>Ga0334901_1000184_pt1 | contig 101250 bp, 77 predicted proteins | sample GraSluR3_MG_3_FD_207216 | JGI IMG/M metagenome (GOLD analysis project Ga0334901, IMG submission 207216) | Sludge microbial communities from methane-producing bioreactor in Wageningen University, Netherlands - Granular Sludge_15_08-R3 | ecosystem: Engineered > Bioreactor > Anaerobic >... | reverse complement strand
AGAGCATTTTCCGGAGATAATTCTTCATTCCCAATCTCAAATCTATTCCCATGCATTCCATTTGACGTGAGTTCCGATAAATTGGGCACCCGGAATGCTTTGGCAATATTCACCCTCAGCATGATTTTTTCAGCAGGTCGATAGGTAGCTCCGAGTGAACCGTTAAGGTTCGAAAACTCTTTCTTTACCGGGGCATGATAACTATCTGTCCCCTCGGTTCCAAGGGCGTATGTTTCAGTTTTATATATATCGTATCTTAAACCACCTTGTAGCTTAAGCATATTGTTTACTGAATAATGTGCCATTCCCAAAAACCCGATATTATCGATATCGGCATCCGGCAAAAACTGAGAGGCCCGGTTGTTAAGGTTGCGATTATTTTGCGACATACCCTGTAAGCCCATTATATATTCAAATGCTTCGCCTGGCGAGTAATGTAATTTAGACTCGTAGGTCACCGTATTTAGGTTCATCTCTACAAAAGGGAGGTCAAGTGTTGTATGCAGTTTCCTCAATGCGGTTTGGTAAGCAGCATTGACATCCCATTTTATTTGCCCTAAGTAGATCCGGTTTTGTGATGAAATCAATTGGTGTCTCAGATCCTGAAACCAAATTCCATTACCTCGACCTCGTTCTGGAATTAAAGGCTTCACTGCAGGAACGGTCATCCCTAGATTTTGCTGGAAATAGTCGTAGAAAAGTTTAAAAGTCCCGATCCTTCCCGTATATCCACTATTGGCATTGAAAGTCATTTCTTTGAACCGGGAATTGGGAACATAAGCACCGCCACCTTGTAAATTGTCGGCATGGGTTTTATTTCCAAATCGAAAGCCACCAAAAAGATTTTTCGAAGCTCCTTTCAGTCCGATATTATTGTTCATTCCAAGTGTATTAGAATGCAACTGCATACGATAATCGCCAACAATCTTACCTACCGGTGCCGGCCTTTCTTTAATGAAATTTATCACTCCGCCTATCGCATCTGAACCATAAAGCAAAGATGCGGGGCCCTTCACAACTGCAACTCTTTCCAGATCGTTACCATCTACACCCAAGGGGTGATTCTCACTAAATTGATAATTTTCAATCCGTACACCATTGTTCATCACCAAAACGTCATTCATTGATAGTCCGCGAATTACCGGTTTTGAAACGCCTTGCCCTTTGGCTATCATATCCACACCCGGGATTTTGGTCAATGATTCCATGAAATTAGGGGTGCCAGACAATGCTATATCCTTACTCCTCAACAGGTCTATCTTTACTGCATTTTCATGTTGGGAACTTACGTAGCCCCCGGTAATCACCACTTCCTGCGACTGGATAATGGCCTCCGTTAACACCGCATCCACAATATTGACAGCTTGTGCAACTACAATTGTTTTGATTTCTGTGTTATATCCTATATATGAATATTGAAGGCTAATTTTTCCGGTCGGGACATCGGTCAACAGATAACGACCAGCCTGATCAGTGATTGTCCCTTTATTCAGTTCTGGAATAAAAACGGAAACCCCGATTAATGGTGCATTGTTTGCATCGAGAATGTTCCCTTTTATTTGATTTTGAGCGTTTACTTTTACAAAAAGAATACACACAAAGAAAATGAAAACGATTTTCTTCATTTTTTATTACGTTGATAAGTGATACAAATCAGTAGACTACAACCATCTGGCTGTAATTGATCTTTTTGCATGTCCCGGAGGTGCACGTAATAAAAATGTATAATAGAACTTTTTACAACAATAATTAAAATTGTAGTTATCAATATATACTACACTATGAATCAGATTTTGTGTAGTATTTGAATGATTCTGGTCTGAAAAAAATGATAGTTCAAAGTCTGGTATGGGACATTTTTTGTGAAACTTATGGAAATGCTTTTCGTTTATTGCCCAACAATGAAAATGGTCATGATGGTGAAAAAGCCCGTCAAGCAATTTAATAGACATTGGCAGTAATAGAATAACTACCAATGAGATCGACAATATTTTTTTAAGCTTTTTGTTTCCCATAAACGCATTAAAGAACCGAAACGGAACGCATCATTTCACAAAAACAAATAAAAGTACAACAATAAAACCGAAAAACATGATCCAAAAGCCCCGTTTGTAAAAACCATTTTTTCCATTTACCAGTACTAATCCTGATATTGCCAGGAAAGACAAGAGAAAAACATAGATGTCAGCAATACCGATCCAGCCTCTCTTCTGGTTATTGTGTAACTGAACTAAAAAAGTAATTAATGGGCGCTTTCTATATAGTTCATATGAGGTCTTGCCACTCTTTTTATCATAATCCCCCATACCGCCATCGAGAAAAAGTTGAATATGGTTTTTTGATTCCCTGACATGGTTTAGTTTGATCGTCCTGTTCGCATTCCAGTATTGCGTAAATTTGTCGCCGCTGAGGGTTGTGGGCAATTCAATCGTATGTTTTTCAGTTGTTGTGGCAGGAAAACGACCTTTATGTGATAATAAAAAACCGGAAAAGGCATAAACCAATGTGATGCCCACTGCAAAATATCCGATATCCCTGTGTAAAGCACGCATCAGGCGTTGCACCTTCTTTTTATTCCAACTCATACCGATCCGCTTCCAAGGTATAATTGATGTAATATTGAATATCGCCGTTGGTCAGTTGTTGGTGAATATTTTGGATAAAAGCCAGTTCTTCTTTGTAATGATCGCTGTTTTCTTCCCCTTTGTGGCTTTCTTTCATCTTTTCTTCCCACTGTTTTACCAGCTCCTCATCCATTACTACCGGGACCAATGTTCCGGTTACTTTTGCCTTTTTCCCCAGAATTGAAGCATCAATTGACGGAAATTGATCTCCCAGCTCAATTTTCAGGTCCTGCTTGCCGCCCTCATCAACGATTTTGAAACGTTTCCAGGTATGTTTACATACATGTTCAACAATTCCCTCCACTAAGACGGTTTTGTTTGCCAACGATTCCCCTTGCTCAAAGATATCGGTTACAGAGAGATAACCAATTGCCGGGGCCGCCTCTTCGGTACTGCTACTTTGCTTGTCACCCGTTCGATTGCACGCATTTACAGAAAACAAAAGGGCTGTAATCAGGATAATAGAATAGATTTTCTTCATGATGGTATATTGTTAAAAATGAAAGGATAATACTATTTTTATGTTTCTGCCCATTGCAGGGATATAGGAGCCAAAAGGCTGATAAGATGCATCAAAGATATTGGCTACAATAAGGCGTAGTTTCGGATACCCCGGCAATGCGTTTGAGTTCAGTCCGGTAGCCAAATTAAAGACCGTATGTGGGTCGGAAGGAACATATCCCCAGGGACCTCCCTCCGTACCCTCCGGTATTGGAGCAATTCGGTTTTGAGCCGCGGCGTACTCACTATCAAGTTTCACGAAATATCCAGTGATCCATCTCTGATTGACCAGTCCACGATAATTTAATTCAACATTAACTTTAAACGGTGGAATGCCAAACAAAGGGGAATCACCGCCCTCAGATAGATCGACCCCATACACATAGGCAGCGCCTACTCCCAGATGGAGTGAATTGGAAGGTCTTAACACATTATCAATTCGATAAGCAGTCGACAACTCTCCTCCCATTAATTTGGCATCGGTATTTTTTAATGTGAAATCAATATCCTGCTCTTGTGCAGGAGCTTCATTGATGAAATCATCCAGAAGATTATAAAACAGCGCGATATCATATTTCAATTTCTGTTGTAACGCCTTACCACGCAGCCCGAAGTCAAAGTTCCAGCTATATTCAGGTTTTAAATCGGGATTCCCCTCTTTTATTCCTTTGCAACTGATTACCCTGGTGAACATCTCTTCGGCTGTGGGCATCCGAAAAGCTCTTCCTGTATTCAATGAGAGATGAATAGACTCGTTGGGCGAATAAACCAGCCCTGCGTTACCGCTGAAAGCATTCCTCTTTTCATTTCGTCCGGCGGAAGCCTCCTTTTCTCCTTCCAGCACCGTAGCAGCATCGAAACGAACACCTGAAACGATCTGCCACTTTTTCCCCATCTTCCATTCATCATTGACAAAAAAACCATAATTTTGCTGGCCAGTATTCTTTGATCCCCTATTTTCGCCATTGGTATCGTTATAAAAATCAAAGATCTCAGCAGGATTATCTAACCGGAACCAATAACCATCCATCCCCATGGTCACTTTATTGGTTTTAGTCAGGTTTAAAATGGTGTAAAAACGCCCCCCACCGTACTGGTTCTTATAATGTACCAAATCAAGTGTCGATAAGGCATCACTCACAGTACTGTATTTATATTGGTAATAATCGCGCCAACCATTATCATAATACAAGTTTATGTTTACCGATTCAACAAATCCTTTTGAATGATAGCTATAAGCAATATCGGCATGGAGGTTTTCTTCTTCGTTACGCACTTGCGTAAAACGTTTGGTCGGACCGTTAAAACCACGCGGTTTTCCCCAATCACCGTAATGATAGTTGACATTGAGAATCATTTGGTGTGCATCTGAAAACTTATAGCCGGTATTGACGGAGAGATCGCGATCTTCCACATCACTGTTTTCAGCTATTTCTCCGTCGCCATAGACCATCTCATCCGTTTTCCGGTATTTACCGTGGACGGAAATCCCATACTTCTCTCGTTTATGGCAGAGATTGACCAATTCCAATAATTCGTTGTTGTTACTTCCATACCCGGAATGCAACTGAACACTGTTCTGGTGATCGCTAAAAGGCTCACTACTTATCATATTGATAATTCCAGAAATTGCCCCGCTACCATAAATTACTGACCCTGGACCTTTTAATATTTCCACTCTCCTGCTATCGTAAATATTCAAATCCTGACCAAAATAACCTCCGGGAAAAGTGCCGATCCGCCTGTTCCCATCTTTCATAATGATCAAACGGTTGGAATTCAACCCCCTTAAAATAATGGGTGAATGGTACTCCCATACTTGTGTAAACCCGGGGGTATGGTAAAGCATATCCGTCATATTAGAATGCATGTTATCCAAAATTGCCCTGTGAGATATGACTCCGGCAGCATGTGTGAGTTTCTCCAGGGGTTGTTCATACAACCCTGCAGAGACCACCACATCCGATAATTGAATCTCTTTAGGGGTCACATAAATCACAATATTGCCGGAAAACAAACTGTCATTTATCACAATCTCCTTTTTATGATAATTTATATGGCTTACAATGATTACAGTCTGTTTTTCCGTGGCAATATTGATTTTAAAGTGCCCTTGAGCACCCGTTGTAGTTCCAGATGCTGTATTCTTTATCGAAACATTGGCAAAACCAACTGGTGTGTGATTGATTTCATCGACAACCAATCCTCTTATTTCGCACTGGTTTTGCGCATTGATTATTTCGGGAAAAAGTGAGTAATTGAATTCAAAAAAAAGAATCCCAATCAGAATCCTAAGTAAAGTGTTCATTTTTATTATTTAAGTTTTATACTTTTTTATTCTCCGTGTCCTGATAGCTCAGAAATTTGTTGAATCATTTGTTCCAGTTCTGTATCCAGTCCCTCCACTTCAACCCCGATGTTCAGGAATCCTCTGATGATCAATGCTATCGCCTGCATTTCAGATAGTCCTTTCGACTGGAGATAATTTACTTCACCCATATCGATTTTGCCGATTGCAGCTTCATGCGACATACGTGCATCGGGATGTGTCGCTCTTAATCCGGGAACCGCTTCAATCACACCCCCGTCACTCAGCATCAACCCGGAACAATCTACGTGCCCACGGGAACCCTTTGCAGCTCCGATCAGCAATCCTGTCTGAAGAACTGTCCCTCCATAATTGACCGCCCTGGCAACCAACTCGGCACTCGTATTCTCTCCGCTCATGAGCACAGTCCCCCCGATATCGCAATAACTATTGGGCATAGACGCCAGTACGGTCATATACTTTGCGGAAGAATGATTCCCTTCGAGATGTGTGTAGGGAATTGATTCGATATTTTTTGGGGGAGAAACTGAATAGTAATTACTGACAAAGGTTGCATTTTCAGCGACAATAGTGGCCGCACGGGGTCTGACCACAAAATCAGGGCCCCAGTTATGAATCATCGTGTTGATGAATTTCGCATTGCTCGCCACATAATTTTCGCTTACAGCTATATGCAATCCTTCCTGATTATGCTTTCCGGATACACAGCCGGTAATTAAATGCAAATGGGCACCCTCTTCAATCACAACAATGTTATGAACGTTTTGTAAACCCTGGGGAGTATGAATTAAAAATCCAGTATGGATGGGATGATTCAGCCTGACATTTTTTTTTACCCTGATAAAATAACCCTGGTTTTCACCCTCAGCAACCTGACGGGTGAACTCATCCATATTTCGATCAATTGCCTTGAAATAGTATTTCTCCATCATCCAGGGATAACGATTCATCGCATCCGGCAATGGTAGGATTTCCACTCCCTCAGTTTGTGAAATAGTAAAAAAAGGGTTGTGATCAAAGAGCAAAAAACGCCCCATATCGGGAGGTCTCTTCATATCCAAGCCAACCTGTTTCAAACTGTCATAATCATCCTGACTTAATGTTGAAAAAGGGTCCGGTCGATTATCTGATTTATTGAGCACTTTGTACTTCGAGAAATCTACAGGCAAACGGTCCATATGAGACGCATCACTTTTTTTCATTATTATCTATTGATTGTTGACATTTTACGCAATAATCATATCCATATCCTCTGATCTGATTCATCAATAACAGTGAATTGCCGGAACATTTTATTTGTCCGTCAATCATCACATGCGCTTTATCTGTCTGCACGTAATCAAGAATGGCCGCAGAGTGAGTCGCGATGATGCTGGAAGATCTATCTCCCGTTTTACATCGTTCTCCTGGCAATTCTGTGATATGTAATGACTGGTTAATCATGTTGCCGATCGTTTTCAATTGTTCCGGATCCACCCCGGAATCCGGTTCATCAAGAATCACAAAAGAAGGGTTGGCGATCATTAACAGGAACATCTCTGATTTTTTGATTTCTCCTCCCGAGAAACCATCATTGATCTCCCGGTCAAAAAAACGATCCATCTCATATCTCTTAGAAATTTCACTTATTCCCTGCAGAGTCTCTCCTTTCATTTGCAAAATCATCTCAGCTAGGGTCCCAAGTTTAACCCCCCTTACGGTGGGTGGTCGTTGTTCCATCGCTCCAATCCCCAGTTTAACCCTTTCGTCAATACTCAGATCGTTGATACATTTTTGATTGAAATAGATCTTCCCTCCGGTTATCTTGAATTCCGGATACCCCATGATGGTGGAGATAAACACACTTTTTCCACACCCATTTGGTCCGAAGAGAGCATGAACCTCGTGATCGGGAATGGTTAAGTTGATCCCTTTCAGTATCTCTTTTTTATCAATTGCAACATGTAAATCTTGAATCTCTAACATGGTTATTCTTCATTTCAGAACTAATCCACAAAATCCCAACTGATAGCAATATATCCTGTTGTCGTAGGTGCCGGATCGGCAGGAAAATCGGTAATGATAAATTTAACAATTCTCCCCTCTTCTGTTTGAATGATCCATATCGGTTCATCTTCCGCAATATCATTGTTGGCGGCCTCTTTCCATCGTTGTCCGATAACCAGCTTATTGTATTCCTGTAAGAGCTGCTGCATGAGAGGGCTGCCGGTAGAACCGGTTGGAAGGGTTGTAAGATCAAAAGATGTGTCGTCAGACTGTAGAAGATAGTTTTGAATATTGGATTGATTCAGATTCGTGAAATCAGAGATTCCCGTACAACTGTGATCAATAGTCGTATAGTTAATTGCTTTCGAATTAGTTGATAATTGAATGTAGGGTGCACCTCCCAGCGTGCCATCCGGTTTTTCACCTTTAATTGTCAGGATCTTTACATCATAGGTAAAATCTTCAACTGTTGGGTCATCAAGGTTATTGGCTCCCCCCTTTTCTCCTGCATACTCAAAGTCAAAGCCCACACCACCCGGATTACGACTCGCACAGATCAGATAAGGCGACGTTAAACTTTCAAATTGATCTTTGTCGTTTTTGGGATCATCATTTCCCTCTTTTTCACAAGATGTAGACAAAATAGCACATAACATACCCCATACGAGTATAGAAAAAGAACTCTTCCACGTTTTCATATTTCCTCCTTTTTGTTCGTAAAATTAAAAGGGCAAAGGAATGAAAAAGAGAAAAGCGCATCAACCGCTAATAGTAATGAAATGTTCCCTGTTTATCTCGTTAATACTGGTGATGATAGAAATCAGTCAATGATCTAGTCAAGAGATATAATACCCTTTGAAACAGCATATACCGTAAGACCGGCCATACTTCGGATACCCGTTTTCTCCATGATGTTCCGACGATGTGTGTTGATGGTATAGATACTGATATTTAACTTATCGGCAATTTCTTTATTGGATAATCCTTTCGATAACCATTTCAATACAACTGTTTCTCTTTTCGACAAACGCTCATCATGCAATGATTCCAACGATTTATTATTGCAAATCTTATTGATTTTCCGTATGATAACTGTTGTATCATCCGTAATCTGAAATGTTGCATCGAAAAGCTTCAACGTGGCATGATCGAAAAAACAATAGATGATCCCCACCCAGTGAATGTAGTCGTACTGTTTTTTGATCCTGATAAATTCACTCTCTTTGTTTTGTACAAGAACAGGATTAATCAAAACCACCGACACATCTTTGATGTATGTAAGTTCTTTTAATTCCGATAAGGCATGAATATGAAAAAAAGCATATTCAGATTCAGTCTGTGAAATTGATGCAAATAAACCTTCGTATACAATTTTTGATGGTTCCAGTACAACAATATTTTTCCTGCACTTATCCATTCTTTTGTTGTTCGATTTTTTCTATTAATGGAACCAATATTTTCTCTTCAATCACGGAATGAATCTTCAGGTCGAATTCAAGGCCGAACAAGGTGTTTAAAAATTTACGCTTGGTGTTTAAGTCACTCTCTATCCTGATGTGCTTTAGAAGCAAGTTCTTTAAATCAGTAAGTTTCGTCTCAATATCGGTGTGGTGATTTTGATACTCGCGAGCAGAAAAAACATTTTGTTGAGAGGATGGCTGATCATCAAGCAGGCTACAAAAATAGGGGAAAGCAATATCATCTTCATATTGAAAGTGCTCCAGCACCTCCTCATAATAATCATAAAAAAACTGTTCAATCAAGAAAAAATCCTTGTTGTTTTGGTTCTTTTTTATCTTTTCCAGGTAGTATTTCAATTCCGGGTATTTATCATCCAGAAAAAAAGAGTGATTACTCTTCAGATAGGATATGATCGAATGAATATCATCTATCTGATCTATATCATGAGATGACGGAAAAAATCCGTTGTATAGATTTGCAATCACAATAAAGACATTTAGATTCATATGATAATCCTCGCACATTTGTTTAACAGTCATGTTACCAACTGAAAAATCGATATGGAAATGCTGCAAACAAAGTAACAATGAGTAATTCTCATTGATGAGGTCAATCATTTTCTTATCCCTGTTAATATAAGATTTTTGTGTTTTGTACATTCTTTTAAATGGAATAACAGAAATCAATTTATAATCGACAGTACTATTGCAACAAAATTACAATTTTTCTAACAGATTTTGTTTGTTCGTCATTTATTATGTGAAATTGAGAAATCGTGTTCACCAAGAAATGTAACATTTTTGGCTGTCAAAAATAACCCCCAATCTGGCTTATTATTCAAAAATAAATACAAAAGAAGATTCCAGAAAATAAATCAGTATCTTAATATCACTTACACCAATTATCCAATAATATTTTCAAATATATGATTATTAACATAATAGATAATCATAAAGATTATGTTCATAACTTTTTTTGATAAACTGTATTGGTTTTATGAAGAAGTAAGTTTACCTTTGTGACAACATTTGGTTTTTATTCATAGTCGTCTTATATGAATAAAATGAAAAGGGAATGCCGTGAGAATCGGCAACAGTTCCCGCTGCTGTAAGCTCCTAATACGTGCCGAGCAAACACCTCCACAGCCACTGTTCCTTCAGACCGGAACGGGAAGGCGCTCAGACACGGGAGTAAGTCAGAAGACCTGCCAGGTGTGATGCACTTTTTGATCTCTTTCGGGTAAAAAGAGGATCGAAGAGAGACGTACGTCGCCATACCTCTCCACAATTGAATTAACGCCAGGAGGTAAGTTCCGTTATCCGTCATCAAAAAGTGTAATGGTCGAAAGCTGTGTACACACTTTAATTTGAATCATATGGGTAACAAAGAAATTCAGATTGTGAAGAGGGATGGTAAACGTGTCCCTTTCTCAATCAACAAGATTGAAAATGCCGTTGCGAAAGCGTTTCTCTCGGTAGGTACGTTCGCCACCGAGGATGATTTCATTGCCATCCTCTCCCGCCTTCACATTTCCAACGGGATGAGCGTGGAGGAGATCCAGAATCAGGTTGAGACGGCCTTGATGGCGGAAAAGTACTTTACCGTCGCCAAATCATATATGTTGTACCGGCAAAAACATACCGAAACGCGTGAGATCCGTGATAACCTGAACTTCCTGATGAACTATTGCGATGCGCAAAATGCAGCCACAGGGAGTAAGTTCGATGCGAATGCCAATGTGGAGAAGAAAAACATCGCCACGCTCATCGGAGAACTGCCTAAAAAAAGCTTTATCGACCTGAACAGGAGGATGATCACAGATAGGCTGAAAGAGATGTACGGGAAAGAACTGGCGGACAAATACATCGGAATGCTGAACGAGCATTTCATTTATAAAAACGATGAAACCAGTCTTGCCAACTACTGCGCGAGCATTACCATGTACCCATGGCTGTTAAACGGCACCCTCTCCATCGGAGGTAACTCCACGCCACCCACTAACCTGAAATCGTTCTGCGGCGGATTTATTAATATGGTATTCATTGTGTCAAGCATGCTGAGTGGTGCCTGCGCCACTCCCGAGTTCCTGATGTATCTGGATTATTTCATTCGACAGGAATACGGGAATGATTATTTTACGCGGAGCCTGGAGGTAGCTGATCTCTCCCTGCGTAGAAGAAGTCTGGACAAGGTGATCACCGACTGTTTCGAACAGATCGTCTATTCCATCAACCAGCCTACCGGAGCGCGTAACTTCCAGGCTGTATTCTGGAACATCTCTTACTACGATCGGTACTATTTCGACAGCCTGTTCGGCGAGTTTCGTTTCCCCGACGGCACACCTCCCATCTGGGGGTCTCTCAGCTGGCTACAGAGAAGATTTATGAGATGGTTCAACCAGGAACGAACCAAAACGGTGCTGACCTTCCCGGTGGAAACGATGGCGTTACTTTCAAAAAACGGCGACCTGATCGACTCTGAATATGCTGATCTCACTGCTGAGATGTATGCCGAGGGGCACTCCTTCTTCACCTATATGAGCGACAATGCCGACTCGCTGGCCAGCTGCTGTCGACTGCGCAATGAGATACAGGACAACGGGTTCAGTTATACCCTGGGTGCCGGCGGTGTCTCCACCGGCTCAAAGAGCGTGCTGACCATTAACCTGAACCGCTGCGTTCAGTTCGCGAAACGTACGGGACAGTCCTACACGGCGTTTCTCGAAGAGGTGGTCGATTTGACCCACAAGGTGCAGACTGCCTATAACGAGAACCTGAAAATGTTTCAACAGAAAGGGATGCTACCCCTGTTCGACGCGGGATTCATCAATATCAGCCGCCAGTATCTGACCATTGGTGTAAACGGGCTGGTAGAAGCAGCCGAATCGCTCGGCATCGACATCAATCCCAACCCTAGTTATCTCTCTTTCGTACAGGAAGTGTTGGGGATAATTGAACGCACCAATAAAAAGTACCGGTCAAAAGAGCTGATGTTCAACTGCGAGATGATCCCCGCCGAAAACGTGGGTGTGAAGCATGCCAAATGGGATAAAGAGGATGGCTATGCTGTCCCCCGCGACTGTTACAACAGTTATTTCTACAGGGTGGAGGACACCTCATTGAATGTGATCGACAAGTTCCGTATGCACGGGAGGGATTATATAGCACATCTTACAGGCGGATCGGCGCTCCATCTCAACCTGGAGGAACATCTCTCGAAAGCGCAATACCGGCAGTTACTGCGTGTAGCAGCCGCGGAAGGGTGCAATTACTTCACTTTTAATATTCCAAATACGGTGTGCAACGATTGCGGCACGATCGACAAGCGCTATCTGAAGAGATGCCCTGGTTGCGGATCGGTGAATGTGGATTATCTAACCCGTGTCATTGGGTATATGAAGCGGGTAAGCAACTTCTCGGCTCCGCGACAGGTAGAAGCGTCCAGGCGATATTACTGGAAAAGAGAAACGGAAAAAGAGATAAAGGTATGTTGAAATATGTAGATTATGATATTCTGTTTCAGGAGATACCCGATGAGTTGACCCTGGCCATCAACCTGTCGCGATGTCCCTATCGCTGTAAGGGATGCCACAGCCCGCTGTTACAGAGCGATATCGGGGAGGAACTGAACGAAGCAGCTCTATTGCGGTTGTTGCAACGGTATGGGAAGTCAGTCACCTGTATCTGTTTCATGGGGGGGGGATGCCGATCCGGAACGAGTCTGCTCGCTGGCAATCTATTTGCGACGACATTGGGAGAGAGAGATGAAAACAGCCTGGTATTCTGGAAACAGGGAGATCTTCGAAAAGGCACTCATCTGTTTTGATTACATTAAAACAGGTTCCTATATCGAAGAGTTGGGAGGATTGGATAAACAAACCACCAACCAACGGCTATTTCGTCTTGACAAAGGCCATCTCATGGATATTACATCCCGCCTCCAGCGATGTTCAAGTCAGGTGTGATGATGATTGTTATTATTCTCATAATTTTGCGTATCTTTGCACTGAATTTTGGTGTTGCTCACTTCACACGGCTTCGAAGTGAACGATGAAAAGGGAATCAGGTGTAAATCCTGAACAGACCCGCTGCTGTAAGCTCCGCTTATGTGCTGAACAAAGACCTCAATTGCCACTGTCCACCAGGATGGGAAGGCGTTCAGACACGGGAGTAAGTCAGAAGACCTGCCAAATGATTCATATGATAGTTACATGGCTTTCGGGGAATAAAGCTTGAAAACAACACGCAACGGAATCATTTTTTTACTACGTGTTTCTTTTCATCAGGCTTTACCGGAATATGATTCGGTATAGATGAGACAATTCATTCAATCTGTTTGTTTGCTGGCGCTAATCACCAGCATCGCACCGCCAGAGGCTGCCGCCCAGTCGGTATCCGACACAATCGGACTGCCCGAGGTGGTGATCACCGAGCAGTTGAGCGACCGTGAGATGCGGGCTACGGCACCCCGTCACATTCTCACAGGAGATGAGATCGGGCAGCTGAATGCACTTCAGCTCTCCGATGCGGTGAAGCATCTGCCGGGTGTCACCATCCGCGATTATGGAGGCATCGGGGGACTGAAAACGATCTCGGTGCGTAGCCTGGGGGCACATCATACGGCAGTGAGCTACAACGGAATCGCCCTCTCCGATCAGCAGACGGGACAGATAGACATCGGCCGTTTCTCGCTCGATAACGTGGAGCAGCTGACGCTCCACTACGGACAGGACGATCGCATCTTCCGCCCTGCCCGTACCTTTGCCGCCGCCTCCGCACTCGAGATCACCACCGTTGCTCCCCATTTTACCGGTGAGAGCCGGATCAGCGGCAAGGCCACCATGCGGGGAGGCTCCTTCGGACTCTTCAACCCCTCCCTGCTGCTCAACGGCATGCTCTCCGAGAAGGTGAGTGCCACCCTCAGTGGTGAGTGGATGCGATCCCGCGGCGACTACCCCTACCTGCTGCGCTACGGTCCCTCAGGGAGCGACAGCACCTCCTCGGAGCGACGCATCAACGGTGACGTGGAAAACATGCGTCTGGAGTCATCGCTGCACGCACGTTTCACTGCCCACAGCCGTGGTGACCTACGTCTCTACTACTACAACGCGGAACGGGGGCTGCCGGGTGCCACCATCTACTACAACACGCTGCAGGATGCAGGGCAGCGCCTGTGGGAGAAAAATTTCTTCCTGCAGGGCCATCTTGCGCATGCCTTCTCCCGCAGGTGGGAGCTGCAGGCGGATGGCAAGTATCAGCGCAACCACCTGCACTACCTCGATCCCACCTACCTGGGTGCAGAGGGTAAGGTGGAGGATCTCTTCACGCAATATGAGCGTTATGGCTCCCTGTCGGCACACTACCGTCCTTTCCCCAACCTCTCTTTCGCCGCATCGTCCGACCTGATATCGGCCACCCTGCATGCCAACCGGCAGGGGTTCGCCACCCCCACCCGACTCACCTCTCATTCGGTGATTGCCACCAAGTGGGTCAGTGAACGGCTGCTGGTCACCGCCAGCCTCCTCCGCACGCAGACCTTCGAGTCGGCGGAGCATGGAGTGGCAGGTACCAACCGCCTGCGCCTCTCACCCTACCTGAGTGCCTCCTATAAACCCCTGCACGCTCATGATCTGCGACTGCGCGCCTTCTACAAAAAGAGCTTTCGCCTCCCCACCTTTAACGATCTCTACTATCCGCAGGTGGGAGTGCGCAGCCTGCTGCCTGAAGACGCAGAGCAGTTCAATATCGGACTCACACTGGGACGCTCACCTGCAACACATCTGAAGCAGATCACCCTAACCGCCGATCTCTACCACAACAGGGTGGATAACAAGATCGTGGCTTTCCCCACCGGTAACCTGCATCAGTGGAGCATGGTCAATGTGGGAAAGGTGATCATCAACGGTGCCGATCTGTCGCTGGAGAGCCTGATGCAACTGACCGGCAAGATCATGCTACAAACCGGAGGCAGCTACAGCTGGCAAGATGCGACCGACCGCACCGACCCCAGGCAGGTGAATTATGGCCACCAGTTACCCTACACCCCACCACATTCGGGCTCTGCCCATGCCTCACTGGGATTCCATCAGCTGCAACTGGCCTACACCCTCATCTGGTCGGGGACACGCTACAGCAACGGTTACAACGACACAGCATACCGTATGGAGGGGTATACCGACCACAGCCTCTCCCTTCAGCAATCATTTTCTACCCGTCTGGGACAGCTCACGCTCATTGGCGAAGCGCTCAACCTGGCGGGCCGGAACTACGAGATTGTGAGGAACTACCCCATGCCGGGCCGCTCCTACCGACTGACATTATCTTTTCACTTATAAATATTTCAATGCAATGAATGTAAACAGACAATTTTATTATCTATTGATTTTTGGAGCCCTGCTACTCTGGAACTGTGCCAACAACGACAATCCCGGCGAAGAGGGGGGAGGGACACCCGATGAGACCACCACGCTGTTGATCCTCAACGAGGGGAGCATGGGGATGAACAATGCCACCCTGGCGCGATATAACCTGCAGGAAGATTTGATTACCAAGGAATATTTCCTGGATGTGAACAAGAGGGGTCTGGGTGATGTGGCCAACGATATGCTATTATACGGTTCGAAGATCTACATCGCGGTCAACAAGTCGGGCACCCTTGAGGTGGTGGAGGCAACCACCGGCAAGTCCCTTCGTCAGATCAGGATGGAGTCCACCGGGGGACAAAACAAGGAGCCACGCCGCCTGGCAGCCCATGGCGGAAAGGTATATGTCACCTCCTTCGACGATACCGTTACCCGCATCGACACCGTCTCACTTGCCATAGATGGTTCGGTGAATGTGGGGATGGACCCGGAGGGGATCGCCATCAAAAACAACAGGATCTACGTGGCTAACTCAGGGGGACTCAACTGGGCCAACGGGTACGACAACACCCTCTCGGTGATCAACCTCACCAGCCTCACCGAGGAGAAAAAGATTGAGGTGGGCACCAACCCGGGAACCGTACAAACCGACAGCCAGGGCGACATTTACCTCACGGTGACCGGCAACTATGGTGATGAGCCGGGAGCCTTCAAGGTGATTCACTCCGGCAGCAGCACAGTGGAGATCATCACCGGCATCGCATCCCCTCAGAAGTTTGTGATCAATGACAACAAAGCCTATATCATCAGTGGCGCCTACGGGGTCTCCAACAGCCTGGTGGTCTACGACTGCCTGGAGGAGAAGATCATCAGCGACAGCTTTATCAGCGATGGCACCGAGATACCGATCATGAACAACGTGACAGTCGATCCCGTGAGTGGTGATCTCTTTGTGGCATCCACCGACTATGTTCATCCGGGCGATCTATACTGTTTTGATAAGAACGGAAAGATGAAATACAGGCTAACTGCCGTGGGTATCAACCCCTCGGTGGTGGTGTTTCAATAACAAAAAAGCTGCATGGCAGATAGATACCTGTCAGCAGCCTTCTCTCTACTTAATTATTTTGAATAGAAAGGCATTCCAAGTGATTGGCGTGCCTTTTGCTTTTTGTCACAGTACGGCTCTAACGGCTGTGTGTCTCGGGATCATACTCCACTGCTCCCTTTTCATTTCCGCTATTGTAAGGGATAAATCCCTCTTTTCTACGCAGGTAGAAGATCTCATTCTCATCCTTGCCATCCCGAACGATCTCCAACAGTTCGAATCCCTCCTTGCTGAGCATGTTCAACACGGCGATCATCCCGTTGAAGGAGACCACCCTGCGACGGTCGTCGGTGATCTGGGGAGTGCGTCCCCCCTGTCCCCAGTCGACACGTACCGTCACCTTCGAGCTGAGCAGCGGTCCCGAGTCCGACCAGATGCGGATGTAGTCGGCATCGAGTGATCCGATCGGTGTTTCATTCACATACTGTGCATGGGCCATCGAGATGCTTCCCGCGACGAACAGCCACATCAGAAAAAATCTTGTCTTCATAGTTTCACTATTTTTAGTTGGTTATATACTGAAAGCCGTAAGCTATTGGCAGTAAGCCGTAAGCAGTAAGTTGAAAACCGAAACCGCTGCACCTATAAAGGTTCAATCTCCGAAGCTGATAGCTGATAGCTGACCACTGATCGCTTTTTCAATCCAGCTTCAGCACCGCGAGGAACGCCTTCTGCGGCACCTCCACGTTACCCACCTGTTTCATCCGCTTCTTACCCTCTTTCTGTTTCTCGAGGAGCTTTCGTTTACGGGAGATGTCACCGCCGTAACACTTGGCCGTCACATCCTTGCGCACCGCTTTCACCGTCTCACGGGCGATGATCTTGGCACCGATAGCCGCCTGGATGGCGATGTCGAACTGCTGGCGTGGGATCAGCTCTTTCAGCTTCTCACACATGCGCCGTCCGAATGCCTGGGCGTTGTCGTTGTGCGTCAGCGTGGAGAGGGCATCCACCGGCTCACCATTGAGCAGGATATCCATCTTCACCAGCCTGGAAGGCCGGAAGTCGTGCATATGGTAGTCGAACGAGGCATACCCCTTCGAGATGCTCTTCAGCTTGTCGTAGAAGTCGATCACGATCTCGCCGAGTGGCAGGTCGTAGATGATCTCCACCCGGTCGCCGGAGATATACTCCTGCTTGATCAGCACCCCCCGCTTACCGAGGCAAAGCGTCATGATGGGGCCGATGTAGGCTGTGCTGGTGATCACCGAGGCACGGATATATGGCTCCTCGATCCGCTCTATCAGCGTGGGATCGGGCAGCCCGCTGGGGTTGTGTACCTCCTTCATCTCACCCTTCTTGTCGTATACCTTGTAGGATACGTTGGGTACGGTGGTGATCACATCCATGTTGAACTCACGCTCCAGCCGTTCCTGGATGATCTCCATGTGGAGCAATCCCAGGAAGCCGCAGCGGAAGCCAAAGCCCAGCGCTACCGATGACTCGGGCTGGAAGGTGAGCGAGGCGTCGTTGAGCTGCAGCTTCTCGAGCGAGGCGCGCAGGTTCTCGAACTCTTCACTCTCTATCGGGTATACACCCGCGAAGACCATTGGCTTCACCTCCTCGAATCCGGAAATCGCCTTACTGGCTGGTCGTTTCACATGGGTGATGGTATCGCCTACCTTCACCTCCTTCGAGGTTTTGATGCCGGAGATGATGTAGCCTACATCACCACAGTGCACCTCTTCACGGGGCACCATGCTGAGGCGCAGGATCCCCACCTCATCGGCTTCATACTCCTTTCCGGTGTTGATGAACTTCACCTGGTCCCCCTTACGGATGGAGCCGTTCACGATCTTGAAGTAGGCGATGATACCGCGAAAGGGGTTGAACACCGAGTCGAAGATCAGTGCCTGCAACGGGGCATCCGGGTCGCCCACCGGAGCGGGTACCCGCTCAATGATCGCCTTCAGGATGGCCTCGATGCCGATGCCGGTTTTGCCGCTGGCACGGATCACCTCCTCGCGCTTGCAACCCAGCAGGTCCACGATCTGATCCTCCACCTCGTCGGGCATGGCGCTCTCCAGGTCCACCTTATTGAGTACCGGGATGATCTCCAGGTCATGCTCGATGGCCATGTATACGTTCGAGATGGTCTGCGCCTGGATACCCTGTGCCGCATCGACCACCAGGAGGGCGCCCTCACAGGCGGCGATGGAACGCGACACCTCGTAGGAGAAATCCACGTGCCCCGGAGTGTCGATCAGGTTGAGCGTGTAGTTCTCCCCCTCATACTGGTAAGCCATCTCGATGGCATGGCTCTTGATGGTGATGCCTCGTTCCCGCTCAAGGTCCATGCTGTCGAGCACCTGTGCCTGGAGGTCCTTTCCCTCCACGGTCTTGGTGAACTCCAGCAGTCGGTCGGCCAGGGTGCTCTTCCCATGGTCAATATGGGCGATGATACAAAAATTGCGTATCTTATTCATCTATAATCTCTCAATCTTAAAATTCCGCGTTGTTTGGTGTGCGTGGAAATGGAATCACGTCGCGGATGTTTGTCATCCCGGTGATGAAGAGCATGAGTCGCTCGAAACCGAGGCCAAAGCCGGCATGGGGTGCGGTACCGAACTTGCGGGTCTCGAGGTACCACCAGATGGGATCGGTATGCATGTCTGTCTCTTCGATGCGCTTCATCAGCTTGTCGTAGTCCGCTTCCCGTTCCGATCCACCAATGATCTCGCCGATCTTGGGGAAGAGCACATCCATGGCGCGGACTGTCTTGCCATCCTCGTTCTGCTTCATGTAGAACGATTTGATCTCGCGCGGGTAGTCGGTAAGGATCACCGGACGCTTGAAATGCTTCTCTACCAGGTAGCGTTCATGTTCCGATTGCAGGTCGGCACCCCAGTATACGGGGAACTCGAACTTCTGCCCCGATTCTTCCAGGATCTTCACCCCTTCGGTATAGGTGAGTCGTACGAAATCGTTCTCCACCACGAACTTCAGCCGGTCTGTCAGTTCATTGTCATACATCTTGGTCAGGAAGGCGATATCCTCACTGCAGTGCTCCAGTGCATAACCGATCAGGTATTTCAGGAAATCCTCCGCCAGGTCCATGTTGTCGTTGTTGTCGTAAAAGGCAACCTCCGGTTCAATCATCCAGAACTCGGCCAGATGTCGCGGGGTGTTGGAGTTCTCCGCACGGAAGGTGGGACCGAAGGTGTAGATGGCACCCAGTGCCATCGCACCCAGTTCACCCTCCAGCTGACCCGATACGGTAAGGTTGGTCTGCATGCCGAAGAAATCCTGCGTGTAGTCTATCTTCCCCTCCTCATTTCGGGGCGGGTTGGCCGCATCGAGGGTGGTCACGCTGAACATGGAACCAGCTCCTTCTGCATCCGAAGCGGTGATGATGGGGGTATGGAAATAGTAGAACCCGCGATCGTTGAAGAACTTATGAATGGCATACGACATATGATGCCGCATACGGTAGATGGCACCGAAGGTGTTGGTGCGCGGACGCAGGTGTGCGATCTCACGCAGGAACTCCAGGGAGTGCCCTTTCTTCTGCAGGGGGTAAGATGCAGGATCAGCACCACCGTAGATCTCCACCTCAGTGGCCTGTATCTCTACGGTCTGACCCTGTCCCTGCGATTCCACCAGTCGGCCGTTCACATTGATACAGGCACCGGTGGTGATCGGTTTAAGTAACTCTTCACCAAACTGCGATATATCGATCACAATCTGTATGTTGTTGATGGTCGATCCGTCGTTCAGTGCGACAAATCCCACATTCTTGTTACCTCTGCGGGTACGCACCCACCCTTTTACGTTCAGTTCCTCTCCGAAGCTTTTAAGCTGTAACGCTTCCGAAATTTTTGTTCGTTTGATTTGTTTCATACCTGACTAGATCTCTCAAAATAAGAGATGTTATGGTTTATCTATTTTTTAAAAAAGTTCCCTCCGTACGGTGACGGAGGAAAATAGTTGAATCATTGTTAATCGAAGGCACCCATGCGTAGCATATTTACCTCCTGTTCTGAGAGGTAACGCCACTTGCCGCGGGAGAGCTTTTTCTTGGTGAGCCCGGCAAAATAAACTCTGTCGAGCTTCAGCACACGGTAGCCCAGCTTCTCAAACATGCGACGCACTACGCGATTCTTGCCTGAGTGGATCTCGATACCCACCTGGGTCAGATCCTCCTCTGTCACGTAGCTGATGGCATCGGCATGGATCTCACCATCTTCCAGCTCAATGCCGTCGGCAATGGCCTGCATATGCTCCATGACCACCGGTTTATCGAGCCACACCTGGTAGATTTTCCGTTTCTCGTATTTGGGATGTGTTAATTTTGATGCCAGGTCACCGTCGTTGGTGAGCAGGAGCACCCCTGTTGTGGCCCTGTCGAGTCGTCCCACCGGGTAGATACGCTCCGAGCAGGCGCTCTTCACCAGCTCCATCACTGTCTTACGGTTCTCCGGGTCATCGGTGGTAGTGACAAACCCCTTCGGTTTGTTCAGCAGCACGTATACCTTGCTCTCCAGACGTACCGGCTGGTTATGGAACATCACCTCATCGGCACGGGTGATCTTGGTACCCAGCTCGGTAACCACCTCACCATTCACCTTCACCACGCCGGCTGTGATGAACTCATCGGCCTCACGGCGTGAGCAGATCCCGGCGTTGGCCAGATACTTGTTCAGGCGGATGGGTGCGTTGGGATCGGCATTTTCCTTGTACTTGATCTGCTTGAACGGTTTTTTCTTTTTCAGCCTCTTACCGCCGGGGCCCATGCTGCTCTGCGTGTCACGCTGTTGTGACGGGCCACCCCAGCTACGATTGCCCTGGCTCCCTCCCGGGCCTCTTCGCTGTGGGGCGCTACGTTCTCCCACCCTGGGGCGACGTTTCCTGGGCGCACCTTCCTGATTGCCGTAGCTGTTGCCTTGTGATGAATCTTCCCAGTTTCGGTTATAGGATCGCTCAGAGGGCTGACGATCATAGTTTCTGTCGGAGGGCTGGCGGTCATAATTTCTGTCAGAGGGCTGACGGTTATAGGACCTGTCGGAAGACTCCTGGTTATAGGGTCTCTCCTGAGAGTTCTGGTTGTAGGGTCTGTTGGAAGGACGATAACCCTCCTGACGCGGTCTCCTCTCGTTTCCGTAATTGCGGTTCGGGGCAGCGTGTCTCTCATTGTTCGCGCTAAAAAATTGACGTTTGGGGCGCGATTCTTCGTTGTTTGTTGTCATTGTTGTTGTCGTTGCTTTGTTTGTGATTACAGTTGAAACCTCACGGTTTTATTCATTTTCCTAAAACATCCATCCGTAACTGTGCGGGCACAGGGGGCATGGAATTTCCAAACTCGATGCGTTCAGTACGCTTGTTTTACGGTCTTCAATAATGTGATCTCCGTAGGTCGATCATCATGTCAGATACCAGTGTAATTTTGGGGTGTAATGGCTCTTAATTCTTCTTTGATTTTTTCGTTTACGTCCAATGTTCCGATGAACTCCGAAATACACTCTTTCGTGATCTCTTTGTTGGTTCGTGTAAGCGCTTTCAATGCCTCATAGGGTTTCGGATATCCCTCTCTTCGCAGGATGGTCTGGATTGCTTCGGCAACCACTGCCCAGCTCTTCTCCAGATCCTGTTCAATCGCCTCTCTGTGTAATAACAGTTTATCTATTCCTTTTGTTGTGCTTTTGAGTGCAATTAATCCATGTGCCAGGGGCATGCCGATGTTACGGATCACGGTGGAGTCGGTCAGGTCCCTCTGCAGGCGGGAGATAGGCAGTTTGGATGCCAGGTGTTCAAGCAGAGCGTTGGCGATCCCCAGGTTTCCCTCGGCATTTTCGAAATCGATCGGGTTCACCTTGTGTGGCATGGCCGATGAACCCACCTCACCCTCCTTTATCTTCTGCTTGAAGTACTCCATCGAGATATATTGCCACATGTCGCGGTTGAAGTCGATCAGAATGGTGTGTATTCGTTTCAGTGCATCAAACGAAGCGGCAAAAGCGTCGTAGTTCGATATCTGGGTGGTATATTCCTCCCTGCGGAGATGGAGCTTCTCGAGTAGGAAATCATCCGCGAACCTCTTCCAGTCAGCGGACGGATAAGCCACATGATGGGCGTTGAAGTTTCCCGTGGCACCCCCAAACTTGGCTTTTGCCGGGATATGTTTGAGTACCTCCAGTTGATTGGTCAGCCTGTAAGCAAACACCATCACCTCCTTACCAAGTCTTGTGGGTGAGGCTGGTTGACCGTGTGTACGCGCCAGCATCGGTATATCGGCCCATTCAGCGGCCAATGATGCAAGGCGTGCGATCAGCTTCTCCAGCTCGGGGATGTAGACCTCCTGCAATGCCTCCTGCCACATCATCGGTGTGGCGGTGTTGTTGATATCCTGCGAGGTAAGTCCGAAGTGAATGAACTCCTTGTAAGCCGTGAGACCCATGCGGTCGAACTGCTCTTTCAGGAAATACTCCACTGCTTTCACGTCGTGATTGGTCACCTGCTCAATCTCCTTTATCCGCTGTGCATCCCCTTCAGAGAAGTTGAGGCAGAGCTCCCGCAGGCCTGCAAACAGGCTGCTGTCAACCCTGTCGAGCGGCTTGATGCCGGCTTCACACATGGCGATGAAATATTCGATCTCTACCTTCACCCGGTACCTGATCAGTGCATATTCCGAGAAATAGGCACCCAGCTCACCGGTTTTATCTCTGTAGCGTCCATCGACGGGGGAAATTGCAGTCAGTTGGTTTATCTCCATTGTAGTTGTTGCGCAATGCGGGTTTGAACTCAGATCTCTGAACCACGGAAAATCACTTCCCGCCAGGTTCATATCAGTCACATCGAATTGTTTTTGTTCGGAAAAATATAACTCCCTATGATTACGGTACAAAAGTAGCGATAATTGCAGAGCTGAAAAAATATTTATAAAATTATTTGCAAAATATTTTGAGGGAAAACAAAAAGAGTCTATCTTTGCATCACTTTTTCAGAAAGCAACCTCCGGGAGCGGGGATCAGAACAGGAAAAGAGCATTTTCGGGCGTTTAGCTCAGCTGGTTCAGAGCATCTGCCTTACAAGCAGAGGGTCGGCGGTTCGAATCCGTCAACGCCCACCTGATAATCAAACACTTATCGATTCATTTCGGTAGGTGTTTTTTTTACCATTCTTCTATTCTTTTTTTAATAAAAAAAACGTAGAATGAAAAACAATCTGTTGTCACTCTGCGTTTTGAGAGTGAGGTTGAATTAAAACTTATTCACTTTAATATATTTCATACCCTCAAGTCTACAGCCGATCTCTCATTAATTTTATTTCATCATGTGAAGCTTTTATAGCCACTTGCTGGCGTATGATAATCGTCCTTTGTTCCGGGGTGATATTTTCGCACTTAAGCGCGTCTTCATAAGCTCTCAATGCTGCATCTTCACCACCTTCACAATTGTCGAGGATGGTTTTCCGATCGCCTCCGGAGAAAAATGCTTTCATATCCATCCACGCGCGGTAAATTTTACCTGATGTCTTTGTACCCAGCTCAATGCTTTTTCCGGCTCTTGCTAATTCTTCCACCAGTTCGGTATGGAATTTGCGACTTTGGTCAATTCTCGCCTGGAACAGGTTTTTCAAATCGTGATCTTCCGGTTTGAGTTCATCAATAGCTTTTTTATAGCCCTCTACTCGATCGTTGTTGATTAATACCAGGTCATTTAATGTTTCAGCTTGCTCTTTTAGATAGTCCATGATTTCATTTTTTAGAGTTCAACATAGAATTAAATACGCATACGTAACTTGTAGATAAGAAGTAAACACACTTCCGACAAGCTATAGATATAAAACCGATGAAACCATCTGTTTGTTCTTTATTGCGACCTGAGTTAGAAATTATTAACATGCATTTTGTCCAGGGGTACAGCAGGTTTAACGTCATTCATTTTCATTATTCCATGTTGTTCTTTTTGCCCAAGATTTCCAAATAGTGTTTATTTGTCATAACTCCAAGGATGTTGCCAAAGGGATCAATCACAGAAGCAGTTACAAAGGTCATTTTGCCTCCACTTCTATCGATAATCGGTTCATATATATTTGCTTAACATGTTATTTACGCGATAAATACTCTACGGGTGTATTGAATCTGAAATATAACATTCGTATATACTCTCATACAGGTTTTTTTACGAAGATTCATTTAATCCCTTTGCAGTGGTGGAAACATACGTTTCTCTTCCATGCCGCGTTCACATTATAGACAAAAATAGCAGTTATTTGTGTAATCTTAGAAAAATACAGAAATTAAATATCTCCTCATCATACATTCCGGATGATCGTTTGAACAAAGGCTCGGGAGAGTTGGTTACTCTCTTAAACAAGCAAGCTCTATGAATGACCTGAAACTTTCGATACTCGATCTGGCATACTACTCCCCGAACAACCACTCTGCCGGTGAGGTGTTGCACAACTCCACCGAGATCGCCATACTGGCAGAACAGCTGGGGTATCACCGATACTGGTTTGCCGAACACCATAACAGCGCATCGCTGATGAGCATGTTTCCGGAAATCATCATGACACACGTTGCCTCGAAGACAAGCCGAATCCGTGTGGGCAGTGGTGGCGTGATGCTACCCAACCACAGTACGCTGAGCGTGGCGGAGCGCTTCTCCATGCTCGAGGCGCTGCACCCTGGAAGAATCGACCTGGGCCTGGGTCGTGCTCCCGGCACCGACGGTCGTACCGCCTATGCGTTGCGACGCTCATGGGATGTGATGCGCGAGGATACTTTCCCGCGTCAGCTGGACGACCTGCTCGGCTTCTTCAGTCATGACCTGCCGGAAGAGCATGAGTTTACAAGGGTGATTGCGAATCCCGATCCGTCGCTGGTGCCACAGTTATATATGCTGGGATCCAGCACGGGAGGAGTGCAGTTTGCCATACAAAAGGGACTGGCATTCGTATTTGCGGCGCAGATCAACGCCGACATGGCGATACCGGTGATGCAGCTCTACCGGCAGCAGTTTCGTCCCTCAAAGTATTACGATCGGCCCAAAGCGATCCTCTCCATCAGTGTCTTCACTGCTGATACGGAGGAGGAGGCATATTACCAGGCTGCCCCTACCCTGCTTATGTGGACTATGCTTGCCACCGGCAAGCGGATCACTTATTTTCCCACCCCGGTAGAGGCGAACAGCTACCCCTACACCCCACAGGAGAAGTCTGTACGCGATCAGCAGATGAGTAAGTTCGTGATCGGCACTCCGGAACAGGTGGCTGATCAACTCCGTCTGTGGGCTGCGAAAACAGATGCTGATGAGATCATCATGGTAGATGGCTACCCGGAGATGGAGGCCCGCAGAAGAGCCTACACCCTGCTGGCACATCAGTTTGACATGATCGGTTGACTGACAACTGATACCTGACAACTTTTCCAACTATTTCTGCTATATTTGCATTTTGCGTATATCAATTCAATGATCAATGAAAAAAGCTGTTATCATTTGGTTGCTGCTTGCCTGTGTCGTCACATTTTCCCTGGCCGGGGAAGAGGGACGAAAAAAGGTGGCTGTAGTGCTTAGCGGAGGATCGGCAAAAGGGTTCGCACACGTTGGCGTGTTAAAAGTGCTGGAGCGTGCCGGCATCCCCATCGATTACATTGCCGGCACCAGCATGGGTGCCGTGGTCGGGGGACTCTATGCGGTGGGTTATGACGCGCAAGCCATTGACTCATTGATACAACTGCAGGACTGGAACTACCTGATGAGCGACAATGTAAACCGCGAGAACCTGCCGGCATCCCAACGTGACAGACGGAATGAATTCATTGTCTCACTCCCCTACCGATTAAACCTAAAGGAGAGAAGCGGAAAGGTAAGCCTGCCACGTGGCGTCTTCACCGGCCAGAACCTGTACAGCCTGTTTCTGAACCTGACCATCGGGTTTCAGCAGGAGATGGATTTTAACTACCTCCCCATTCCCTTCGGATGCGTGGCGGCTGATGTGCGTACCGGCGAGGAGGTGGTCTTCCGCAAGGGTATCCTTCCACAGGCCATAAGAGCCAGCATGGCCATACCGGGTGTCTTCACCCCGGTGGAGAAAGACAGCATGCTACTGGTCGACGGGGGCCTGATCAACAACTACCCTGTGGATGTGGCTCGAAGCATGGGAGCCGATATCGTGATCGGTGTCATCATGCCGTCGGATGAGAATGTGGGTAAGCAGAAAAGTGGAAACATTGGAGAGATAGCCGAGCAGCTCACCAACTTCGTGGGAAAGGAGAAGAGATTGCAGAACATTGAAAATACCGATCTGCTGATCACTCCCAGGATTCATCCCTATGGATCGATGGATTTCCAGAAGCCGGCAATCGACTCCCTGATATGTCGCGGCGAACAGGCTGCAATGACACAATGGGAGGCTCTCATGGCACTGAAGGCTTCGCTGGGTATCACCGGCAGTGATCTTCCCGTGAGTGAGCGCCAGAACCCCTATCTTCATCTCGATACGCTGCTCATTGATCATGTGAGCGTGGAAGGGGTGTCGCCTCGTGATGTGAAGTGGATACTGCGCATGATTCCTGAAAAAATTGAAAAGGTCACCCGCAACGATCTGGATGCCATCACTGCCCGTATGTATGGCGCCGATCTCTTCTCACGCGTCACCTATCGCCTCGATGGTGACCAACCCTTCGATCTGGTCTTCCTGGTGGAACCGAAGGAGTACAACACACTCAACCTGGGCATCCATTTCGACACCCGCGATATGGCAGCTATCCTTGCCAACACCACTGTCCGACTGGGAGAATCCTATAACTCAATGATCGACATCACCACGCGACTCAGTCGCGATCCCTACCTGCAGGTGGACTACTCCATCAACAATGGCCTCTTTTACAAGGGAGGGGTGAGCTACCGTATCAGCAACAACGACCTGAGCATCTACCACAGAGGACGCCTCTCCTATCACCTTGGGGTGATGCGCAATGCGCTGAACCTTAATTTCTCCGAGTTCTATTTCGGAAACGTGCAGCTGAACCTGGGTGCCGGTTTCGACTATTTTGACTTCTTCAACCTGCTGGGACGGTCTACCAATCCCGCCCTGAGAGGAGTAGAAGATCAGCTCTATATCAACTATATGATCAATGGAGTGTATGATAACCTGAACAACACCTATTTTCCCTCATCGGGTCAATATTTCTCGTTTCGATACACCCTCCATACCGATAACTTCATTCAGTTACAGGAGGAACTGCCCCTCAGTGTGTTGAAGATGAACTTCTACAAGCCACTGCAATTGGGTCATAAGACCTACCTCACACCACGTATCTCTGCCCGTTATGTGATGAACGACAGCGTACCCCACATCTACCGCAATTTCGTGGGAGGAAGAAAAGACGGTCACTACCTCCCACAGCAGATCGCACTGCAGGGATCCGCCGGCATGGAGGTGCTGGGCAACATGGTCGCTTCTGTCGATGCAATGCTACATCATGAGTTCAGCCCCAACAACTACCTTTACTTTCATCTCAACTACACCTGCCATCACGATCACCTCCACAACCTGTTCGAGGGTGATGCCTACTGGGGAAGCAATCTGGGTTATTCCTTCCTCTCCATTGCCGGTCCATTGCGGCTGGAGCTGGGTTACTCCGGTCTCTCCCGCAGGTTCCATCCCTATGTGAGCTTCGGGTATCATTTTTGAAACATCTTATCCGGCATCAGTAGTGCGTTCCATAGCCAAAATCTATGAATGATTGAGGGTCTGTGATTTTGAACTTATGTAAATTATCATTATATTTGTAGTAGAAAATTCTTTACAAAAAAGCAACTTTTAAAAATAGAAAATGATGAAAACATTAGATTATCTGGGATTAGATTCCAAGAATGTGAAAAAAACAGTTGACGGTTTGCAGGAACTGCTGGCCAGCTTCCAGCTTTATTACACCAACCTGCGTGGTTTCCACTGGAACGTGAAAGGTGAGATGTTCTTCGGTGCGCATGCCCGTTTTGAAGAATATTACGACGACGCAGCCGAAAAGGTTGACGAAGTAGCAGAACGTATTTTGATGCTGGGTGGTGTGCCTGCCCATAACTTCAGCGATTATCTGAAGACATCGGCCATCAAGGAAACAGAAGTGGTCAGCAACCACAAAGAGATCATCAAGCTGATTCTCGACAACCTGAAGGTGCTGATCGCCCAGGAACGCAAGGTGCTGGAGACCGCTTCCGAAGGGGATGACGAAGGTACAGTAGCTCTGATGGGTGACTTCATCTCCGCCCAGGAGAAAACCGTATGGATGCTTACCGCTACTCTTTCGTAAGAGTAGACGCATAATCACCTATATTGAAAGCCGTTCCGCCTCTGAGGCAGGAACGGCTTTCTCGTTGATGGGCACGCCTGGATTATCTTGTTGGGAGAGTAATGCCGTTTCACCGGTTACCGATGATGGTATGGAATTGCTTGCGATAGGTCTCCCCTATCGGTATCTGTTTTTTGGCGATGATGATCCGGTTCTTGTTGATGCTGCTGATCTTGTTCTGTTGGATGATATAGGAGCGATGCACCCGCATGAAACGATCGCCAGGCAGCTCCTCTTCGAGCGACTTGAGGCTCATCAGCGAGAGGATCGGTTTGGGATCCTGCTCGGTGTAGATCTTCACATAATCCTTCAAACCCTCAATGTAGAGGATATCTTCATAGAGCAGATGAATCAACTTGTACTCCGACTTCACGAACAGACCCACTTTCTCCTGTTTATGATGGCTGGATGACCTGTTCTCGGTCATCTCAAACCAGGTAAGTGCTTTTTTGGCCGCAGTGTGAAAATCGGTAAAGGAAAAGGGTTTGAGTAGATAATCGAGTGCACTCACCTTGTATCCCTCCAGTGCATATTCGCTGAAGGCGGTGGTGAAGATGATGCGGGTATGGTCGCCGATGATGCGGGCGAACTCCATACCACTCACCTCAGGCATCTGAATATCGAGGAAAAGAAGATCCACCGTCTCACCGGCAATCTTCTTCATCGCCGTGAGCGCATTGCTGTATTTCCCCGTGAGACGCAGGAACGAGGTCCTCTCAATGTATGATTCTAAAAGAGACAACGCCAGAGGCTCATCATCCACGATCCAGCAGTTCAGTATCATCCTGTTGTTTTTTTGTGTCGATCACCAGCACAGTTGAATAGACATCATTCTCCACGGTGGTATGCCACAGGTAACTCTCAGGGTAGAGCAGCTCCAGCTTTCGTTTCACCAGATCCAGGCCTATCCCGCTGCCGCTCTTGTCAGAGTCACTCTTGGGGAAGTAACTGTTTCGGGTTGCAAATTCCACCTTGCCATCATCATACTCCCTGAGCGATATCTCGATGAAAGAGTCATGCTCTCCGCTGATGCCGTGCTTGAATGCATTCTCCACCAAAGATATAAAAATTAAGGGAGAAATAAGGGTGTTGGCGGTATCGGAATAATCGAACCGGGTGGTCAGCTGCACATGATCGGCCAGGCGGATGCGCATCAGTTCAATGTAGTTACGCATGAATTCAGCCTCCTGCCGCAGCGGTACGAAGTTCTGGTTGTTGTCGTAGAGAAGATGCCGCAGCAGCTTGCTCAGGTCCATCACCGCCTGTTGTGCCTTGGGAGGGTTAAACTCAATCAGTGCGTAGATGTTATTCAACGTGTTGAGCAGGAAGTGCGGGTTGATCTGGTTCTTCAGGTTCTGCAGCTCCGCCTCCGACTTGGCTTTGGCAAGCTCCTTGCGTTCATTCTCCACCTGCAGCCAGCGCACAGTCATCTTCAAAGCAACACTCAGCCCCATCATCATAAAGAGCGATGTGGAGTTACGCAGTAAAAACAACAGCAGGAAATAGTTATTGGGGCGGCCACGCCAACGGGGCCTCAGATGAGGCATCAACAATTCCAGCAGCTCTCGCGTGAAATGCATGATGAACGAGACAGCGATGATCAGGACGATGTTCCAGAGGATATAAGCCCTTGTTTTACCCTTGAAGAGCAGCTGGTCGATCAGCAGAAAGAAGTTGAGATAGAAAACCAGCAGGAAGCCCAGCATCTCCGGTATGGAACGCAGGAAAGGGCGCCAGGTGAAGATGCGTTCCGAATCAATAAAAAAGTATGGGAGGATGAAGATCACCCCCCATAGCAGCAGATGTACGAACAGGTTGTTCCAACTGCTCCTTGGTTCTTGTTTCAATGCCTGTCCCATTTCTCCTCCTTTGTTTATCTGACTGGAATATTACATCCTGCCACGTCCGCCACCGTGACCAAATCCTCTCTGCGGCATCATATCCTGTGCGGTGGCACCCCCTTTGAAGATGTTGAAGCGATAGACGAAGTGCACCATGAAGTAGCTGGTCAGCGTGTTGGTCGTGGTGTCACGGATATAGTTAGAGGTAACACTGCGGCTGATATTGCTGCGCTGCTGCAGGATATCGTATATCTTAAAACGGATGGTACCATTCTTTTGTTTAAAAACAGTCTTCTGTAATGATGCATTCCAGAGCCATTCATTCTGCTCGAACCCGTCGGTGTAGCCCGAGTTGGTGGAGTAGTTGATGTCACTCTCCAGAGTGAGATCCCACGGCAGGTAGATGGAGGTGGATGCGTTGCCTCCGTAGTTGAGGTAGTTCTGATCCTGCTGCCCCTCCAGGCTGTTGGTCACGTTGTTGTAGTTGACGTTCCCACGTACTGCAAAGTCGAACTGGTCCGAACGGAAATTGAGCCCCAACACCTCCATCAGTGACATCCGCTTGTTGGTGTTCTTGTCTTCGCCGGTAAACTCAATTTTTTCAATATCTAATTCTTCTACGGATGATTTGGTATAACCGCTGGTGTTGCTGTAGCTGGCAAACGACATGGAGAAGAGTGAGAACTTGATGTTGCCCAGCGGCACGTTGAACATCATCCGTCCGTTCACGTTCCAGTTACCCTCCACGTTGCGGTAGGTATTCACCCTGCGACCGGAGTTCACATTGGTGTATGTAGCCGATACGATGTCGTTGGTCATGTAACCACCGTTGACAAACGTGTTAAACGAGCTGGCCTTCTCCGGATTGGACCATTGGTAGCGAATGTTGAGGCGATGCTCGAACGAGGGCTTCAAATCAGGATTACCCATTGTGATGTTGAGTGGACTGGTCACATCCACCACGGGCGAGAGCTGCGATATCGAGGGTTGGTCGGTGTCACCATAGTAACGCAGACGCAGGTTCTGGGTACGGCTCCAGCGATAGTTGAGCTGTGCCATGGGCGAGTAGTTGACCACCTTCTGCTCACCCTGGTAGATCATACTGTCACCCACAAAGGTCTTGCTGCGTGAAGAGGAGGGTTGCACTGAGAAGCCGAACATATAGTCATATTTCTCCCTCACCCCCTTGAAGTTGGCCTCTATCTCCTGACTCACAAAGTTGTTCTCCAATCGTTTGCTGTAATCAGTGTCGAGCACGGTATAGTTACCGTTGTCATCTTTTTTTCGGGTGTCTCTGTCCGAATCGGAGTTGTTTGTATTGTACTGGTAGGCCAACTGCAGGAAGTGGTTGTCACCCAGCGGCTCCACATAGGAGAGATAACCTCTCCATGAACGGTTCTCACTGATATTGGTGAAACGCTGATCAATCAGGTCATCGTCACGGTTACCATTGTAAAAGGTCCCTGAGAGATTCGTTCCTTTATTTTCAGAGTCACCACCCTGTGCTCTCATTTGCACACTGAAGATCCTTCCTTCCTTTCCCAGCTCACGGCTGGCATCGAGGTTGAGTGAATAGTTCTTTCCGGTACCCTCAGAAAAATAATCAGAGTCCCCATAGTTGATGGTGTCACCGGTGAGCTCACTCTCAGTAATAAAATCACCTGTCTCATTGCGCTCGTTGGTGTAATAGGAGAAAGCGGGACGAAAGATAATGCGTGTGGCGGAGTCGGGCTCCCACTCAAGGCGCAGGTCTGCCCCAAAGTTCTGGCTGATGCTGTTTGATCTGTTTTTTTCAGTCTCAAGGGTATTTCCCGCACTGAGGATGTTCTGGGTGAAGACATCCGAGTTGACATTGGTGTCGGTGAAGCCGTAACGTACGTTGCCACCCAGCTTCAGCTCGGGTGTGAACTGTTTGCTGAAGTTGCCGCCGATGTTACCGGAGGTGGAAATACCGCTTCTGCCTCCCCATCCGCCTCTGCGGCCACCGCCGCCCATGTTCCCGAACATGGCCGATGCAAGATCGGAGAAGCCGGCATTGTTGGTGTTGTTGATGCCTCCCAGGAGTGTAAGCTGATCTTTATCTTTCATATAGTTGACCATCGCATTGCCTTCATATCTATCCTGGCTGCCATAGCCGGCAAAAGCATTGCCGAAGAGCCCCTCTTTCATGCCGGGTCGTACGGTGAGGTTGATCACGTTCTCCTCTTCACCATCGTCGAAACCGGTCATCTGTGCCTGCTCCGTTCTACGCTCGAGGACCTGCAGCTTGTCCACCATCCTGGCCGGCAGGTTCTTCGATGCCACCTTAGGGTCATCACTGAAGAACTCCTCCCCGTCGACCAGGATCTTGGTGATCTCTTTGCCGTTAACGGTGATCTTGCCCTCATTGTCGATCTCCACGCCGGGCATCTTCTTGAGCAGATCCTCCACCACGGCACTCTCTGTAACCTTGTATGAGTCGGCATTGTATTCCAGAGTATCCCCCCTCACGGCGATCTCGGCAGCCTTGGCGGTCACCACTGTCTCGGAGAGCAGGATGTTGTCATTTTTTAGTGCAATGCTACCCAGCCTGACATTGGCTTGCTCAGCAGTCACCTCTACATTACGGTATTCATTCAAATAACCGATGTAGGATACCTGCAGGATGTAACCGCCCCGGTTCACCGGGATGGAAAAACGACCATTCTCGTCACTGGCCTTACCGGTGACGAAGGTGCTGTCAGCCTGCCGTAAGATGCGAATATTGGCTAGTGGTACAGGTTCTTCGGTCACGCTGTCAATCAGCCTGCCCGAGATGGTGTTGCCGGATGGTGCCTGGGCCGTTAGGGTGAATGTGGCGCCAAGGGTGAGAAGAAGGAAGAGCGTTATTTTTTTCATGTTGTCTTCAACAGATTACTTGATTCGTAATTGAAATGAATTTAGAAACACTGCACAAAAATAGTTCGTGCAAGGGTGTGTGGCAAATGAAATAGATGAACAAAGCGGTTTTATCGACCAATCGCCCTCATACGTGGAGCAATGATGCAGGCGTAGGGAATAAAAAAATCAATCTGCCCGATTCTATTAATTTTTTTTTACTTTTGTCCATCATTCAAAAGATCATATAAGAAATTCATTACCCGCCCCGGGTAAGTAAACCGACCTTTTATGTTGAAATCATTAAAAAATGAAGATTGGGTAGCCACCATCATCGGTGGAGTGATACTGTTATTTGTGATTCTTTTCCCATCGATGATGCAGCACTATGCTGCCGTTTCGGTGATTGTTGCACTGCTGGCCTGGCTGGGGTACCGTTTCATGGGTAACACCGACAAGGGACAGTTCCTGCTCTCTTTCGCTGTCATCTTCCTTCTGGCATGGCTCTCACGAAGCCTCACCGGCATCCCCTTCATCAAGAGCACCGGCTTTGAATCGGTCTTCTTTGCCGTGATCATCGGCCTGCTGATCCGAAACACCATCGGCCTGCCCAAATGGCTGGCACCGGCGGCCCGCAGTGAGTACTACATCAAGGCGGGACTGGTGATCCTGGGTAGCTCCATCTTCTTTCAACAGATCATGGTGGCAGGGTCTCTCGGCATGTTGCAGGCGGTGATTGTGGTGCTCTCGGTATGGTACTTCAGCTTCTGGGTAGCAACCCGTCTCTTTCGCATCGACAAGGAGATGTCGATCCTGCTCTCCAGCGCGGTCTCTATCTGTGGTGTCTCGGCGGCAGTGGCCACCAGCGGTGCCATGAAGGGAGACCCGAAGAAGCTCTCGTTCGTGATCTCACTGGTGCTGATCATCGCCATCCCAATGATGTACCTCCTCCCCTGGCTGGCTCAAATGATTGGTCTGAGTCAGGAGGTGGCGGGTGCATGGCTGGGTGGCACCATCGACACCACCGCAGCGGTAGTAGCCTCCGGTAAGTTTATCGGTGAAACAGCTGAGAAATACAGTGTGATTATCAAGTCGGCACAGAACGTGCTGCTGGGAGTGGCAGCCTTTGCCATCTCCATCTACTGGTCCTACAAGGGAACCAACAGTGACATACGTCCTTCGGGGAGTGTCCTCTGGGAGCGTTTCCCCAAGTTCGTGCTGGGTTTCATGGCTGCCTCACTGGTGTTCAGTTTCGCGTTCGACCTGGAGACAGGTATGGCTTTGTCGAAGGTGGCCAACAAGGGGGCGCGTGAGCTTCTCTTCTCGCTGGCCTTCGTCAGCATCGGCCTGGAGACTGATTTCCGTTATATCTTCAAGAAAGGGAATGCCAAATACATCTGGTCGTTCCTGACGGCACAGACCTTCAACATCCTGCTCACCCTGCTGATTGCCTGGCTGCTGTTTAGCTCCCTGTAAGCAACTATCGCGGTAGCTGCCTGTCAGAGTTCACGTGCCAGCTTAATCCACCGGAAGTTGGCTTTCTCGGCTGTGATCTCCACCCAGCTATCCAGTTGAAACTCGAAGCAGACGGCAGAGGCGGTGGGGAGGTTATCGAGACGCACCCCCAGGTGATTGACCAGCTCGGTCACTCCAGGGTTGTGTCCCACGTAAAGACAGCTCTCCACACTGTCGGGCAGCTTGGAGATGGTGTTGAGGATCCAGGCGGCAGGTGCGAAATAGAGGTTCTGGTCGGTATGGATCATCTCTTCAGGATAACCCACACCCCCAGCTGCAAGGATGGCGGTCTCGTGAGCTCTTTTTGCCGAAGAGGTGAGTATCAGGTCAGGAGTGGCGGCACGCTTACCAATGTACAAACCCATATCACGTGCGTTCTTTTGTCCCCTGTCGGTGAGTATCCGGTCATAGTCATCCTTTGCCATGGTGTCATGTTCGGCTTTGCCATGTCGCAGAATTATCAATTGCTTCATCTTTTTTCTGTGGTTTCTTTGGCTGCAAAATTACGGATAATTTTTCACAAATGCTTCAGCAACCACCCTGCACCTGTAGAAAAATAGAGCGAAAAATAAAACCTTTCCTCCTCTTTTTGTGTTTTATAACAAACCACTACGCTATGACTAAAAAAATCGCAAAAACAGCAGGCATCATTGTCGCGGCATTGCTCCTGCTGTTGACTGCGGCCTATCTCTACCGTTCATTTTCCGTAAACTACCGTACAACAGCGCCAAACATGACCGGTCTGTTGATCACCGGCCTCATTGCAGGGGGACTGATCACCTATCTCTGGGTACAACTGCGTCATGCCCGGCGCATGCAAAGCCGGGTGCGCAGTGAATCGCACACGGTGGTCGAGGGTGTGAAGCGTGTCTTCAAGATCGTCCTGGCCGAGGGGCAGCTCAATGAGATCTACAACTACGAGAACACGAAGAAGCTTCTCAATTTCATCCCCTCCACAAAAAAGGCATTGGTGATAGTCCGCGCGCAGGTCATGATGGGTTACGATGTGGAGAAGTGCCGCTGGGAGATCGACGAGGAACAGAAGAGGGTACGGCTGCTGGAGTTCCCGAAACCGGAGATCTTCTCGGTGGAGACCGATTTCAATTATTACTATTTCGAAGATGACCTGTTCAACTTCATCGGGCGAAATGACCTGCAGAAGATACAGGAGCTGGCCAAAGAGCAGGTTAAGAAGGCGGCGCTAAAAAGCAGTCTGACCAAGATCGCCGCCGACCAGATGAAACTGCTGCTCAGTGAGGTGATCTCTGCCAATCACTGGCAGATTGAGAATCTGTCGCTGATTGATGATTATAAGTATCCTGAACCGGAAAAGGAGAAACAGGATCCCGATGAACCTACTGCAGCCGGGCTGTCACTCGATCAACAACATTCGTCCAGGCTGAAAATGGGCAGACTGATCAGCATGGCGACCGATCTGCTCAAACCCTGACCCGATATCATACAGATAAACGGCGGCACTCCCTGTAATGAGGTGCCACCGTTCCTCTCTTTAACATGCTACAGCGGGGTTACTCCCAGCTGAGCAGCACCTTACCGCACTGACCACTCTCCATCACATCGAACCCTTTCTGGAACTCATCGATGTGAAAACGGTGTGTGATGATGGGTGTCAGGTCGATGCCGGAGATGATCATCTGCTCCATCTGGTACCATGTCTCCCACATCTCCCGTCCGTAGATACCCTTCAGTGTAAGCGCCTTGAAGATGATCTCGTTCCAGTCGACCTGGGTGTTATTGGGCAGGATGCCCAGCAGTGAGATCTTGGAACCGTTGTACATATTGTCGATCATCTCACGGAAGCCCGCGGGAGAGCCTGACATCTCAAGCCCCACGTCGAAGCCGCGCATGCCGAGCTTCTGTACGGCCTGTGCAATGGTCTCCCCCTTCGAGGGGTTTACCGTGAGGGTAGCCCCCATCTTACGCGCGATATCGAGTCGGTATTCGCTCAGGTCGCTCACCACGATGTAACGAGCGCCGGCAAAGCGACAGATGGCGGTAGCCATGCTACCGATCAGACCCGCCCCGGTGATGAGCACATCCTCTGCGATCAACGGAAAGGAGAGAGCGGTATGGGTGGCATTTCCGAAGGGATCCATGATGGACGCGATCTCATCGGGGATACGAGGGTCGAGCTTCACCACATTGGCAGCCGGCAGTGAGAGATATTCGGCAAAGGCACCATCGCGGTGGACCCCCACGCCGATGCTGTTCTCACAGACATGAAGCTTGCCGCGGCGACAATTGCGGCAGTGGCCACAGGCGATATGTCCCTCACCGGTCACCCGGTCACCCACCTTCAGGTTTGTCACACCGCTGCCCATATCCACGATCTCACCCACATACTCATGACCGATGGTCATGGGTGTCTTGATGGTCTTCTGCGACCAGTCGTCCCACTTATAGATGTGCAGGTCGGTACCACAGATTGATGTCTTCTTTATCTTGATCAGTACCTCGTTCACACCGATGGAGGGAACGGGAACCTCTTCCATCCAGATGCCTTTCTCCGGACGCAGTTTTACCAGTGCTTTCATATCTGTTTAGCTTTTAGCGGTCAGCTTTCAGCTTTCAGCTTTTGGTGCTGAAAGAGTCAGCAGACAGCGGTTTGATTTTAAGATTTCAGCAGTCAGCGGTGAGCTTTCAGCGATAGGTGCTGAAAGACACATCAGACAGCAGTTGGGTTGTTAAATGATCTCCCGTTTTTTCCCTACCCTGATAAAGGCGGTGATGGCTCTGTCGAGGTGATCGCGTCTGTGTCCGGCGGAGAGCTGCACACGGATACGGGCCTGCTCTTTCGGCACCACGGGGTAATAGAAACCGGTGACGTAGATGCCCTCCTCCAGCAGGTCGGCAGCGAACTGTTGCGACAGTCGGGCGTCGTAGAGCATCACGGCACAGATGGCCGACTGGGTGGGTTTGATGTCGAAACCGGCATCCTTCATGCGACTCACGAAATAATCGACGTTTTCATGCAGTTTGTCCTGTAACTCGTTCGACTCCTGCAGAAGGCGGAACGCCTCGGTGCCTGCAGCTGCCACCAGGGGGGGGATGGAGTTGGAGAAGAGATAGGGACGCGAGCGCTGGCGCAGCATGTCGATGATCTCCTGCCGACCGGTGGTGAAGCCGCCAATGGCACCTCCAAAAGCCTTGCCCAGGGTGCCGGTGATGATGTCCACCTCACCCTCCACATTGTAGAGCTCGGTCACCCCTTTACCGGTACGGCCTACCACGCCGGCGGAGTGGCTCTCGTCCACCATCACCAGTGCGTTGTACTGTCTGGCCAGCTCCATGATGCGGTCGAGTGGCGCCACGTTGCCATCCATGGAGAAGACACCGTCGGTGACGATGATGCGGAAGCGTTGTGCCTGAGCCTCCTTCAGCTTCACCTCGAGGTCAGCCATATCTGCATTGGCGTAGCGGTAGCGTTTCGCCTTGCAGAGGCGCACACCATCAATGATGGAGGCATGGTTGAGTGCATCGGAGATGATGGCATCCTCCTCGGTGAAGAGGGGCTCAAAGAGACCGCCGTTGGCGTCGAAACAGGCGGCGTAGAGGATGGTATCGTCGGTGCCGAAGAAACGACTGATGGTCTCCTCCAGTTGCTTATGGTAGTCCTGTGTGCCACAGATGAATCGCACCGACGACATGCCGTAGCCACGCTCCTCAAGAGCTTTAGCTGCCGCACTGATCAGTCGCGGATGATCAGATAGTCCCAGGTAGTTATTTGCACAGAAATTGATCACCTCCTGTCCCGATTCCACCCTGATCTCCGCCCGCTGCGGTGTGACAATGATTCGTTCCCGTTTGTAAAGACCTGCCTCTTCAATCGCCTTCAATTCGGCCTGCAGGTGTTGTTGCATTTTACCGTACATGGTTTTTCAATATTTTGTTTTTGGTTCAAAGTTTCTGGTTCGATGTTCCTGGTCCGATGTTCCTGGTTCAAAGCTGACAGCTAACCGCTAACCGCTCACAACTGACCACTATTTATTCTGCCTCATCCGTGAGGGAGGAGGGAAGTGATTTCTTCGCTTTCACGCCCAGCTCGCGTAGCTTCTCCGCCTGTCCGATCAGGTTACCCCTACCCGACTTGAGCTGTCCATATGCATTGTCATAGCTGCGTCGTGCCCGTTCGAGATGGGTATCGATCTCGGTGAGGGAACCGACGAAGTTGACCAGCTTGTCGTAGAGGGCAGCCCCTCTTTCGGCGATCTCGAGGGCGTTGCGGTTCTGGTACTCCCGTTTCCACAGATCAGCGATCAGCTTGAGGGCGGCGATCAGGTTGGTGGGACTGATCAGCAGGATCTTCCTGTCATAGGCGTACTGCCACAACGACTCCTCATGCTGCAGCGCCAGGAGGTAAGCCGGCTCGTTGGGGATGAACATCATCACGAAGTCGAGCGACACGGCATACTCCTGGTAGCTCTTGCGGCTCAGCTCATCGATATGACGCCGCACGGAGCGCAGGTGCTCACCTATCAACCGTTCTTGCTCTTCCGGATCGTCACAGCCCACGTAGTTAGCATAGGCGGTGAGCGACACCTTGGCGTCGATGATCACCCGTCGCTCGTCGGGGTAGGCGATAATCACATCGGGTTGCATGCGACTGCCCTGCTCGTTGGTGAGGGTATTACCATCTCCATCGCGTAGGAACGCCTGCACGAAATACTCACGCTCCTTCACCAGCCCGGAGCGCTCCAGGATGTTCTCCAGGATCATCTGTCCCCAGTCGCCCTGTATCTTGCTGTTACCTTTCAACGCGTTGGTCAGGTTGACCGCTTCGGTACTGAGACGGTCGTTCAGCTCTCTCAGTTTCTTCACCTCCTCACCCAGCGAGAAGCGCTCCTTGGCCTCGGTGACGTACACCTCCTCCACCTTGCGGCGAAAGCGGTCGATATTCTCTTCCAGTGGCTTCAGGATGATGTTGATGTTCTCCTTGTTCTGGCGTGCGAAGCGATCGCTTTTCTCCTCCAGTATCCGGTTGGCGATCTGCTCGAACTCCAGGTTAAACTGTTTGTGCAGGGTGGTGATCTCACTCTTCTGGCTCTCCAGCTTTTCGATCATTGCCCTGTTTTCGGCCGTGACGGTTGCCAGTGAACGGTGCAGCGACTGGTTCTTCTCCATGAGTGCCGCATGCTCACTCTTCGGGATCATCTTCGATCGCATGTGGAGTACAGCCATGATCCAGGCGATCACGCCGCCCGCCACAAAACCGATCAGAAGATAAAGTAACGCCATAGCCTGTTTTTCTCATATTCACTTCTCAACAGCAGAGAAGGAGCCTTCTGTAGCCCACTCTCCCTTTATTTGATGCTCTTCAGCTGGTGTCCCATCCGCTTCTTCTTGGTCTCCATGTAAAAATGGTTGTAGGCGTTGGGCTCGATCTCCAGCGGCACGTTCTCCACCACCTCCAGACCATAGGCCTCCAGTCCAATCCGTTTGGTGGGGTTGTTGCTCATCAGTCGCATCTTGCTGACACCCAGGCTGCGCAGGATCTGGGCTCCCACGCCATAGTCACGCTCGTCGGCCTGGTAACCCAGGTGCAGGTTGGCGTCGACAGTGTCGAGGCCCTCTTCCTGCAGCTTGTATGCCGCCACCTTGGCCATCAGCCCGATGCCACGTCCCTCCTGGTTGAGGTAGACCAACACCCCTTTGCCCTCCTTCTCGATGAGCTGTAGTGCCTTGTGCAGTTGATCGCCGCACTCGCAACGCATCGATCCGAAGATGTCGCCGGTCATGCAGGAGGAGTGTACCCGTACCAACAGGGACTCGTCATCTTTCCATTCACCCTTGATAAGGGCCACATGTTCCTGACCGGTTGATATCTGCTGAAAAGCGACCATCCGGAAATCACCATAGGCGGTGGGCAGGTGTACCGACACGCCGCGTTCGATAAGCGATTCGCTCTTGAGGCGGTACTTGATCAGGTCGGCCACCGATACGATCTTCAGGTTGTAATTGCGGGCCATCTCCATCAGCTCGGGGAGACGTGCCATGGAGCCGTCCTCCTTCTTGATCTCGGCGAGCGCCCCGGCAGGGTAGAGACCGGCCAGCCGTGCAAAGTCGATGGTAGCCTCGGTGTGACCCGCCCTGCGTAATACACCCTTTGTCTGGGCACGCAGCGGGAAGATGTGACCGGGGCGGCCAAAATCCTCGGGAGCGGTCTCCTTGCGGGTGAGCGCCAGGATGGTTTGGGCCCTGTCGTATGCCGAGATGCCGGTGGTGCAGCCTTGTGTGAGCAGGTCGATGGAGACGGTGAAGGGTGTGGAGTGCACCGAGGTGTTGTGCGACACCATCATGGGGAGCTCCAGCTCCTCCGCCCGTTCGCGTGTGATCGGTGCGCAGATCAGACCGCGTGCATGGGTCTCCATGAAGTTGATCTTTTCGGGGGTGATGCACTCTGCGGCGATCACCAGATCCCCCTCATTCTCCCTGTCCTCGTCGTCCACCACAATGATGAAGTTGCCTTTCCGGATCTCTTCAATGGCTTCTTCAACTGTGTTTAATGTAATTATTTGTTCCATTTAATTGAATTGATTTTGTGCGGTTTTTTCGTTCATCGCGGGGTGATCTTTCAGGATGATACCTGCCAGCTCCCCACTGCGTTGCGCGATGTTTCCCAGATCGTTTTTGATTCGCATTTCAAACGGATAGGCAACCAGCCTCAACAGGATGCCCACAGGGAAGAGGTACATCGCGATGCGTGCCGGCAGAGAGCCGGGTTTGAAGAGACGCACGTTGCTGATCAGCACGGGGAACTCCTCCGCCTTGGCCAGTATATCGAGGTCATGTGCGTTAGAGACCTGGTTGAGTGTGATCTCCATCTTGCTTTTGAGCATGCGCAGCTCCTGTTCGTAGCCCTCGTCGTTCCAATATCCCCTGTATGAGAAGCCGTTGTACTTCTCCAATATATGGTTCGTGATCTCTTCTATTTCGTTCAGATTATCTACGATAACGTTGTAGTCCGGCTTGTCGATCACCACGCTCTTGACCGGGTATGTTCTTTTTTCGCGGATGAAGAAAAGTCGTCGTAAGAACTGAATGTAGGTATCGGCATTCATGATCACCGAGTCGTTCATCGCCTTGTAAGTGAGGAACACGCCAATGGGCAGGAGGATGAGCGCACTGAACCACATGCCGAACCAGTGAACCCATACACCATCGCGGGTCATCTTATACCCCACGTTGTCCACGATGTAGTAGATGATGAACAGGATCACCGAGATGACAATAGGGGTGCCCAGCCCACCTTTCCTCACGATGGATCCCAGGGGGGCCCCGATGAAGAAGAAGAGGAGGCAGGTGAAAGGGATGGTGAACTTACGGTGCCACTCCACCCAGTGACGGTTGATGGTCTTTCGCGTGGTGGTCTTATTGAGAGAGCGAAACAGGAACTCGTTGCTGTTGTTCTCAGCTTTCTGAAAAGCATTCTGCATGATTGTGGATTGCTTGGTCAGCTCCATTGACTGCAGTAGCGTATCGGGACGGGGCACCTCCACCTCAGCGTTGTGACCCGCCAGGATCAGTGAATCTTTCTGTTGCGCGGGATAACTGTTCCTGAAAGAGAGATGGGAGTAGCTCTTCATCAGCTTCCTGTCCACCACGTTGACACTGTCGAGGATCACCGTCATGGAGTCGATCGATAATCCCAGCTCCGTGAGATTCTTGGAGACGTAGTTGCTGGTTGAACTGCCTTCAATCACATCCTCACCCATACGGTTGAAATTGGCATCGTAAGAGATCATCATGGTCTTGGTGTCGAAGTTCTCCCGTGCATAGGGTACAAAATCGCCACGGTAAGCCGATGATGAGCCCTCCGTGAAGTTCTGGAACTGCTGTCCGCTGTACATGGTGAAGAGGATCATGGTCTTATCCTCGGTCATGCTCATCCGTGCCGAATCACAGACGATCACCGCCATATTGTTAAAGCCGCTCGCCACCTCGTAGATCATCACATCATAGAGCATGCCTGTCTCCCGGTTTTTCTTGCCCACATAGAGGTTGTAACCATCTATCTCCTTGTAGAAGACACCCTCCGGCACATCCAACTCGGGTGATGCCTGACGGATTGAGATCAGCAGGGAATAAAATTTGGTCTGAATCCTTGGAAGGGCATTGTTCTGGAAGAAGAAAGCACCCACGCTGATGAAGGCAATGAGGATGATCAGCGGCTTCATGGTCTTCAGCAGGGGTATGCCGGCCGATTTGATGGAGAGCAGTTCAAGGTTCTCGCCCAGATTACCGAAGACCATGAGAGAAGCCAGCAGTATGGCCAATGGCAGCGCCATGGGGATCAGGTTGAGGGCAGCGTAGAAGAACATCTCCCCTAGCACCTCCAGTCCCAGTCCCTTGCCCACCATGTCCTCCACATACTTCCAGAGGAACTGCATCAGCACCAGGAAGAGACAGATGGCGAAGGTCATCAGAAAAAGCGGCAGGAAGGTAGTGAGGATATACCGGTATAACCGCTTTATGTGGAAAATATTATTCATCAGGACAGCAGAAATGATGATCTGTTTATTTTGATGACAAAGATAGTAAAATCAAACGGAGAATCGTGGTTCGGAAAGTGTAAAGATGATTAAAGAGAGCAGCCTGGTGAACAGTTGCAAGCTGATGAGATGTCAAACGCCAAGGCGTCTTTTGAGTAGCTCCACCTGTGTCTCCCAGAGAGCGATGGCATCGCCTTTCTCATCAGGTTCGGTGAAGTCGGTGACTTCCAGGGTCATCTCACCCGAGAGGTCGAGTTTACGCAGGATAAACTCGAAATAGATCTCCTCATCCTCCTCATCCAGCCAGTGGTAGCGGATAAGCGTCTGGGGTTTGCTGCAGACAATCTGCGCAACGTTTGATGACTTACCCCACAGGAAGGTATATCGTGTTTCTGTTTCATCCATCAACACCTCATCGGCAAACCATTCCGAGAGCCCGTCAATCTGACTAATCATGCGCCATAAGCTGGTTTGAGTTGCGTTTCCCATCAGAAACTCGATATGAAACTTATCCTTCGACATCTTACTAGTTAAAATATGGGTCACAATATACAACAATTTTCCGGATCTTCCCAGAAATGAAGAGACAAAAAAGGGAGCAGCAGAAGTGGTGTCTGAGTGAGTCGGTTAGCATAAAAAATATTGTGAAAAAAGCTGCTCCCGTTGTGGGAAGCAGCTTTTGAAGAGTGATCATTCACCGGATCACTGTACCGGTATATATTCCACGAAGGCTTCGATCGCCTCATAGGAAGCGAGTCCCAGCTGCCAGTAGGTGTCGGCAGTGGTGCGGTTACGCTCTTCGGAGCGTTGCCAGAAGAGTCGTTCATCATCACCCAGGAAAGGAGCACTCTCCATCTGTGACTGGTGACGGAGGATGGCATTACGTTTCTGACGCAGCTCCTCGGGTGAGAGGGGTACGGCCATCTCGATGTGGTCGATCTCCCACTCCATCCATGCACCGCGGTACATCCATATGCGGCAGTCCTTGAACCACTCCTCCTCTTTGATCATATCTACGGAGGCGAGGATGGCGTCAAGGCATACCTTGTGGGTACCGTGCGGATCCGCCAGGTCTCCTGCCACGTAGATCTGGTGCGGCTTGATGGTCTCTATAAAATCCTTCACGATCATCACATCCTTCTCGCTGATGGGGTTCTTCTTCACCTTACCCGTTTCGTAGAAGGGCAGGTCGAGGAAATGTACGTTCTCCTCGGGGAGACCCACGTAGCGGTCAGCCGACCGTGCCTCTTCACGGCGGATACGCCCCTTGATGAATAGGATGTCGGGGGTGTCAATATCTTCGTTGGTCTTCTCATGCAACAGGTAGTTACGGATGCTCTCATACTTCTCGAGCAGGTCCCTGTTCCCGGGTGTGAACTTCTTGCGCATGCTGTTTAACACCGATATGTAACGGATCACCTCCTCATCGCCCACGGCGATGTTGCCCGAGGTCTGATAAGCCACATGCACCTCGTGTCCCTGGCTCACCAGCCGCTGGAAGGTACCTCCCATGGAGATGACATCATCATCGGGGTGGGGGCTGAAGATGATCACCCGTTTGGGATAAGGCTTGGCCCGCTCGGGGCGGTAGGTATCGTCGGCGTCGGGCTTGCCACCGGGCCAGCCGGTGATGGTATGCTGCAAGTCATTGAATATCTTGATGTTGACATTGTATGCCGATCCGTAGAGGGTGATCAGCTCACTCAGTCCATTGTCGTTGTAATCCTTGTTGGTCAGCTTCAGGATCGGCTTGTCTACCACACCACAGAGCCAGACGATGGCACGGCGTATCAGCTTGCTGGTCCAGTCACAGTTGGTCACCAGCCAGGGGCGACTGATGCGGGTCAGCTCAGATGCAGCCGCCAGGTCGACAAACAGTTTCGTCTCACCATGTGTCTGCAGGATCGATCCCGGCACCATGTCGGTCACCGTTCCCTCCACGATATCGCGGATGCTCTGTGCCTTCTGCTCGTTCCAGGCTATCAGCGAGATCTTGCGAGCCTGCATCATGTCAGAGAGTCCCATGGTGATCGCACTCAACGGCACCCTGTCGAGCGATCCGAAGTTGCGTGCGATATCCTTACGGGAGTCACCGTCGAGCATCACCATCCTTGTCTGTGAGTGTAGGCTGCTGCCGGGCATGTTGAATCCCACATTCCCTTTGCTGCCGAGGCCCAGCAGCAGATAATCCAGTCCCCCCTTCTTTTGGAGGCTCTCCTCATACTCCTCACATTTGTCACTGATCAGATCTTTTTCTGCGGTGGCATCGGGGGAAAAGATGTTCGCCGGGTCAATGTCTATTTTATCCAGAAAAACCTCTTTCAACATCTGTAGATTGCTGAAAGCGAAGTCGAGCACGGGATAAAACTCATAGGTGTTGAACACCACCAGGTTGCGGAAGCTGACATTATTCTCCATATGCAGCTTAACCAACTCCTCATAGACAGGCAGAGGCGAAACACCGCCACTGATGCCCAGCACGAATGTTTCCCCCTGCTGTTGTTTAAGCAACATCTCCTCAACTATTTCAGCGGCAATCTCCACAGCCGCATTTTTTGCCTCTTCATAGATGGCGATGGGCAGTTTTTCGTAGCGAGCCAGGTTGTATTCCTCAAAATCGTTTTCCGGTTTGTAGTACTTCTTTGGCACGCGATCAAGCGTGATGTGTGAACTCAGATCCATTCTCATATTGTCAATACATTATGGTGATATTTTTCCTGTTTCTATAACATCCTGGATCGGGACTTGTTTCCCCTGTGACATCATTATTATCATTTATGACAAATCAGGCATTAACCTCCTTTTTCAGGTCCATGTTCCGCGTGATCCGGGCATAGAAGAAGAGGGCGATGGCCGAGATGGCACCGATGCCCACGAAGACATACCAGATATAGTGTGCATGTTGGGTGGCGGCACCATAGGCTATATGATCCACAATACCAGCTTCATCCATGAAGAGCCTCGGGTCGGGGCAGTACTTGTCGAGCAGGAAGCCGGAGAGACCGAAGGCAAAAAGGTAGGAGAAGAAGGAGTGGAGGTGGCTGAAGCCGAGGTAGAGTCCCTCCTCCCCTGCGGGTGCCTGCAGTGAGAAGTACTCCAGGTAGCGGGGTGAGATGAAACACTCGGCCAGTGCCTGAAAGGCAATACCTACGATCATCATGAAAGCCACGGGATGCAGTCCCAGGATATAGGCCTCCCCCACCTGCGATCCGAGCGACATCAGTAGTGCCGAGAAGGGGATGATGATCATGCCGGTCATCATGGAGGCGATGGCACTCCGCTTCTTCATCAGCGAAGTGACGAAGTTGACCGCCAGGAAGACCACCAGGGGGTTCACGTTGGCGTACCACCCCGGTGAGGCACTCTCACCAATCATGCGGATCACATACTTGGGCATGGTGGCATACATCTGACCCTGTATCATCCAGAAGCCGCTGACGATGATGATCAACAGCATCAGCCGGCCGTTGAGCAGCACCTTACCCATGGCACGTCCTATCTGCAGGAAGCTCTTACCCTTGCCTTCTGTTTTGGTTGATTTATAGAAGAAATAAACTGCGACCAGTGCCAGAAGGGTCATGGCGGCGGAGAAGTAGTTGAGGTAGACCAGTCCCTGGTCGCCCATGCTCCTGCGCAGCGGATCCACCACCGTCTTGCCGGTGAAAGCCCCGATGTTGACCATCATGTAAAAGATGGAGTAGCCACGAGCCCTGTTCTCGGGTGTGGTCTCACGTGCTACTGTGCCGGAGATGACCGACTTGATGAAGGCACCCCCGATCACCACCAGTACCAGTGGTGCGATGATCGACCAGCGGAGGTAACTCTCCTGCAGGCCAGTGTAGGTGGTGATCATCTCATAGTCGACCAGTCCGGCGCTCTCCAGCAGGGTGGGCAGGATGCCCAGACCGGCGTATCCCAGCGTTAGCAGGGTGAAGGCCAGTATGATGGCTGACCGGAAGCCTATCTTATCGGCATAGGCACCAGCAAAGAGCGGCAGCAGGTAAAGCGAGGCCGAGAAGATGCCGGCAATGACCCCCGCTTCGATATCGGTAAAACCCCACACATTGGAGAGGTAAAGGGTGATGACGATGAATACGGCATAGTAAGCCAGTCGCTCGAGCAGCTCAACGAAATTGGCCACCCAGAAAGGTTTTGTAAATTTAACCATCGGCAGGGATCTTGTCGTTAATTAGAGTGAATTTAAATTTGCAAGCAAAGATATGCAATTATTTTAATATATAAGTTCTGATTCCTTGATTACTTCACAACCATTGCACCTTATTCCAGGTCGACCACGGTAATACCGGCACCTCCGAACTGTACATGCTCATCCGTGAAGCGACTCACACCGTTTACTGTACCCAGATACTCGCGGATGATCTGCCGCAGGGCACCGGTTCCGGTACCATGTAGGATGCGTACACGGGCCACACCCAGCTGTATGGCATCATCGATGAAGTAGATCACCGCCTGCAGCGCCTCATCACCCCGCATGCCCCGCACATCGATATCCTGCTTGAAGGAGAGCTTGCGCTCGTGCAGCAGGTCACGGGTGTTGGATGACTTCTGCTCCCGCTTCAGCTGGTTGTTGCTCACCCGCTCCAGCTTCTCGAGAGGCAGTGTCGACTTGATCATGCCGAAGGCGATCGTGGCTTTCTTGCCGGTGACCTCCATAATCTCACCCACGCTGGTCTGTCCCTTTATGCGTACAGCATCCCCCACCCCGGGCTGCACCTCTTTGGGTGGCTGTTTCACTGACGGAACTGTCGCTTTCTTCTTCACCTTCTTTCGTGGTGATTGCATTCGGCCTGCTCTCTCAGATGCTTCCTTTGCCTCCTCAATCTCGCCGTCACCCAGTCGCTCGCGAAAGCCTTTCAGCTCATTGCGCACTTTCAGCGTCGCCTCCCGCTCCGCCTTCGCCTCCTTGATCTCACGGATGGTCTGCTCGATGCGGGCATTGCTCTCTGCCAGCATCTGCTCCGCCTGCTGTCTGGCTGTTGCCAGTATCTCCTTCTTCTGTTTCCCAATCGCCTCCAGGTCAGCCTCATACTTCGTGGCAGCCTCCTCCAGCCGTTTCCGCTCGCGCCGTATCTCGTCGCGCTTCCTTTCCCAGTAACGCTTGTCGCGGGCGATGTCGAGCAGGTACTTGTCCATATTGATGTATTCGCTGCCCACGATCTCAGAGGCATGTGCGATCACCTCCTCCGGTAGTCCTATCTTGCGGGCGATCTCCACGGCGAAGGAGCTGCCGGGGTTGCCTATGGAGAGGCGAAAGAGGGGCTGCATCTCGTGACGGTCGTAGAGCATGGCACCGTTCACCACACCCTCATGCTCGTTGGCGTAGTGTTTCAGGTTCTGGTAGTGGGTGGTGATCACGCCATAGGAGCGGCTGCTGTTGAAACGGTCGAGCAGCGCTTCGGCGATGGCTGCCCCTATCTGGGGCTCGGTACCGCTGCCGAACTCGTCGATCAGCAACAGCGTACCGTCACCGGCATGCCGCTCGAAATATTTCATGTTCATCAGATGGGAGCTGTAGGTGGAGAGGTCGTTCTCTATCGACTGCTCATCGCCGATATCGATAAAGATATCGCTGAACAAACCTACCCTGGAGTTCTCCTTCAGCGGTATCAGCAGGCCGCACTGCAGCATGTACTGCAGCAGCCCCACCGTCTTGAGGCAGACCGACTTGCCGCCGGCGTTGGGTCCCGAGATCACCAGTATGCGGTTCTCCCCCTCCAGTGTGATGTCGAGCGGCACAATTTTTCTGTTCTGCTTTTTGAGCGATAGGTAAAGTAGCGGGTGCACCGCCTCCACCCAGTCGATCAGCCGCTCGTCGGTAAGCGCGGGGCGGATGGCACCTATCTGTTGTGCAAAGGAGGCTTTGGCCTGTATCAGGTCGATCTTAGCCAGGAACTCATACGACTCCAGCAGCTCCGGCAGGAAGGGACGCAGCCAGTCGGTGAACTCCGCCAGGATGCGGATGATCTCGCGTCGCTCCTCCCCCTCCAGCTCACGGATGCGGTTGTTGGCCTCCACCACCTCCGAGGGTTCAATGAAAACGGTCTTACCCGAAGCCGACTCATCGTGCACGATCCCTTTTATCTTCCGCTTGTAGGAGGGGTTGACCGGAATCACCAGTCGTCCATCGCGCATGCTGGGCGCCACATCCTTGTCCACATACCCTTCCGCCTGCGCCTTGCGCAGGATGGAGTTGAGACTGCGTGAGATGCCGCTGGCTGCTGATGAGAGCTCACGTCGTATCTCCGACAGTCGTGCCGAAGCATGATCCTTCACCTGGCCGAAGCCGTCGAGGATGGTGTCGATCTTGCGTGTGATCTCGGGATAGGTGGCGATATCGCCTGTCAGCTCCATCAACCGCGGGTATTGGGGGTGCTCCACGTCGCGCCGCAGAAAGGCGATGATGCCGTTGATGGTCTGCAGTGAGCGGCGCAGTTCAAACAGCGCACTCTGGTCTATCCAGGAGCCTTCCAGCCGAATGCGGTGCAGCACAGGTCGCATGTCGTGAAAATAACCGGCCGGGAAGGCATCCTCCTCCATGAGGATGCGCACATACTCCTCGGTCTGTGCCAGCAGGGCATCGATCTCGGCGAAAGAGGCAGAGAAGGACATCTCCTCCGCCTTCTCCCTGCCCAGGGGGCTGAGGCAGCGGTCGGCGATCAACTGCCGCACCCTGGAAAACTCAATTTTCTGTTCGAAGTTATCGGGATAGATCACGTTGTATTATTGAAAATCGTGTGTCACACAATCGTTAGAATGCAAAAATACAATTTTTGCCCGACTTTTCCCGATTTGCTGTTGCAGAATTGAAAAAGAGTTGCTACTTTTGCACCTCGAATTCGGGATGCAATTCCCTCTTTCACATGTTGGCGAGATAGCTCAGTTGGTTAGAGCGCATGATTCATAATCATGAGGTCGGGGGATCATGCCCCCCTCTCGCTACCGTTTATCAATCAAACACTTATCGATCTTTTTCGGTGAGTGTTTTTTTGTGTGGTAACAGAAGTATATCAATGTTTTGAATTTTGATTGGTTTTATTCTTTAGAAGAAAGTATAGAATACAAAGACTAAATATTGGTATTACAATATATTTTAAACAAATATTACCGATAGTATGCTCTCTTAAAAAAGCCAATATCATAGGACTAATGAGACTGCCTAAAAGAATTAAAATAATATATGTTGTTATTTTTCTTTTCTTTTCCATAAGCCTCATCCTCCTTCTCTTAGTCTTGCAAATTTAAGCAATCAATATTAATTAAAGAAACGAATTTTGATAAAAGAGTTCTCCGGTAGCGATCCCATGGAGATCGGAGAAAATGGCGAAAATTGTTCTGGATTCGGAGAAAAAGTACTATTTTCAAATCCGGAAACAATTGTTCAATCAACCAACAGGCTCAAACATGAAAAAAGTAATTCTCACAACTGCGCTCATTTCACTGACATTCAATATCTCCGCACAGATGGTGCCGGAAGAAACCGAGTGGTATACTCCCGTACCGCCGAAGGTTGAGCCGGGTAAAACCACGGCAGCGGCACCCTCCGACGCCATCATCCTGTTCGACGGGAAGAACCTCTCGCAATGGAAGGGTGAGAAGGGCGATGCCGGGTGGGAGATCCGCAACGGTGAGCTGACGGTGAAGCCCGGCACGGGGAGCATCATGACGCACCGGCATTTCGGTGATGTGCAACTCCATATCGAGTTCAGGTCGCCCGCCCCGGAACAGCACCATGGTCAGAACCGCGGCAACAGCGGCATCTTCCTGCAGTCGAAGTACGAGGTGCAGGTGCTCGACGGCGATAACAACCCTACCTACGTGAACGGCATGGTGGGAAGTATCTACAAGCAGCAGGCACCGCTCGCCAACGCCTACACGCGCAATGGTGAGTGGCAGGTCTACGATATCTACTGGCGCGCTCCCCGCTTCGGCACCGACGGCAAGCTGGAGTCGCCCGCCCTGATTACGGTGGTGCTGAACGGCATCCTGGTGCAGAACAACGTTGTACTGAAAGGCGACACCCCCTACATCGGTTATCCTACCTATACGCCTCACGGTCGGCTCCCGCTGCTCCTGCAGGACCATGGCACCGAGGTGGCCTTCCGCAACATCTGGATCAGGGAGCTGTAACGGGACAGGCCAGGCTTTCAATATCAAGCGGTTGCAGTAGCAGTTCGCCCTCACGGATGCTTTTGGCGGCACAGAGCATCGCCTGTGCCAGTCGTTCCGTCGGCAGCGGCCGCATCGACTTTAGGAGTCCCATCCGGTTGAGGAAGCCGATCAGCTTCACCCCCACCCGCTCCATGGCACGGTCGCTCCCTTTGCGGATCAGCGAGGGGGGCCTGAAGATCATCAGCCCGGGGAATCCCAGCTTGCGTATCGCCTCCTCCAGCTCCCCCTTCATCCGTGCATAGAAGAATGGCGACTTGGGGGAGGCGTTCATCGAGGAGACCAGCAGGAGGGTCCCCACCCCGTTCTCCCGTGCAGCCTCGGCGAAGCGGTACTGGTAATCGTGATCCACCTTCCATTGTGCCTCCTTGCTGCCGGCATCTTTGAGGGTGGTTCCCAGGCAGGAGAAGAGGATATCACCTTTCACCAGGTAGTGCCACTGCTCCTTCCGGTCAAAATCGATCAGATGCACCTCCAGTTTCGGATGGGTGATCTGCAGTTCCCTCCTCACGAAGATCGTTACACGATTCACTTCGCCATCCTTCAGCAACAGTTGCAGCAGATCGCTGCCCGTGGCACCCGTGGCGCCGATCAGTAATGCGTTCATATCGTTAAAATACCTGGCTATGAAATTTGTTAATTATAGAATGAGGTACAATTTATCATGCAAATTATCTTATTTTTGTAAATCAAATTGAATTATTCTACTGTGAAACATGCGTTGCTGATCATCTTAGTAGTAGTACTTCTTCCAAACTCGTTATTTGGTATTGAAAACAGAAACGACTCATTGCTAAATGAGTTGGATAAAGTGATTTCAAACCGTCCCCATTTTTTGGTGATCAAAGAAACGAAAATTTCTGACCTTAAACAAAAAAAACAGAACCTCACTAGGCAGGAGGAGATCATTGATATTAACAGGGAGATCATCAATCAATACAATAGTTTCATATGCGATTCTGCCGAATATTATATCAAGGAGAACCTGGCCATTGCACGGCAACTGGACAATAAGGAGATCATCACTGAATCGTTGTTACATCTCTCCTATGTATATTCTCTGTCAGGACTTTTCCTGCAGGCGGCACAAATCTTCGATTCGATTGATTATTCCCAACTTCCGGACCATTATAAAGCATGGTATTGCTGGAACAACATCCGCTATTTCGAAAATCTCATTGTCTATATCAATGATCCGAGATATTCTCATCCCTATGCAGTTGAGAAAGAAGAATGGAGAGACAGGGTAATGGAATTGCTAGGTGATCAGTCGGAAGAATATAAAAAAGAACTCACCCATAAACTACAACTGGCAGGTCAGTTTTTGGAGGCAGAAGAGATATTGATCACGATTTTTAAAAACCAACAACCCCACACCCACCAGTATGCCATGGCCGCCATGAATCTGGCGAAACACTATGCACTGACAAATGACACAGAAAACGAGACCTATTATCTGATTTTGGCGGCGATATCAGATATCGAGTTGGCAGTAAAAGAGAATGAAGCGCTGTTGTCTTTGGCTGAAAAACTTTACCAGAAGGGGGATGTTGACAGAGCATATAACTACATCAGGGTAGCCCTCGATGATGCACTTTTCTACAATGCGCGATTTAAAAATTCCGTTATTGCCCGTATACACCCCATCATTGAAGATACTTATTTGCAAAAAATCCACTCTCAACAAAAGAACCTCAGGTTGTATGCGATTGTCACCAGCCTGTTTGTGGTTTTTCTGATCCTTACGCTCTCTTATCTGTTCATACAGATCAAAGCGGTTTCAAAAGCAAGAAAAGAGCTCAGGGTGATGAACGACGACCTGGTTCAACTCAACAAAAAACTGGATGAAGCCAATATCGTGAAAGAGCATTACATCGGTTATTTCATGAACCAGTGCTCGGTCTATATCAATAAACTTCACAAATACCGGAAAAATGTAAACCTGAACATCAAGACCGGACAAATGGGAAACTTACATAAGTTCTCCTCAGTTGAAATGGAGTACGATATCAATGAACTGCATTCCAATTTCGACAAAACCTTCCTGGCGTTATATCCGAATTTTGTCACAGAATTCAACTCTTTACTCAGGCCTACTGAACAATACATCCTTGAAAAGGATCATTTAAACAATGAACTTCGGATATTTGCCCTCATTAAACTGGGAATCACCGATGTAAAACAGATTGCCGATTTTCTGCATTATTCCGTGCAAACGGTGTATAATTACAAAAGCAAAGTGAAGGCAAAAGCATTGGTTGAAAGCGATCAGTTTGAAGATGAAGTAATAAAAATCGGGAGCATCCAATAGTACCCACAACGGTACCAGTAGCTGCCCCCGGTATCAAACTATTTATCTGAGCCTGTTGAAGGCTAGGTCCTTATCTACATCGATGATTTCATTTCATGAGATCGTTATTCACAGGTTTCCGTGATCACAAAATCACTTTCTGTTTCATTATCCAATATTATGATACTTTTCTCTTTATTTGTGAAATGAACCTGAATACCTATTATTTCTACATCATTCGGCAAACCAAAGAATTCTTTTGGGTAAATGTACTTCTGAAAAGCAGTTACCGCGCCTAGATCACCCAGTGATTCCATAAGCGTTTTCGCTGAAATCTCATCCACGATCTTTTCCTTTTCTACCCCGCCTTCCATGTACAAAGCTTTTGCATACAGATGGACATCACCCTCTTTTAACCCACCTTCGGTTACATAGTTGGGTTCGTTGTAACGTATGGAAAATATATCGCCGAAACCGAAAGTAGCAGGAACGAAAGAGATTGCAGGATCAGCTGTGAAGTCCATTTGTGGTTCATCCCCACCGGTAACTTCCAAAATCTTTGCTTCAACGACATCCTCACCCGGGTATTTCTCATTGTGGAATCCAAATGCTTCGCCTAAGAAAGTGTATCCTGCATAAAACTTAATGGCCCGAGGTCCTGTATGTAATTTTATGTTTACAGTACCTTCAACAGTTTTCTGATCAGGAATGTTATCGTTAATCTGGAAGGTGGTAGCCGATTTAAACACCACCCATTCCACAGGTCCCGTATTGTCAAGTACACCAAAACGGCTCTGGAACGAAGCAGCCCATGGCATGCCATCCGTTGGATTTGTGTCAGTGGCTTTCATTAGTATCATGGGTTCATTCGTAACACTATTGCCGGTAAATCCCGCCACTGTGGAAAGTGTCACAATTGCATTGTCTTTCACGTTCCAGGCTTTTGGCATCAATATACCAAAAGCCAACTTACTGTTGCCATCTGTTTCTGCTACTATTTTAATCTTTACGGCAATGTCAATATCGCTATCCACCTGTGCATTGTCAGGATGAATAATCTCTTCAATTGTCATGCAGGTCACCACTAGGAAGATCAAGCCCAACAATGACAAATAGTATTTGTATGTTTTAAAGAATTTCATATGATTTCAATTTTATTGTTGAATGCTTTTGAATGTATATTTATAATCAAGTAACTGACAATCCAGTTTAAAAGGGATGCTAAATTCCCCATCCACATAGTAGGCAATCACTTTTTCCGATTCCGTCAGACGCAATTCATTGGGAAGCACGCTTGTATTCAGATATGCATCTGACTTGCCTTCAGGAACCTCGTAGCTATAGGGTGAAAAAGGCACCTCACCGTTACTGAAAGTCAAAGCACTTATCTTGTTCTCACTATAGTGCAACGTCAACTTGAAAGATTCAAAGAAGTCGAATTTTTGAGCAAGATCAATTCCGTTAATATTCACCTCATCATACTGATAAACGTGCAAAAGGCCATAATTGATATCATATTCAGATGGATAGTCTGATGATATTAAGGTACGATTTTCGTCATCACAGCTTACAATGAATAACAAAAACGTAACTACCGTAAGTATGAATGCATTTTTTTTCATCATTTATTTTTTATATTTATAAATTATTCAATAATTAATTCTCAATCTAAAATCCTTTCTATACTGGTCCAAAAGAAGCGAGGACGATATGTCGAGACATCGCTGAACTGCTCAGCAAATACTTGTGTATTCACATTGTAGCTAACCAGTATCATCCCCTCCCTTTCAAACTGCGGATGAGCCATTGCATTGTAGGTTAGCAGATTAGGAGTATTCTGCTCATAGGTCTTAAAAATGAGCTGTTTATTTCTCCATGGGCCAACAGGACTATCTGCAACAAAAGTGTAAATCTCACCAGAGTTGAAAGTCTTCTTTTGTGTCAGTAATACATATTTATCACGCAGTTTGAACACATTAAATTGAGACGACACAGGCACACTTGATAAGCCACCCAATTTCACTGCATCTGACGAATTTGCACTCCACCCTGAACCGTTGAAATATTGCCAGTTGTCATAAGGATTCCCTACGGCAGTTCGTGCTACCAGTACCTCGGTGATGGGATCCATATCATTTCGCACATCCACCTGTGCATAGATATAGTTGAAGTCGCCATCGCTCAGCGTAGCCATTCCGTAATGGATATCTGTAGAGCCATTAAATGGTATGGGCGTTATCTTTCTTAATTCTAAGTCTGGAAGATCATACTCCAATATATGTGTGGTTTCATACATGAACCCCCACATTCCCTCACCCCCTTGATACATCAGGGTTTGAAAGATATACAACTTGTCACCATTCACAAATCCGTGTCCGGGCCAGTACCATTTCTCTTCATCGGGATAGCCGGGAGGAACTGCTGCTGAGGCATTTTTATTACCTCCATACCCGTAAATGGCGCTCACCTGACCATCATCATATACAATATAGGTATTACGATACATACGGTCGGATGTTGGACGTTGTCCATCTGTGACCGTTCCTACATAAGAATCACCCATCAGGAAGATACTCCTGCCGTCGGGTAATAGAATGGAATACATACCATCTCCTGCGGTTACACTACCCCGATCTGGAATGATCACACCCGCAATCACATTGTCCAAGCCATCTATCTTTGCCTGTGTCGTATTGGAACTTACCACCTCGTCGCCTTTCATCAGCGAGAGAGTAACCGATACAGGCTCATCGTAAGGCACATGAGTAAAGAAAGAAGTCATTTCATCTCTTCCTGCCGTTTTTATTGTAGCCGGTTTACTCAACTCAATCCGATACGTATCGAAACTGACTTCCGGATTGGTGAGTTCCCACGACAGGTATAATGTATCGGCATTAAATGAGGTGGCAATCTTGATATAGGTATCACCTTCAGGTTTAAAGGGATTCTCCCTTATTCCGTCATCATCGGTGGAACAAGAGACCAGGATACAGAGAAAGAATGACAACAACACCATATGGATATAATTGTATTTCATTTTTACTTCTCTTTTATAAATGATCAGTTCCTCTTTAAATGTGAATTCAATCTCTTCTCCCTGATCGGGTATGGCAGCAACAGACTCGCTTCGGTAAAGGGTGCTGAATGACTCGGCGTCTGGTAACCGATCAGATTCACCATCTGACCAGTCACCGCATGTAAAGCTTTGCGTGTTCTCACCATGTCATACCAGGTCTGATTCTCGAAGGCCAATTCCCAGAAACGCTCCTGCAGTACTTTGTCAACCGTGATGGATGTAGGTTTTGTTTCTTGCTGAAGGGCGCGTTTTCTAACAGAATAATAAGCTTCTATTGCATCAGTATCGGTAGTGGTTCCGCCATCAGCCTGAGCTTTAGCTTCAGCCATCATCAAAAGCACATCAGCATACCTCAAAAGAGTAAAGTTAGCTCCTGATTTTCCCACTTCAGCTGCATTCTGATCCCAGTATTTATAGATGTATAACCTACCTAGATCTACCATGCCCGATTCGTCGAGTGCTTCCTGCCTGGTATAATAGAATTCTCTTTCTTCCCTGCGCTTATCGCCATCTGGATAGGTATCGAAAAACATCCGGGTCACAGTGATTGCACCACCATAAGCTGCACTTGCTGATACGGCTTTTGCCGGTGCAGGATAAGCTAACAGGGCACTGTGGAGTGGATTTCCCGCATTATCAGCCTCTCTCTGAATGGACCAGATAATCTCACCGGTGTTTTCGACTGTTCTCAACGCTTCATAACTGTCGAACAGGTAAAATTTCCCACTGCTGTATACCTGCCTGGCCATGTCATAGGCTTTGTTATAATATTCGGTACCTTTTTGAAGAGGATAACCGGCCATGGTGAGTAAAACTTTGGCATGCATTGATTTCACTGTGCCCTTTGTTACACGGCCACTGTTGTTTGTCCATTCCATATTATCCATCAGTTCTCCGGCTTTTGTCATATCCAGCACAATCTGGTTGTAGACCTCATCCATCGATGATAACTCAATTTCAGTGTTCGTCACATCCTTGGTGGGTGTAAGTTTCAGTGGCACCGGCCCGTACAGTCTAACCAGATTGAAATAAAAGTATCCACGGAGGAAATAGGTTTCACCCAGGAACTGATTCATTTTCGTTTCACTAATCGCACCTTCTTCCATGCCCTCAATACCTTCGATGATACTGTTGCAATTCTCAATAGCTCTATAGGCTGTTTCCCAGAATCTCTGTACATAACTGTTATTATCTGCAATGAGAAGACTGTTAGCCTGTGTGAGATCTTGTGTGCCAGATCCTCGCATACGTTCACCATATCCGTGCATGAACTCCAGAAAGATGAAGCTCTGGGAGCCGGGCTCAATATCTGAGTCCATGATGTCGTCTACAAAGGTGTACACACCATTCACCGCAGCCTCTACCTGTTTTTCATTCTGGTAATATGAATCGGGGTTCAGAAATGTCTTTGGATTTTCTTCAAGGAAAGAGTCGCATGAAGTCACGATTATCGCCAGAACTATGAGCCAACTTATAGTTGAATATATCTTTTTCATTTGATTTAAATATTTATTATCTAATTACTTAGAATGTGATCTTTATGTTAGCAGTAACTGTTGTAGGACGGGGATATGAGTAGAAGTCGATACTCTGTCCGTTGTCAGTATTGAATGCTCCCATTTCAGTGTCAAACCCGGGATATTTGGTAAATAAAGCAAGATTCTCAACCGATACCCCCATTGAGAAGTCACTCACTTCCTTCAACCAATTAAGTACGCTGGGACCAAAAGAATAAGAAAGTGCCACGTTACGAATTCGCATGAAGTCTCCTTTATGAAGCATATAGGAGTCTTTTTCGTTCTCGCCAAAGAAAGGGTCTGACGGCAGACGAAGTGCGGCAACCATCGTATTTTGATTCTCGGGGGTCCATGCCTTGAGGATGTCACTCACACTGTTGCTGTACAATGGCCTGTTTTCTCCCATCGAATGGGTGATGCTCATAATCTTGAAACCATACACATAATTAAGGTCAACCATAAGTGACAAGCCCTTATAGTTAAACGTATTTACCATGGAGAGGTTTCCTTTCGGCCTACCATTACCCATTAACTGACGATCTTCTTCGTTGATCTTGTAATCGCCATTGACATCTTCATATTTAATGTCACCCGGTCTTTTGCCATACCTGGCCGCCTCTTCTACCTCGGCAAGACCCCAGGTACCGAGTCTATTATAAACGTAATACGATGCCCAGTCTACACCTTCGCGCGCAATGGTATTATTCCCTGTTTCAATGGTTTCTCCGTTGATGTCAATTGTTTTCACTTTGTTTGTAGAGTAAACAAGATCTGTCACCCACATGAAATCATTTGTATGAATGTTACGGGAGGTAATGGTAGCTTCGAAGCCATTGTTTTGGATCTCGCCAAGATTGGTCCATGTTGTAGCATAACCGGTTGTGATGGGAATCTGTTTCTCGAACAACAGGTCGTGGGTCGACTTGGTATAATAATCCATGATTACCTCGATGCGGTTGTTGAAAAAACTGAGATCCAGTCCAATGTTAAACTGGCTTGATGATTCCCATTTAAGCTCTTTGTTACCCAGGTTGCTGAGAGTTACATACGACGTGAGTTCATTATTGAAAATGGCAGAGCCGTTGCCATATTGTGAAATGGTTCTATAGTTTGGAATGGAAGCATTCCCAACAATACCGTAGCTTGTTCTCAGTTTGGCCTGACTTACAACATTGAGCAGTGGTTTGAAAAAACGCTCTTCCGAGATACGCCATCCGGCAGATACTGAAGGGAAGTATCCGTACTTATTGTTCATACCAAAGTTAGAGGCTCCATCTGCACGAAAGGTTGCACCCAACAGATACCTGTCACGGAAACTGTGATTCATACGGAAATAGTATGAATTCATCGTATTCTGAGTCATCCCTGATCTGGGTTCGTGCCATGTTGTGCCTGCTGAAAGATTGTAATAATCAAACGAGTCATCGAAGTATTGTTCAGAACCTGACGATGAGCTCTCATATCGATTGTAGTACCAACTGGCACCCAGCACGAAGTTGGAACTGAGTTGTCCGTTAAAATACTCGTCGGTATAGGTAAAATAGTTTTCGCTGGTGAGTTTCTGATTATCGGAGTTGCTTATATCAGCGTAACCCCCGTTGTTTTCACTGACATCCAATAGCCCTGCTTTGGCATAACTCATCCCTTTGCTATTATTCTGTTGATAATCACCCTGTGCGGTAAATGTCAACTTGTTGGTTATGTCAAGAATGGTATTGAGACTAAATAATGAGAAGTTTGATTTCCATTCATCCCTTCTGTCTCGTAGCAGTAGCAGTGGGTTTTCTCCTTCCTCCGAATATTTGTAATCTCCCTTGCGTCCCCAGCTCCCATCTTCATATTTGACCGGCACAATTGGGGGCATCTCGATCATGTTACGGATCGCACCTTGACCGAATGAACTTTCCATATCGTTATTGTTACCTTTCTGACTACCAACCGTTCCTACAACCTGAATGCGGAACCAGTCCCTGATCTTGCTGTTCACATTGACAGTACCGGAGAAGCGTTCATACTCTGAGCTTTTTATCACTCCTTCATAGTTCTGATAAGCAACACTCGAATAGATGCTTGTATCCTCATTGCCCGAAGAAAAAGAAACGATATGGTCGTTGGTGATGGCTGTGCGGGTCATCTCCTTCTGCCAATTGGTATCATATTTGGGCGAAGCAACAAGCAGTCCGTTATCATCGTACTGGAAGTTGCCGGACGCATCTTTAGCATAGAAGAAGAGTTTTTCGTCAGGAGTAGTAAGGTGAGGCATGGTTTGTCCGCTGTAAGCATAGCTTCGCCGTTGTACTTCCATATATTCATCTGCATTGAGCATGTCGAGTCTGCGATTCATGAATCCAAAACCCATCTTTCCATCGTAGGTAATGGAGCCATTCCCTTTCTTCCCTTTCTTGGTAGTGATAAGTACTACCCCGTTTGATCCCTGGGCACCATACATTGCGGTTGCAGCAGCATCCTTAAGGATATCGATCGATTCAACATTCGCAGAGTTGATGATATTGGGATCCACGCCAATTACTCCATCGAGTACATAGATCGGATCTTTTCCAGCATTGATTGAACCCATGCCACGAACGCGCAGTGACGATGAACCACCGGGCCTGCCTGACATGGATACATTAGTAACCCCGGCTACTTTGCCGGCTATTCCCTGCATGATATTGAAGGCCGAGGGACGTTCATTCAATTCATCACTTTTGACAGAGCTCACCGCAATTGACACATCTTTTTTTGAACGGGTGCCGTACCCGATCACCACCAGATCTTCCATCAAAACAGCATCCGCTTTCATCACCACATTGTAATGTGTTTTATCACCGAGTGTCAAATCTACAGTTACCATTCCTACATACGACACCTGCAGCGTTTTGGCTTCCGAGGGAACTTGCAATGCAAAAACACCTTCAATATCAGTTGTGGTACCTGTTGTTGTACCTTTCACAACAACTGTAGCACCAATTACAGGATCATCGTACTCATCTACTACCACGCCTGAAATGGTTCTTCCGCTTTGTTGAGAAATAAGGTTCGGAGATGCCTTTGCTTCAACACCGCCACAAAATAGCAATGCCAACACCCACATCAGTCCAACAATTTTGGTTAACACACCAGGTGCCACCGTTTTCTGTTTTCTTTTCATGTTTGTAAAAAAAATTAATTAATTATAAGCTTCACCTAATTCTGATTAACTATTTATATATCTATCATTTACCCCAATTCATATTGGGATTGCTCCCCATATACAGTTCCAGAACACCACCCTGTACGATATCTGAATAATCGAGATAGCATTTGCGATAATCTTCACCGTTCAACATTGCCTTTTGGATGTAAATATTCTCAGGACTGTTGTCATGGGCTATGATCGTAAAAATCTCCCCCAGGGCATAATCGAGGTCAAGTTGAAACTCAATTCTGTTGAATACAGGGCTGGTAATCTCGAACCTCGTATCCCCGGGACAGGAAGGATGAATACCCGATGCGGTCAATACATACCATGCCGACATTTGTCCGGCATCTTCGTTGCCGACAATACCCTCTACTTCGTTGCGATACGCCTTCTTGCAGATAAAACGGCTCCATTTCTGCGTGATCCACGGTTCATTTAGTTTGTTGAACAGGAAAGGCACAAAATGAACCGGTTCGTTGGCATGATTGTAATAGTCATTCCACAAAAGATCATCCGGTGTTTTTTCAAAGAAGTTGTTCAGGTCTGCCAAAACTGCTTTTCTGCCCCCCATGAGGTCCACCATGCCTTCAACATCATGCGGCACGAACCAACCTTGCTGGTAGGGATTTGATTCCACAGCCCCATACCACTCTGTCGTGCGAGCATTTTCCGGCCAGTGCTCCCAAGAGCCGTCTGCTTTTCGAGGGCGGAACCATCTTTTCTCCTTATCAAAAATATTTCGATATGCCTGAGATTTCAGTGCATATTCCAATGCATCATCCTCTTCACCCATGGCGCTGGCTAGCTGTGATATACACCAGTCTGTGTATGCATATTCCAACGTGTGCGAGATACTGAGATTGGAAGGGGTATATCCCAGCTCGTCGTTGCCAAACAGACGGGAGGTGTTCTTCGCATATTTGTAAGCCTTTCCCACATCAAAAGTGCGTATACCCTTTACATATGCATCCGCGAGCACCGACAGTGCGGGGTTTCCGACCATACATCCGGAGTAGGCATTCACGATTTCCCATCGTTCGAAATATTCCTTGCCGCTTTCTTCAGCCAGTGTCACAAGTGAGTTTATTTGGTCACTTACCAGCGAGGGGTTAATGATTGTCTGCAATGGAAACTGACTACGAAACACGTCCCAACCACTGAATATGGTTCGTTTGTTGAAGGCACCGTTTGTTGAATGGATTTGTTGGTCGCCTCCCATGTAGCGACCATCCACATCGGTGAATATACGGGGGTCGATCATCGTGTGATACAACGCCGTGTAGAAAATTGTTTTCTCATCATTGCTTCCCCCGTCTATCTTGATCCGGCTAAGTTCACTATCCCAAAGCTGACGAGCCTTTGCTTTCACTTCGTCGAACTCTAAAGAGGCAATTTCGGCATTGTAATTGTTTGCTGCTCCTTCCATATCCACAAAGGAGATGCCCACTTTCAACGTGACTTGTTCTTCATTCTTGCTGGAGAACTCCGTAAAGAAACCAAGATGCTTGCCTCTCATTTCATCTTTTCCAGTAATTGTCGGAGCTTCGGATACCTTTGTCAGATAAGGGATGCTCACAACATCATCCTTTTTTCGGCTCCAGTTATCGGGGATATTGGCACTCCAAAACCCGTAATTCACAAGTGGTTTGCTAAAACGAGCGAAGAAATAGACCGTATAATCGGCATTCCCTTCTCCATCACCCCAGCCACCGCCATCGGGAGTGCACTTCATCCACCCTTTGATGGTGTAATCGTCCTCCACCTTGAGATATTGTTCCACAGATGTGCCTCCTACCCTGCGGGCAAGGTCAATCTGGATACGCGATTTGTCATTCTCGGGAAAGGTAAACTGCAATATGCCGCAATGTGGCGTCGCACTACTCTGTACATTGATTCCATAATCGGTAAGGTCGACCGAGTAAAAACCGGCTTCAGCAATCTCCGATTTCTTATCGTAATGGGATCTGTAACCCATTATACTCCCATCTTCCTTTCCTGCAATTTTTTTTAATTCACCGGTAGTGGGCATCACCAGAAAATTGCCCAAATCTCCAAACCAGCCTACACCACTCATTTGTGTGAATGCAAAGCCTTCAATTGTTTCATGCTCGTAACTGTAACCGGGGCTGTTATCCCCTCCTGTAATGGTATTCGGGCTCACTTGCACCATGCCGTAGGGGATCGTTGCACCCGGGAACGTTTTACCTAATCCATGATACACACCGGCTGCCTGACTACTGGTACTTGCCCCAATAAAGGGGTTTACATAATTCGTGGGTGTGGATACTGTTGTACTCACTGTCTCCCTGTTCATACAGGAGGTAATCCCGATTATCAGGCAGAAAACGAGTGAAAGAGTAATTGCTTTACGCTTGTTTCGATTGGATATCATATTGTATAAATTGTTTAAGTAGTGACGTGAGAGAACATGTTCTATTGAATTGCTCACGCTCAAATTCATTCTTTTATTCCTGGATTGGAAACCCGTAGCGTAACAAAGCCGAAACGGGGGATTGATACTGTTGTCAGCAATCGTCCGTTCTCATTATGAGCTGGTGATACTTCACGGATGAGATCGCCTTTTAGATCTACCTGCTCAATTTTATCCATGTGACAGTTCCAGATCACTTCTCGGGACATATCACAAGAGGATGTATTATAGAAACGTACAACCAGGTTGTCATCCTCGACAACCATCGAGGTTATTTCCAGATTGTCACCAACCACCTCCAGTATCGATCTTTCCGGTTGTGAAGAGGAATGCGAGACGAATTGTGCAATCATTGGTTCGTTCCACTGACTACTTGCTTTTTCAACCTCCCCCTTCTCCCAGTTACCGGAGTGAGGCAGAAGAGCATAGCGTATTTCAGAGGGACCATGAATCCTGTAATCTCTCCCCCACAAAGCCTTTCCGGCGTATTGAACGGTGAGACCCAACGATAAACTGTCGGATTGCAGATAACTCGTCGTATGGTCTGAAAAGAGAGCTACTCCATAATCCTGCTCCTGACCGGTAACATCCACCCAGTTCAGGACCACATTGTGTTTGATACTATCCCAACTTGAATAAAGTGTATTGTCGAGCTCACTTCTGGTCACATCGAACGGAGCGTTCTTATGTATCGTACTGCCAATCTCATTGAATGGAAAACGTACATGAAGCTTATAGTCATCATTGTAAAAAGCCTTATTCCGATTCGTGGCTTCATAATCATCACCATGGTCATACGCTCCAATTCGTGGCTGCCCCTCCCAATCGATGTGCAGGGTAAAATCAATACGGGGATTGTTGTTATAGAATGTGATCAGCTGATAGTAGTTATGTCCCGCAATTTGGTTTTCCACTTTCACACGGGTATACAATTCTCCTTCATCGATCATCGACACGGTAGCCCGGTTTTCTGAACCTTCAAAAAATCGCTCGTCCTGATAAAAAAATCCTCTCAGGTCGTTCAGGTATCTACCGTTGCCGACCAATTGTCTCTTCCCATTCATTTTATCGATCAGGCTAGTGATCGTTCCACCGTGTAGAGGATCAAGAATTACTGAATAATATGCTGTTTCAATGGTGAGCTTTTCTGAAGAATGATTCATCTCCTTTTCGAAAGGCAGTTCCATGTCAGTCTCCTTCAAGCTATAGGTGGCATACCCCATAGCCGGTACCGAAGCTTCGAAAAGCAGTTTTATTTCGCCATTCGCATCATCATAAAATTGAAACGGCACGGGCGTATCCTTTGCATCAAAGAGTTCAATCTTGCGGTCACGAAGAGGTTCCGGAAGAATCAAGGCTACTTCTTCCTTTCGTGCCGATCCCAGCGTATTGTATACACGGACATACTCATGATCATCGGTTTTGTCACTAAGCTTCCATATCTTTTCGGATGCAATTCGATTCGTCGTATCAGTCCACCGAACCACTTTATCCGCCCACGTATCTCCTGTCCCGCCGTTATAAGGAACAATCCAGCAGTCGTGGTGTTGGGCAAGCATCAACGTCCTCCATGCTTCTGCAAAATCATCTTCCGGCCAGCATGTACCGTTGAAGAGAAAATCCATTGCAGCCATCTTCTCTGCCGTAATAAGCAGGTTTTCACTTTTGCGTACCTGTCGGGCAATATACTGAACCACCTGTGCCCCCCAGACCAATCCCGGTTTGATGTCTTCCTGCGTGAAATGCCACTCTTCCGGCTCCACCTTTCCCTCTATCATTTTAAAGTAATTGCTCCAGGTTGTATACTCTGTAGCTTCATATTCGTTGTGCCACGGTCCCCCGTGCCATCCGGCATCCTGAAAACACATCCCTACCGGATATTGTATTCCACTTGCAAGGCACTTCTCAACGAATCCATTGGAGTTGGTCCATGACTCAGTCTGCCAGGTCGTTTCTGTGGACAGTTCCTCGACATCATATCTCGGCACTGCCAGAATTGAACTCCCATCAGGTCCGATCCAGTTAACCAGATCCTTTCCAAAAGCGCTGGTATACCCTCCCCAGCAGGTGTTGGGGTTCCTTAGCACCGCGTACTGAAAGCCAAAGCTTTTAAGTATTTGAGGCAGGCTACTCGTGAAACAGGGCTCTTCCACAGCATATGTCATGAAAGTGGCCGTCGGGAAATAGTCACGGGTTTTTGCCATGCCGTATTGAAATTGACGGATGATGCTCTCGCCTGAAATATTGAACGCATAGGGTTGCGCCCATGTCGGATTCACAAATTCGATACGTCCCGAGGGCCCTTCTCTTTCGAAATAGGATTGAAATGCCCTAAAGTTCACAGCGTCAGTTACACTTATGGTGTCCCATGTCTCGGGTTCGATCTCCAGGTTAATGGCCCAGTCAGGATGATTCTCAAGCTGCTCAACCATGAAATGTGCTTGCCATTGCGGGTAATGGCCATATATACCCCCATGATATCCATCCGCAAACCAGGCTGTTTGAGACAGAGCAGGTATCTTCATCATGATCACACAAAATAACGACAAGCTGGATAACCTGTACATCCTTTTCATTTTACTAAAAATCATACTATTCTTTCCTCTGTTTCCGCCTACTCAATTGAGTTCCTGCTTTACTAAAACGATCCTTCTCTTAACTGGCTGATTGATCTCATAGATTTTCCTGATGATCATGTCCATTTCAGCTTCTCGTGTTTCACGAAACGATTGATGCATCATCCGGACATAATTGGCCCTATGCATTCTTAGCCATCCGTTGTGAGCCGTCTCCTTATCAAGGGCATCGATCGATGCTCTGTTATTGGCAAACAACAATCCTTTCTCCTGAAAAAAGTTATATTGTATCCAGGCATAATCCCGGAAATTTCGTTCAATTTCCCAACGTGCTTCATTCAGATGCATCATCGCCAAAGCCTGCTGGTATTGTGGTGTATTTGTTTCAGCCGCCAGGTTAACCCCTTTGAGCAAATCGGCTGACGACCATGTGCCGATCACTTCTCCATCAATGATCAGCTTATAATCCCCTTTCTCGAGATCAGTAACTTTCATTTCCTCACGATTCATCTCTTCCATGAACGGCACATAATCCATTGCATTGGCCTGTGATTTTGTTGCGTTCCATCCTTGGGGTATGGTATCCAATGGATAGGGTAACGAATAGGCCAGGTAATCGAATGAGAGTTTATCTTTACTGCCTCTTACATTCGATATCTCGCAGTTTACCGACCGGATAACCGTTTTATTGGACGAGTTCACTTCAAGGTCAGCCACTACATTCCCTTCAAATCCCTGCGCCTTGAGGAACAAATATGCCATCACCATGTGGCCGTCATTTTCAGGATGAATGCGATCAAGACCACAAAGAGTGAATGTAGGATCGTTCACCTGTAACTCTTGGTTTATTGCCGTCATGGGAGCATTCAGATCCAGAAACTCCCAGTTATTCTCTGCAGCTGATTTCTTCATAAATGCCACTATACGCTGCATCACCTCATTCTTTCCCTTCAGAGCAATATTACCCTCAATTTCAGCAGTCCCATCATAAGGAGATCCACCCATCAACACGATCTTCGTGCAGGTGAGCCCTCTCAACCGTTCCTCCAGTAACTTGAAATTTTCATACGTTTCCTGGTATCTTTCTTCTCCAAAACGTGCTCCATCATCTCCATTATATTCAAGATAACCTGAATCATTCATACCAAATGAGACAACCAATGTAGACGGATTCTTACTCAAAACATCCCCATCCAGACGTTTATACATATCAAAGGCCGTGTTGCCCCCAACACCCGCATTCAGGACTCGCAGATTCCTGTTCGGGAATCTTGTCATATAATACAACCAGATATATGAATGATAATGTCCTCCATCCGTGATGCTATTTCCCAGGAAAACGACTCTGTTCCCTTCCTTGAACTGATTGACCGTTTGAGAAAACAAACCGCCATTGATAGCCAGACAGATAAATAGTAGTTTGATTTTGTTTGTCATAATTTGTTTATTTACACACATGAAAATATGTTGTTATTGTGTGGAACAATCACATATTGCCACTGCCACCTTCGGATCGGCACACCCGTAATAGAGGAACCATTTATTTTGAAATAAAACCAGTCCTTCCACAAAGACCGTTCCGGCAGGATATTGACCACTTTTCTCAAAATCCTCTTCGGGAAACAGGAAAGGACGGTCAAGACGGCTGATCAGTCGTGAAGGATCATTTTTATCGAACAAAGCCTGGCCCGCACAATAGGCGTTTGGCGCGTAAACTGGATCACCCTCTCCTTCTTTGTTTTTTCCGTTGTATATCAGGATGACCCCCTCCCCGGTCCATATAGCCGGAGGACCGCATTCTGTGAGGTCGCTGTCGAAATATCCCTTTCTGGGAGCCATCAAAACGGCCAACTCATTCGCTTCATCCAGGATAGGTGTCCAGTTGACCAGATCGGTGGAAGTGGCCCCATAAATCAGATACTCACCCCAATACATAAAGTACTGTCCGTTGATCATTTTGATGACCTGCCGGTCATCTTTCAACCATGTCAGGATGCTGGAAGCTTTTGACCACTCATTCAGAAATCGGCCATCGTATGCCTTTGCAAAAGCGGGTCCGTGTTTCTCCCAGTTGATCAAGTCATTAGAGGTAGCAACGCACAACCTGGCTTTATCTCTGTCCCATGAAGTATAAAAAAGCACAAAAGTACCCTCTTCGGTCACTGCCACCCTGGGATCCTCGCACCCCCCCGGCCATTCATACTGTTTGTTGTCATCCTGTGCAGGGAAGAGAACCGGTGTATCTCTTTTTTTCATAGTATACCCGTCGTCTGACGCTGCCAATCCGATTCTAGAAACCCGCGTACCTATTCCCACCGATGAATTGTCTTCTGCACGGTAGAGAAGATGAATCATCTCCCCTTTAACCACTGCTCCGGGATTAAAAACATCCCCTTTTTCCCAGTTGACAACGCTTTGATTCATGGGACAGAAAAAAATGGATGAAGTATCCGCTTCCAGCACCGGATTGACACCTGTCGGTCGCACAAATTCACCCAAAGGAAAATTGGGAGTATACTTATTGGAAGAACCATTACAGGAGATAATGACGAGGGATATCAGGATGAATCCAATAGGGAGTATCCTTGGACAAACGAAATATCTACCGATTTTAAATAAATATATGTTCAAAAACTCTCGACGCATTTCCCCAGTAATTAAATTATGTTGTTTTTCTGATTGCACAAATTTAGAGGCTAAAATGGTTTATTCAATTCAAAAGTAATGTACAGAGTAAAGGTTTTAGCAAATGAATCAATCATATACACCTGTTATACTGCACCTTAACAATCCCCTGTTTTTGCCTTTTGGTAAATCATTTTGAAGAATGATATCAGCGTTTCTTCACATTCACTCACTATTTTTTACTACTATGCCATCGATATTCACATAGGGCGAACGATACGCTAATGAAAGTACAACGAGAGAGGACGGATGGATGGAAGGTTACGAATTTCTTGCTATCTTTAGGCATTGATTGATTTATTTAATATTTCATCATGAATAAAAGAAAAGCAACACAGATTGTGAGAGGACAGCATGCTGTAGATGGAGCCGGAGTGCGTCTGCGCAGGGTTTTGGGAGCAAATAACATTCAGGCGTTTGATCCGTTTCTGATGCTCGACGGATTTGACTCCGCTGATCCCGACGACTACATCAAAGGATTCCCCTGGCATCCTCACAGGGGCATAGAGACCATCACCTATCTGGTGAAAGGCAGGATGGAACATGGCGACAGCCTTGGCAACAGGGGTACCATCAATGATCTTGAGTGTCAGTGGATGACAGCCGGATCGGGAATCGTCCACCAGGAGATGCCCCTGGCCTCGGAGAGGATGCTGGGCTGCCAGCTCTGGGTCAATCTCCCGGCAAAAGACAAAATGACGATCCCTTCCTATGGTGATATCACGCAGGATAAGATCGTGGTTACAACTGAAGAGAATGCGGTCGTCAGGATACTGGCCGGCTCGTATAAGGGAAAGAGCGGTGTCTTTGAGGGAAAGTACGTAAAGGTAACCTACCTTGACATAGATCTGGCTCCTGACAGCACCTGGACCTACACCGGGACGCCCAACGACGAAACGCTCTTCATCTATCTGCTTGATGGAACACTGGCGGTAAACGAATCGCTGTCGGATTTTGAGAACAAATCATGTGCAGTCTTATTTACTTCAGCCGTTGAAAATGCTGCTACCAACGATGCAGTTGTTGTCCGCTCAGGCAAGCAGGGTGCCAGGTTTGTCCTCCTGGCGGCAAAACCACTTCACGAGCCTGTAGCATGGGGCGGACCCATTGTCATGAACAGCCGGCAGGAGCTGGAACTGGCTTTTGATGAACTGGATAGAGGTACCTTCATCAAGCATAAGGGTTAACAGCTATTTTTTATTTTTTCCATCGATAAGACATCACAGATTTCGCAGGCACCTCATAGGCGAAGTGATTCGTCCCGTCGTCGAGGGTGATCACCCTGCCGGCGTCGGTACTGTTGAGCAGCACCACGGCGTAGGTACCGTCCGTGTTTTCAAATGCCGCATGGTGAAAGCCGGACTCCGAAAAGCCTGACGTGCCGATGCGTACCGCCCCCGGTTTCACCACCGAGGAGAGATGCCCCACGATGTAGTAATGTGAATTACGGGTGATGGTGGCGTAGTCGGTGCGATCAATGTCGACGGCACCGTAACAGGTCTGACATCCCCCCTCGCGGTTGGGTCCGCGGTCGGTGTCGAGCATCAGGTTCCAGACGATGACACCCCTGCACCAGTTGTTTACCGTGCCGAGCGCCACCTCGCGCATGTCTTCTATCAGCCGTGTCTCCAGGTCCCTTCCGTCGTTCCATGTGCCGATGGAGGTCTCGGTAAAGACCAGCTCCTTGTCGGGCTGCGACTGATGGATGTGGTTCAGCTCCTCCCTGTTGCCGCCGTAGTTGTGATAGGCTGCACCCGCAATGAAACCTGCCGCCTCGCTGTCGGCATAGATCTTCAGCGGGTACTCTCCCTGATCGGCGTTCTCCTCCTTATCGCTGTCGTAATTGTAGTTGTGATCGAAGACGTAGATCTTCGTCTTCAACCCTGCCTCTGCCATTTTCGGTCCCAGCGCGCGCTTCACGTAGTCGCGCTGTTCCTGCCAGGTCATATAGAGCGATGCGGAGTTGCCCCTGTTCAGCGGTTCATTCTGGGGGGTAACGGAATAGATGCTGATCCCTTCGGCCTCGAAGGCACGTATCCACTTCACGAAGTAGTCGGCGTAGTCACCGTAGTGAGCCGGGTTTAGCTGACCGCTCGTCCATGAGTTGTACGGCTGCAGGTCGGTGAGGTTGTTCACCTTCATCCATCGGGGCGGTGTCCAGGGCGATCCCATGATCATCACGTTCGGGTTGATGGCCAGGATCTCCTTCAGCACAGGGATCACATAATCGTTCTCCTCCCCAGTGAGGGCGAAATGCTCTATCCCGGGCTCGTCGCAGCAGGAGTACTCACTCAGTGAGAAATCGGAGCAGCCCATGGAAATACGGATATAGCTCTGTCCCATCCCCTCAGTTTCCGAGAAGGTCTCCCTGAGGAAGCGGGTACGATCCTCCGGCTTCATCTGCAACAGGTTAAAGGCGGTTGAGCCGGTCACTGCAGCGCCAAAACCGTCCATGGTCTGGTAGCGTTCATCGGGTTGCAGCCTAAGGGTTGTAGGCGACATATTCTCTTTTTTGCTGAAAGCGGCGGACTGCTTTTTGAAGTCCTGTGAGCGGGAGCCGGTCGTCACGTAGATGGTTACATCCCCCTCCGTGAGCCATTCCTGACTTGCGTCGTCTCCCCCGTCGTCCTTTCTGCCCCCTTCGCTGCAGGATGAGAAACTGCACAGGAGCAGGATCAGCATTGATGCTGTCAGCAGCAGATTATATTTCGGTATCTTCATAATCAACTCATCATCATTTCATTTTCGGGTAGGGAACGAACTCCGTCTCTCCCGGCACCTCCGGGAAGCGGCGGTCGATCCAATCCGCCTTCGCCTGTTGGAGACGATCTCTGCGCGAGGAGACGAAGTTCCAATCGATAAACCGTTTCTCAGGTAACGGTTCGCCGCCGAAGAGGTAGACCGTCATGTTTGCACCCATCTCGAACGTACAGAGGCTACTGTTCTGCGCGATCAACAGCTTACCCGGCCCGAAGCGGTAGCGCTCGCTGCGCACCTCCCCCTCCAGGATGTAGAGGCCGCTCTCTCCGTAGAGCGCATCACCCGGTGTGAACGTCTGTGGCTTGTCGCTTTTCAGTTCGATCAGGTAGAGCGGGCTCTGTACCGGCACCGGCGATTTCTGTCCGAATACCTCGCCGGCGATCAGCTTCATCGCTATCCCCTCCCTCTCCCAGGTGGGGATCTCTTCCGCGGGGATGTGGGTGAACGAGGGCTCCGTCTCCTCCAGCTCCGTAGGCAGTGCCACCCATATCTGCATGCCGTGGAGCCGCTTGCGGGCGCCCCGCATCTGTTCGGGAGTCCGCTCGGAGTGCACCACACCCTTGCCGGCCGTCATCCAGTTCACCGCCCCCGGTGTGATCTCCACCTCGCTGCCGATGCTGTCGCGGTGCATGATCGCCCCCTCGAACAGGTAGGTGAGGGTGGAGAGGCCGATATGGGGATGGGGCGGCACATCCAGGTTCTCCTCCGTTCCCATCTCCGCGGGTCCCATATGGTCGATAAAAGCGAAAGGCCCCACCATCCGTTTCTGCCGGAAGGGCAGCAACCGTCCCACCATGAAATTGCCGATGTTGGCCGCCCGCTCTTCAATGATCAATCCGATGTTTGACATGCTCTGTTCTATTAGAATTTGAATCGATACAACCAGTCTGCATTAATGCTGTAGACAAAAAGCGAAGATAAGTAAAAAATCGGTCGATTGTTCATACGCTTGCTCTTTGTGAGCGAAGAAACTTGTAGCGACAATAAACCGGCAGGCAATCAGAAAAATTTGCCGGCATACAACACCTCTCTGTAGGTTTTTCGCGGATCATTTGAGGGTCCTTCGCCGTACCTTAACTGGTCCTTCGCCGTACCTTCGCTGGTCTTCGCTTATTCTATCCTTATAGCAACCTCATTGTTTCCTCATATCAACTTCCTATTTTTACGGAGAAGATAGGAAGAAAGAATAAAGTAAGGATATCGAAACAACATCCAAATAATGGCGAATAACCGGCGAAGACTTAGCGAAGACTTAGCGAAGAGTCTGCAAATCTCTGGTGAATTTCTGGTGAATCTCAGTTTCAAGATACAGGCTAAACTAAACACAAATTCTGCAAAAAAACGACATATTATTTGGTGAATATCAAGATATTATGTTTATTTGCAGGAGTTACTAAAAATCAATCGCCATGGCCATTTCGAAATTACCCTTTCTGAGCGGCATATCAGGCAAAGTCGGTCCGATTGTCGCCTACATGATGAACAACAAGCAGTACATCCGGTCACTTCCCAACCCCCGCGATCCGAAGACGCCGGCACAATTGGCGCAACGAGCCAAGTTCTCGCTGGTCAACAAGAGACTCTCTCCCTTCAAACAGCTGATCAAACAGAATTATGGCAACGACAGCAGTGCCTACCGGAAGCTCGTCGGCAAAACCATCCGTGAATGTGTGGTGGGTGAGTACCCCGACCTCGCCATCGATTTCAGTCGGGTTCTGCTGGCTGAAGGCCAAGTGTCGTTGCCGGCGGATGTGACGGCAACGTACCAGGCAGATGCCATGCAGGTCACCCTTCATTGGGACCCGCTGCTACCCCCCAGGGCCCGTTGGTGCCAACCCGATGACCTGGTCAACGTCATTGTGTCCCATATCTCTTACCGGACACTGATACGATCGCATCACATCGCAAAGCGCGCTGACGGCACGGCCACCGTCGATCTTTACAACACATGGAATCCTTCCACCATCCATTGCTGGATCTATTTCACAAGCCGCAACCTTGATCACTATTCGAACAGTCTCTATGTGAACATGTAACATGTAACAGCTACGACTCTCTATTGTATGCAAAATTCCAATTTATGTCAAACATTAAATCGTCTTTTATTCAAACAGTCTCTTTCTTCGCAGCACTGTTTCTGATTGGATTAACAGCTTGTGTTGACAATCCCAAAAGCAAAAACAGAGATGTTAAACCCCGGAGTGCTGATCCGGGCTGGGTTCAGCTTTTTGATGGCGAGACGCTGGATGGCTGGGTGGTCACGAATTTCGTGCTACCGGGTACAGTAGAGGTTGTTGATGGAGCCATTCAACTTGAGATGGGCGATGGCTGTACAGGAGTAACCTGGGGAGACGATTTCCCGAAGATGGAATACGAGGTGAAGCTGGAAGCCAAAAAGCTAAGCGGCAACGACTTCTTTTGCGGGATTACCTTTCCCGTGGGTGATTCCTTTTGTTCCCTGATTGTCGGGGGATGGGGTGGTCCTGTGGTAGGTCTCAGCAACATCGACGGATACGACGCATCGGAGAATGAGACAAGCAGCCTGAAGAAATTTGAGCCGGACAGCTGGTATACCATCCACCTGAAGGTTTCATCTGATAAGATTGAGGCATGGATTGATGGGGAGCAGGTAATCAATCTCGACACCAGGGGGAAGCAACTATCCATCCGAAGTGATGTGGCGCCATCAAAGCCTTTTGGCATCTGTTCCTGGAGGACAAGCTCCACGTTGCGGAATATCAGGTTGAAAAAGTGAGGATCTGCTAATCCTCCTCAGTTGCTCACTGGCTGCAGCAACTCCTTCATCTTTTTCACCTGGACGGAGATGTATTGCAGGAACTCAGGTGAATCGATGATCTCGATATCCCCCATCAATCCGAGTACGAAGCGCCCCACCCCTTCGTAGGAGCAGACCTCGGTCTCGAGCAACCACTCGCTATCCGATTTCTGCCGCAGCTGCTTCGATGCCAGGGGGAACTCTTCCAGCAAGAGGCTGGTGGCACGAAGGCCCAGCTTCAGCTTCAGCGGCAGGCGCTCACTGCTGTGCATCCGGAAGATATCGATATAACCTGCTACATGAGCAACTTCATGCTGCCATGATTCCTGCAGGAGTTCTACTGCTCCAATTCTGGAGACCCTAAACAGTTTGACCTCCTGATCCTCCAGACAGTAGCACCACACCTGCTCGTAGTTGGTGGTGAAGGCGAACGCCTCCACCTTGCGGTCGCGGATGTCGTTGCCGTGCGACGATGCGTAACGCTTCAGGATCACCGGCTTCCGGGACTCCATGGCCTGCACCAGCTGCCGCACGTTTCTGCCGTGACGACCGTCGACGATGGTCTCCGCCAGGATCCTGTAGTTGTAGACCGTGTAGAGCTTCTTCTTCAGGTTCTGTTTTAGGATATTGTTCTCGTCGATGCTCTCGATGGCCGACTTCAGGATATAGGCCTCCTCTTCGGTGAAGTGGATCAGCTCGCTGATATCCTTGAAGTAGGGCGACGACTTGTCGAGGCGTATGCAGCCATTTTTCTTCTTGATAACGAAGCCCGCCGTACGGAAGGTGTCGATGTAGCGGAAGACCGAGCGAGGAGTGATGGAGAGCCTGGCGGCGATCTCCTCTACCGTCAGGTAATTGTTGGCCGTAAGCAGTTTCATCAGTCGGAGCAGTCGCTCCAGCTTGGGTTGGTCCATGGTCAGTAAAGGTTTAAGATCAACAATTTTGCAAGATAGTAAAAAAATAAAAACAACAATTGTTATTCACTGATCGATTTGCGGAAGCGGCGGGCCTTCTCGTTGAACTCCTTTTTTTGACATCTTGTGTCAAAGGGTTTTAGTATCATGGTTAACAGCCAATTTTTGTATTCACCCTGCATCCATCAGTTCACTAGCAATCATCTCTGCCTGCTTCAAAACAGTCTCTGTCGCCAGCATTTGCATATCGGGCGGATAGCCGTACCTTCTTAATATCCGTTTTACAGCAACCTTCAGTTTCGCTTTAACACTTTCTTTGATGGTCCAGTCGATCGAGGCATTTTGCCTGATTGTTTCTGTCAGCACAACAGCAAGTTCCCTCAGTTTCTCTCTCTGCATAAGTTCTCTGGCGCTGTCGTTGTTTGCAACGGCGGTGTAGAATGCATATTCGAAATCGCTCAGGCCCATGTGCATAGCCTCTTTATCCATCTCAACAATATCCTTGCTCAGATTGATGAGTTCTTCAATTACTTCGGCCGCTGTCAATATTTTGTTGTGATATTTCCGGATGGCGTTTTCGAGCATTTCCATAAACGACCTGCTTTTAACAAGATTCTTTTTGGCTCTCGATCTTATCTCATCGTTCAGGAGCTTCTTCAGGACCTCCATGGCCACATTCTTATGCTCCATTCCTCTCAGTTCCATCAAAAACTCTTCCGATAGAATGGAAATGTCGGGCTTCTTTATTCCTGCCGCATCAAAAACATCAATGACCTGTTCAGTCACAAGCGCTTTGTCAATAACCTGCCTAATCGATGTCTCAATCTCCTCATCCGTTTTGCCCGAACCGGTGCCGTTAAACTTTGCCAATCTCGCTTTCACCGCCTGGAAAAAAGATACTTCATCTTTTACATCCATCGCCTGATCGTGCGGTATTGCAATGGCAAATGATTGTGATAAGGCAGTCACCTCGTTGATGTAACGTTTTTTTCCATCTTCCAATCCTAGGATATGCTCTTCTGCCGCCAGGATCATGGATAGTTTTTGCGATGTGTCAGCTTCAAAATAGTTTTCATACTCAAAACCATGATACATTTGAGCTACAACCTCCAGTTTTTCCAACATCAACTGAACAGCCTGTTCCTGCATGATTGTCGGATCACCCTTGCCCCCTGAATCAGCGTAGAAAGACAATGCTTTTTTTAAATCGGAAGCAATGCCCAGGTAATCTACAATCAGACCGCCCGGCTTGTCTTTGTAGACCCTGTTAACTCTTGCAATAGCCTGCATCAGGTTATGGCCCTTCATGGGTTTGTCAATGTAGAGCGTGTGCATGCTTGGCGCATCAAAACCGGTGAGCCACATATCGCGTACAATGACCAACTGCAACTCGTCGTCCGGATTTTTCATCCGCTCGGCAAGGATCCTTCTTTGTTCTTTCGTGGTGTGATGTTTGGAAATCTCAGGACCGTCAGACGATGCCGACGTCATCACGACCTTAATTACACCTTTGTTAAGATTATCTGAATGCCATTCCGGTTTAAGTTCAATCATCGCTTCATATAAATCAGCCGCAATTCTCCGGCTCATGGCAACGATCATTCCTTTACCTCCAATCGACACCTCCTGTCTATGGCTGAAATGTACGATGATATCCTTTGCAATCTTTTTTATCCGGTTTTCACTGCCAACTAAAGCTTCAAGCTGTGTCCATCTGGCTTTCGCTTTCTGCGTATTGGTCAAATTACCCTGATCCAGCTCTTCATCCAGCTCTTTAACCAATTGTTTACCTTCCTCACTCAGGTTCACTTTTGCCAGGCGGCTCTCGTAATAAATGCGAACGGTGGCACCATCTTCAACTGCCTGGGCAATATCATACACATCAACGTAATTCCCGAAAACAGCAGGTGTGTTTACGTCCGTATTTTCAATAGGTGTTCCTGTAAAGCCCAAATAAGTAGCATTCGGCAAGGCATCCCGCATGTATTTGGCAAAACCATATACGATCTTCTTGCCAATTATGTTTCCTTGTTCATCTTTAGTATCTATTGTTTTAGGCTTAAAGCCGTATTGTGTGCGATGAGCTTCGTCGGCAATCACCACAATATTTTCCCTGTCCGATAGCATCTCATATACATTCCCTTCTTCAGGCTGAAACTTTTGGATGGTTGTAAATACAACGCCACCCGAAGCCACTTTCAACAAATCCTTTAGTTGATTACGGTCATCTGCCTGCACAGGTTCCTGTCTGAGCAGTTGTTTCGAAGCTGCGAATGTATCGAAAAGCTGGTCGTCCAAATCATTGCGGTCGGTAATCACAAGGATGGTTGGATTGTCCAAAGCCAATACAATTTTGCCGGTATAGAACACCATCGACAAAGATTTTCCGCTACCTTGTGTATGCCAAACCACGCCACCCTTCCGGTCACCGACCGGTTGTTTTATTACGCCCGGCAATCCGTAACTTTCGGGAGATTCTATGATCAGATTCAATGGTGATTCCTCATTAAAAGCAAAGCCGGTCGCTCTTAAAGTAGATTCAACAGCCCGGTTAACGGCATAATACTGATGATAAGCAGCTAATTTCTTTACGGTAGTAATGGTGGTGAGACCAGTTGCTGTATCTTCTTTTTTCGATGTTTCAAACACGATGAAATGTCTGATGATATCCAGTAGGGTTTCCTTGTTCAGCATCCCCAGAATCAACGTTTCCAGCTGACTGACCAAATGCGATGCTTCTGCTTTTCCGTCGGCCGATTTCCAAGCCATAAATCGGCTGAGATCCGAAGAAACAGTACCCGCTTTGGCTTCGAGCCCATCCGATATAACCGCAAAAGCGTTGTAGGTGAAAAGACCCGGAATAAGGGCTTTGTACGTGCCAATCTGTTTGAATGCAGAACGAATTGTGGTGTTTTCGTCCGCTGCATTTTTTAATTCCATCACCACCAGCGGAATCCCGTTAACGAAAAGCAGGACATCGGGCCGTTTTTGGTGACCATTTTCAATGATGGTGAACTGGTTTGCAACTAGAAAATCGTTGTTGTATGGATTCTTGAAATCTATCAACCAAACCCTGTCGCCACGTTCATTGCCATCCACCTGTTTTGACACCGGAATACCCTCGGTTAAAAACCTGTGAAAAGTTTCATTGTTGGTGAGCATCTCCGGCGAAGCAATTCGTTGAATTTCTTTAATAGCTTCTTCCTGAGAATCGACCGGGATACCATGATTGATTCTTTTAACTGCACTTTGTAACCGACTTAACAATAAAACCTGAGCATAACTATTCCGTTCGGGGTTTATACCGTCATGTGCAATATCGGGCCCATAGATGTACTCATAACCAAGTTTATCTAACAACTCAATTGCAAAGGCTTCTATGGTATTTTCGGTGATCTTAGTCATAGCTAATTTTTTCTTCTACTTGAAGTCGGCCCTATGTCCAATACAGTATTTTTCCACTTCTTTTATCCAGTTTTCATACCAATACCAGGTTTTCGCTACTTGAACGCCAAATCCCTTCCCATTTGCTTTTGCATCAAGCGCCTGCCAGAGACAAGTATGCTCATGCATCTTAAAATTAGGAAAACCTTTTTCATTCATCTTTTCAACTATCGCGCCTGGTAGGTATTTGGGTTTCTCGCGATCTCTTATTATTCTATATTCTCTATTTAATCCTTCGGCTTCAGGAGAATCAGCGCTGATAAACTCAATTACTTTATCGGCTTGTCCTTTATTGTTTGCGGTCTTGGGTACATACAAAACGCGATAAGAATATTGTGGGTTATTATAATCATCAGCAGAAATTAAATCGTCAAATCCACCAATGTACTGAGCAATGTTTGAAGGCAGGTCAGAAAATTCTCTTAATTGATCCGCTTGTTCTTCAGATATTGAAGAAAATTGGAGCGAAAATGATAAATATTTATCAATTGCATATACTTGACCAAATAGTGATTTAATGTAATGATTGTAATTTAGACAACATGCTTGAAATCTGGCGCTTAAATAATCATCAATTTTTGTAGTCATTTGATGTTCAATCTCGTGACGCAAGCCTATTAAAAACCGTAGATTTTCCTTGGGCACTCTATCAATGGGACAACTTTCGTCATTCAAACATCTTTCAAGTTCCCAATATTTATAAGCACCACGAGCTGTACGATCATATTTTTTTGAGTTTCGACCTTGCCGAAAATACCTATAATCTATTCCTTGATCTCTATAGTGAGCGTGTAATAAATAAGTCCATGCAATGGTCGCAAGAACAATGAAACTCTCGGATTTAAAAACAATATTTGGGTTGTTAAATATTTGAACAGAGCACAGCATTGCTTCCCGAGACTTTGTTAATAGTTCTCCTTTTATAGAGAATAATTTCCTTATTCTTTTTGCCATATTTGATTATTTTTACATTTCCACTTTCACCTCCCCACTCATCAGCTTCAGCAACAGTGTGTCGCGCAAAGCTTTGAGGGTGCGGATTTGACTATGATATGACTTTATTTTTATAAATAACGGTTCAACAACGAGATTGAATCTCTCTATTTGTTCAATACAATCCAAGACTGATAGCTGCTTTATTAACAATTGGCTAATGTTCTGCTGTGCTGATCCAACAGCCATGTTTATCAGTTCTTCTCTATTGTGTTTTATTAATAGAAATAAATATGTGTACGGATAGTTTTTATTTGGTATTAAAGCGCAAACAGCTTGATTACATGTCATTTCTTTTGCTATTATCGCATATTCTCCAACTGTAGCCCCATACATTGCAATCAAAATCGAATTTACAGGTAGTATTTTTGCAGAAGATTTTCTTAATGCCTCTTCAGTAATCATTTCTTCCGTTTCAAGGATGAAACTGCCATTCAATTCTTTTGATTTGACCCAGTGAATAGTACCATTTTCATAAAATCGAATATTTGTACGAGAAGGTGTTCCTCCTGATGTCGTTTCAACAACAGAACCAAGTTCAACGTCTTTCCATTCCTCTTTCGCTTCCTCCACAAACCACTGTCTAAAAAGTGTTTCGGCCATTTTTTCTAAGGTGGCGTTTTGGCGGTACAACAGGTCTATTTTGTCGTCTAAACTGCTAAGTACGGAGGCGATGGCGGTTTGTTCTTTAGGTGATGGAATTGTCCATCTTGTTTGTTTCAGATAATTCCAATCAGCACGTGGCATCCGTGTTCCGCCTTCTCCGCTATTTGAAAGATTAACGAAATCCCAGTTAGCAATAAAATAAAATAGGAAGTTTTGGTTAATTTTCTTTTTGGCTCTCAATACCCAAATGTCTGTTGAACAAATTCCTGAAAAGTTGGGTTTAACTACTTTCCTGAAGTAGGGACGAAGTTTCCCAAACAAAACATCATCTTGAATGAATTTAAATTTATTACTTGTTACATCTGTCGATTTCCCAATGCTGTTTAAACGAAGGCTTTCTTGTTCAATATGTTCTAACCCGATATAAAATAGACTGTCATTACCAGTTGGAATGTAGGCCTCCTTAATTGGCTCAGTAATTTCTTCAAGAGAATATTCCTTCCACTCACTCATTGACTCTAATCTTTAACAGGTTAGCGGAAATCATTTTATGCATATAGCTTTTATTATTCATCTTCTTTCTTTCCGGGTTTAATCTGTTTGGGTTGTTGAACTTTTTCTATCTTTTTAATACTATCTGCTGCCGGTAGATTTTCGGGCATTTCGCCTCCCAACTCCGATATTGTCTTGCGTACTTTTTTGCCTACTTCATAATGGGTTTGATTGGCTTTTTGCTTACCTTTTATGTTCTCTCGTTTGAGCTTTTCTTCGGTTTGCGTGGCACGAAAAAGATTGGCAGCTAATTCGGTACTTCCCATATGGTCTAATATCTGCTGGCTTTTCTTCAGTCCTTTCTTTTTATGAATCGCTTTTGCATCCAGGCCTCCATATAAACCCATATAGCCGTGATTCTGGAAAATGGCGTAGTCCATAGGTTCAATTACACCTGCATCTTTTGCGACCGCTACAAGTTGTATATTGTGTTTCGCCATTTCATTCCGGAGAAACAACCGTTTCTCATCTTCGGTGTCCAACCTGTTGTATTCGTCCATTTGCCGGATTTCCTGCAAACGGGTTTGAACAGCAAAATAGGTTTGTCCCAAGGCCACAACCTCTTTGCCAGGGTCGGCATTTTGTACGATTAAATAACAAGCATAGCGTGAAAGCTTGTAGCTCGGCATCAATCTTTCAGCCCCGGATCCAATAGCTACCATCTCGTTGGCTTCAACGATATGGTTTTCTACCAACTGCCTACTATTATTACAAGCCTCTTTTGCTTTAGAAATAACACTTGAAAAATTTCTAAAATCTGTATATTCCAACACTTTAGATAATTTTCTTGCCATCCAGAATTCGTTTCCATTTTCGTCAATCTGTCTGATTTGTTCGAAAAGGTTGTTGTGTGGATTGGTAAGTTCTTTTGACATGGCTCAAATTTTTAGTTTAGAGAGATTTGCGGCAATGATCTCGTTCAGGCGTGCTTCTTCTTTGAGTTGCTCTTCCCATTCAGCCTTTAATGCCGTGAACCGTTCTTTGAAATCAAAGTCGTCTTCATCGTCGGGTAAACCCACATAGCGCCCGGGAGTAAGTACATAATCGAGTTCTGCGACTCTGGCTACGGGTGCGGAAGCACAGAATCCGGGAATGTCTTCATAGTTGCCATCCGGGTTACGCCAATTGTGATAAGTGCCGGTAATCTTATCAATGTCTTCCTGCGAAAGTTCACGTGTACGACGGTTTATTAAATGACCAAGGTTTCGTGCGTCAATAAATAGAATCTCATTGCTACGGTTTCTGAACTTTCCATTTTTACGATTGCGACCCAGAAACCACAATGCGGCTGGAATCTGTGTATTCAAAAACAACTTGGCCGGCAGGTTCACAATGCAATCGATCAAACCATTTTCAACAAAGGCCTTTCGAATTTCACCCTCGCCCGATGTTTTAGAAGTCAATGCCCCTTTCGCCAGTACAACCCCTGCTTGTCCGTTCGGCGCCAGGTGGTAAATAAAGTGCTGCATCCAGGCGAAGTTGGCATTACCGGTGGGTGGTGTGCCATACTGCCAGCGTCCGTCGGTACGCATTAAATCACCTCCCCAGTCGCTTACGTTAAAAGGAGGATTGGCGATGATGTAATCAGCTTTCAGATCCTTGTGGGCATCGTTCAAAAAGGAACCTTCGCTGTTCCATTTCACCTGTGAACTGTCGATACCCCGAATGGCGAGGTTCATTTTAGCCAGTCGCCAGGTGGTCTGATTGCTCTCTTGCCCATAAATGGAAATATCGTTTACCTTTCCCTGGTGTTCGGTGACAAATTTTTCAGAGTGAACGAACATGCCGCCCGAACCACAGCAAGGGTCGAATACACGCCCTTTATAGGGTTCCAACATTTCGACCAACAATTCTACCACACTCCGTGGGGTGTAGAACTGTCCACCTTTCTTACCTTCGGCGAGGGCAAATTCACCCAGGAAATATTCAAATACATGACCGAGCACATCGGCACTTCGGGCCTTGGCATCGCCCAACGCGATGTTCCCTACCAGGTCAATCAGTTCACCCAGACTGGTAGGGTCGAGATTTTGTCGGGCAAATACCTTGGGCAGAACACCTTTCAGAGAAGCATTCTCTTTTTCAATGGCATCCATGGCATCGTCCACTATCTTTCCGATTTCCGGTTGCTTTGCTTTGGACTGTAAATAAGTCCACCGTGCATCCAGCGGAACAAAGAATACATTTTCAGCTTTGTATTCGTCTTTGTCTTCGGGATCGGCACCCTGGGCTTCCTCAGCCTTTAGGCGTTCATGCAATTCTTCAAAAGCATCTGATATATATTTCAGGAAGATCAGTCCCAGCACAATATGCTTGTACTCGGCTGCATCAATATTCTTGCGGAGCTTATCTGCTGCTTTCCATAGTTGTTTCTCCAGTGGTTCTTCTGTTCCGTTATTTTTTTTCTTGGCCATAATCTTTTTACGCGTTTTCGCTCAGCTAGTATCATTGTAACAGATACTAACTTGCAAGTTAACTAAAATGCGCATAAAATTAATACTATTTTAGAAGAAGAACAAAGATGAAACGTTTGTTTGACAACTTATGTCATAGATGAAATCAATTTCTTATATTGCCTGGCCTGACTCTATATGATCATTTCGGCGGAAAGATCGTTGCCTTCAACAAATGGAGTGTTTGTCTCCAAAAATTGTATTCAAACATCTTTGATTACAGGATTTGCCATCTTACGGTACCCAACAGTTGTTGAGTATCTCCACCCTTTTCTCATTCCGACAGCAAGGGGTATTCTTTATACATTCGCAACAATGAAATGGCCTCACTTCTGAGTCTCGTGCGGACAAATTTTTTCATCTCCTCATCCATCAGCTCCCCGAGGCCAAACAATAATTTGTTGTCTTGAACTGTATCGATCAAGTTGATGCATTCTTGCAGATATTGATCGAGAGGGATTTGCATTCGGTTTTCAACTGTACGCTTGCTAAGGTGGGTTCTTCGTTGCATAAAGAACCAGGTGTCGAAGATATCACGACTGGTCACCTCATCACGATCCATCAGTGCACACAGCTTATGGGCAAACATAAAAGGCTCCCTCATCACGAGCATATCAATTCCCAGCAAATTTTTGATTTCGTACCGATCGTCCCATTGACGATTGGAGATTTCAACCTTCAACTTGCGTTCTCCGTAGCCGTAATTCAAAACAATGACCGGACCGTGGAACTTCATAGCCTCATCATGTATACCTCCGTACTTCAGCAATATAGTGCGTACTTTTTCATACACCTGTTTTTCTTTCGCGGGATTGAGCAGATTAAAATCGAGATCGACCGAGAACCTTGGCAAATCGTAAAAGAACATGAGGGCTGTCCCCCCTTTGAAACCAAGTGAGGAGGATATTTCCATATCAGTATAGATATCTTTCAATAACTGAAGCAGGAAGAATTTATGTTTGTTGAGATCAACCATTGGTGAGAATTATATTGACCCGTGCTGTCAACGCTTTTGAATTGTAGATAGGTAATAATCTATAGACGAAGGATCTGTCCAACGGATTTAGGTTGTCGAAATAAAAATCCCCATTGAGGTACAGTGTATCGAGAAATGCCCGTTCTACAGTGGCCTTATTGATGTTTCGCTCTCTTAAAATACCGTTGGTATTGACCATGATCTCTCCTTTAATCTTCCGATAGGAAAATCTGCTTTCTTCAACCTCAACTGTCCGGCTCAGATAAGAGATGGAAGTGATTGTTGAATCGAACTGGAAAACAACGCCTGCTTCCTGAAGGATATATTGCAAAGAGATATAGGAGGGTGTGTATAGCTTGCATGCCAGTTCTTCGGGATTGTACCCCTTTTTCACGTAAACGCCTTTCCGTGGCCTCTGCAATTTACCTCTCCCCACGTAATAGTGAATTCTTTTGTTCAGGCTGTTGAAATCACTCTCACCGATTAGCAGGGCAATATCATTCAGCGTAAATACGGTTCGCTGATCATTGTAAAGGGCTAAGATTAGATCGTTGTTCTGTGAACTGTACATTATAATTATTCGTATGTTTGGTTCACAAATATATAAAATTTGGTCGAAACATGCATCTTTGTCAACATATTATTGCTGCTTTTATGGCATGAGACGATTCCCCCATCATCTTTGGTGTCTAAAGCATAATCACCCGACTTAATATTGCACCTCCATCAGTTTTATATCGGACATCACCACGCGAGTGTTGCCGGCGTTGCCGAGGGAGAAGAGGATGCGTGCCTGCGAGTCGGTGTGGGCGGAGGTGAAGAGGAGGTTGTAGGCGGAGTGGCTCTTGTCGATCGTGACCGACTGGCTGCCGTAGCCTGTCCAGGGATCGGAGTTCCGCGAGACATCGACCGTGATGCGCCGCTCGTCGCTGTCGGGCGAGGAGGCGTTGAATGCAACGCGGTAGGTTTTTCCCTTTTCAATGCTCATGCCTGCTTTGATGAGCTGGATGTGCCAATCGACCGTTCCCGGCTTGGTAACGGTGACGGTCAGCTTATTGTTCGCCACGGCCATGGTGGACGCAGCCGAGGCATCGTTGTTGGTGAGGGTCCAACCATCGCTCTGCCCGTTGGCAAAATTGCTGCTGTAGAGGTTCACATAATCGGGTTCATAAGGTTCGGTCATGGGATCGCTGGTGAGCGCATTCACCAGTCGCTCTTCATACTGTCCGCTCTGCGGGTTGTAGATTCCGAAGCCGGAATTCCATTCCCAGTAGGCCCAGCTGAAGCCCTGCTGCTCAAACCAGCGGGCCAGGAAGCGGGTCCAGCGGACCCGCGAGTCGAGGTCGGCACGCGAGTAGGCTCCGAACTCACCGATGTGAATGGGGAGCTGTTTCTCTACGGAGAGCCGGAGGGCTGCCTTGAAATCCTGCTCCACCGCCTGCCGTTCGAACTGGGTGTCATGCCATTGGGTGCCCAGCCAGGCATCGGAGCCCTCCGACCAGCTTGCACCCTGGTGGGTGAACGTGTGCGGGTTGTAGTAATGCAGGGTGAGGATCAGCTGCGGATCATCGGGAATCTGCAGTGACGGTAGACCGCCTACACCACCCCACTCCGCCGTGCCGATCAGCACGCAGCGCTTGGGATTAGTAGTGCGGATCACCTGCAGCGCTTCGGAGAGGTAACCGTTCCATAAGGTGGGTATGAGCTGGTCGTGCGGTTCATTCAGAATCTCGAACAGGAGGCTGTCGGGGTACTCCCTGAAGTGGTCGGCGATCTGCTCCCACTGCGATAGAAAACGGGCCTTCTCGGCGGTGGGGTTGGCCATCAGCGCATCGTGGTGGTGCATGTTGAGGATGATGTGCAGCTTCTGCTCCAGTGCTTCATCGACGGCTGCCTGTATGACCTGCAAAAAGGCTGGAGTAATGGTGTAGGGAGACGTTGCCAGGCTCCGGTCGCCCCGCTCCCAGCGGATGGGCAGGCGCACGTGGGTGAACCCAAGGTCGGCGATCCGCTTCAGGTCGGCAGGATCGAAAGGCGACTGCCACGATTGTTCCGCCTCGTAGGTGTTGCCGATGTTGATCCCCCTGCCCAGGCGGGCATTGATCTCGGAGGCACTCGCCCAGACTCCCGGCACCTCCGGCTCTTCAGCATCACCCGTATCGTCAGATTCATCGGTATCGCCGGGTTCTTCAGAATCATCGGGTATCACGTTTTCAGTCGGTTTCTCCTCTTCTGCCGGTATCACGGGTTTACTGTCGCACTGCTGAAACAGGAAAAAGAAGAGTACAAGGAGTAGGATATTTTTTTTCATTGTGTGGGGCTTTTTTATCAATTCCTTCTTTTGCACGAAATATCATCCCGGTTGCCTGCCGGACAATTGATTTTTGATGGTAGTGTTTTACATTACAGCCAGAATACAAACTTACAAAAAATAACGACAGGATTGTTTGATTTCAGGCATTGATTTTCCTAAACATTGACCGCCCCTCGGTTGTTTATCGATTTATGAAACAATTCACCCCCATCTTCTTCATGGTAATCACGCTGGGCCTCGTAGCCGCGGCGATATACTACCTCTCCAGACGGTTTTCCCTCTTCTTCCCGGCTCCCGGCATGAAGGGGTGGATCTGGATCTTCTCACTGGGCCTGGTATTCGCTTTTGTGGGATCGATCGGCTTCAGCGAGCTCACCAACCCGTTCGTGACGGCATGGTCGCTGGTGGGTTCCATCCTGCTGGGCGCCTTCATCCTACTGCTGCTGTCGCTCGCGGTGACCGACCTGCTGCACCTTTTCTTAAAACCCTCGCCCGCCCTGCGCGGCTGGCTCACGGTAGGGTTGACAGCACTGCTCACCGGCTACGGCGTCTGGAACGCCTATCACTTCAGGGTGAAGGAGGTGACCCTCCCCATCAGGGGGCTCACGGAGGAGATCCGGGCGGTGCACCTCACCGACATCCACCTGGGCAACTCACGCGGGAAAAAAGAACTGGAGCGGATCGTGCGCATCACGAGGGAGCTACGGCCGGAGATCATCTTTAACACCGGCGACCTGTTCGACAGCAAGACACACTTCAACGGAAATGAAGATGTGCTGGATGCTTTTCAGACGATCGCCGTGCCCCACTACTTCGTGTTCGGCAATCATGACGAGCAGGTGGGATTGAAGCAGGTGCTGCGCCGCACGGAGAGGAGCGGCGTCACTCTGCTGATGAACGGGATGGCAGACTACAGGGAGCTGCAGATTGTGGGTCTCAACAACATGCGGGCGGACGACGATACGTTCGACATCCATGCCAACAACGACAGCACCACCGTGGAGAGCGTGATGCAAAGCCTGGAGATAGACCCGGAACGGCCACTACTGGTGCTGCACCACCGTCCCGATGGCATCCCCTACATGGCGGAGGCGGGGGCCGACCTGCTGCTCACGGGCCACACCCACGCGGGACAGATGTTCCCCTTCACACTCATCGCCAAGTGGATGTTCGGCTACAACAAGGGACTCTACCAATACGAAGAGATGCGGATCTATGTCTCCCAGGGACTGGGTACCTTCTTCTCCCCCATCCGCTTCGGCACCCACAGCGAGATCACCCTGCTCCGGCTGATGCCGGCCTGACTTTTTTCCCTTTTTTTTATTGGGCGAAAAAGCATATATTTGCATCAATGGAAAAGATCTTCTCTTCATCCGATTTCGACTTCTTCACGCCCGGACTCTCGGAGCTGGAGCTGCCACTGGCGGGCGAGATCGCCTGCGGCTTTCCCTCGCCGGCCGACGACTTCCTGCAGGAGAGCCTCGACGTGAACAAGCTGCTGGTGAGACACCCCGATGCCACCTTCTATGCAGTGGCACGCGGCACCTCGCTGGCACCGCTGGTACAGCCCGGCAGCATCCTGGTGATCGACCGCTCCCTGGAGTGGTCGTCCGACCTGCTGGCCTGCTGCTTCATCGACGGCGAGTTCACCGCCAAATGGATCGAGAAGAGCGGCGACAAGATCAGGCTGATACCGCTCAACCCCGACTTCCCCACGCTGGAGTACAGCCCCGAGGAGGCGGAGATCTATATCTGGGGCATCGTCACCTCTATCATCAACAACAATGTACGCCTTAGCCGACTGCAATAACTTCTACGCCTCCTGCGAACGGGTGTTCAACCCGACGCTGAACGGCAAGCCGATCGTGGTGCTCAGCAACAACGACGGCTGTGTCATCGCGCGCTCGAATGAGGCGAAAGCGGTGGGCATCAAGATGGGCGACCCCGCCTTCCAGATAGAGCGGCTGATCCGCACCCACGACGTGCAGGTCTTCTCCTCTAACTTCGTGCTCTACGGCGACATGAGCCGCCGCGTGATGAACATCCTCGCCTCCTACACCCCCTCGCACGAGGTCTACTCCATCGACGAGTGCTTCCTCGACCTCTCCGGCATGAGGGTCGACCTGCGGGCATATGGCATGAAGATGCGGCGGCAGGTGGGACGCTGGACCGGCATCCCCCTCAGCGTGGGCATCGCCCCCACCAAGGCACTGGCCAAGGTGGCCAACCGCATCGCCAAGAAATACCCGGAGCTGCAGGGGGTGCATGTGATCGACAGCGAGGAGATGCGGATCAAGGCACTCCGCTGGCTCGCCATCGAGGATGTGTGGGGCATCGGCAGACGCTACGCCCGCAAGCTGCGCGCCATGGGGGTGAACACGGCCTACGACTTCACGCAGCTGCCCGAGTCGCTGGTGCGATCACTGATGACCGTGGTGGGACGTAACCTGCAACGCGACCTGCAGGGGATACCCACCCTGGAGATGGAGATCGCCGAGAAGAAGCAGAGCATCGCCACCACCCGTTCGTTCGACCGTGACTACAACACGTTGGAGGAGCTCCATGAGAGGATTGCCACCTTTGTGATGACCAGCGCCGAGAAGCTGCGCCGCCAGCACTCCCTGTGCCGCCGCATGGTGGTCTTCATCGAGACCAACCGCTTCAACGACAAGGAGGAGTTCTATGCCAACAGCGTGCTCCTGAAGCTTCCCTTCCCCACCTCTTCCTCGCTCGAGCTGGTGCCTTTCGCCATTGAGGGACTGAAAAGCATCTACCGCGAGCACAAGCACTACAAGCGCGCCGGGGTGATCCTGCTCGACCTGGTGGACGCTAACGCCTACCAACCCTCGCTCTTCTTCAACTCCGACCCGAAGCACAAGAGGTTGATGGAGACAATGGACCACCTCAACCGCAAGCATGGCAAGACAATGGTGCGCCTCGCCTCGCAGGATGAGCTGACGCACAAGATGCGGCGCCTGCACCTCTCACGTGGCTACACCACCAGCTTCAGCGAGCTGATAGAGATACAGCTTTAACGAAACAGCATATGTGTTTTACCGTCTCCGTAGAGAAGAAAGCGAAGGAAGCGATCAGGGAGTACCTGCAGTCGCACGCCGGCGTGCAGATGCCCCTCGCCTTCGAGGAGGAGCACTACCTGGTCTCCGGCTTCGCACACCCCCGCCTGCCGGTGATCCGCCAGGGTGCCATCACCCTCTCGGAGTGGGGACTGATCCCCTCCTTCGCGGTGGAGGAGCGGGCCACCGAGCTGCAGAAGATGACGCTCAACGCGCGCGCTGACACCATCTACGAGAAATCCTCCTACAAGCAGTCGATCGTCAGCCAGCGCTGCGTGCTGGTGGTGGATGGCTTCTTCGAGTGGCGCCACGAGAACGGTAAGAAGCATCCCTACTACATCTACCCGGCCGACGAGACGGTCTTCTACATGGGCTGTATCTACAACTCATGGGTGAACAAGGTGACCGGCGAGGTGCGCGACACCTTCTCGATCATCACCACCGATGCCAACCCGCTGATGTCTCACATCCACAACAGCAAGAAGAGGATGCCGCTGATCCTCCGCCACGACGATCTGGCTGCCTGGATCGACCCTGCCACCAAACGCAACAGCGTGGAGCAACTGATGAGACCCTACCCCGAAGAGGCGATGCGCGCGCATGCCATCTCCTCCGACGCGGGCAACACCCGTATCAACCGCAACCGGCCGGAGATCAAATTGCCGATTGAAAAATGATATGCCAGGAACATCGAACTATGAACTAAAAACATCGAACATCGAACTTACAAACTCAATAACGTAATAACGTACTAACCTAGAAACCTTTATAAGCATGAAAACGATCCTTACAACCCTGTTCCTATCCCTCTTCACCCTGCTCGCCGCACAGCAGCCGGCAGGAGCCATCCGCCTCAACTCACTCGGTTACCTGCCACAACAGGAGAAAGAGGCGACCATTACTGCCGATGTTCCCACCTTCGTAGTGAAGGATGCAGAGACAAACGAAACATTATTCAGCGGCAAGACCTCCGGTCCCTTCTATCAGGAGGATACAGGGCAGGAGGTGTTGATGGCCGACTTCTCCGCACTGGAGCGCCCGGGCAGCTACTACCTCGAGTTGCCGGACGGAAGCCGCTCCGTTACCTTCCCCCTGGGTATGATCATCTATAGTGATCCTTTTCGTACCGCCATGCGGGGCTTCTACCTCTGGCGCTGCGGCATGGCCGTGGCTGGTGAACACAATGGCGAACACTTCTGCACCGAAGCGTGTCACCTGGAGGATGGCTACCTCGACTACCTCGGAGAGAAAGGAGTGCAGCGCGACGGCACCGGCGGCTGGCACGACGCAGGCGACCACGGCAAGTACATTGTCAATGCCGGCATCACCATGGGCATCCTCTCAATGGCCTGGGAGCAGTTCCAACCACAGATAGAGAAGATCGACCTGCAGCTGCCGGAGACCGCACCCGGTCTGCCCCCCTACCTGCAGGAGCTGAAGTGGGAGATGGACTGGGTACTCAAGATGCAATACGCCGACGGCAGCGGACGGGTGTCGCACAAGCTCACCCGCACCAATTTCTCCGGCTTCATCATGCCACAGGATGACAAAGAGAAGCGCTACTTCACCGAATGGAGTTCGGCCGCAACCGCCTCCTTCGCGGCGATGACCGCACAGGCGGCGCGCATCTTCGCACCTTACGACCAGGCTTATACCGACAGGCTGCTGGCAGCGGCAAGGCTCAGCTACGACTACCTGCAAAAGCACCCCGAAGAGAAGCCCTTCATACAGGGCGACTTCCAGACAGGTGGCTACCAGACCACCGACACGGATGACAGGCTCTGGGCAGCTGCCGAGCTGTGGCAGACCACCGGCGAGGAGGCTTACCTGCGTGACTTCGAACAGCGGGCAGCAGCAATCAACTACCGGGTGGATGAGGACTGGGACTGGGGCAACGTGGCCAACCTGGGTATGTTCACCTACCTCCTTTCAGAACGGGAGGGGAAGGATAAAGCTGCCGAAAAGCGTATCCGGGAAAACGCGCTGAAAGCTGCCGACAACATGGTGACACGCGCCCGCAACGATGCCTATGGACGATCGCTGGTGCGCTACTACTGGGGTTGTAACGGTAGCCTGGCACGACAGACACTCAACCTCTATGTGGCAGAGAGGCTACGGCCGGAAAACAGTTACCGTGAGACGGCGCTCACACAGATCGCACACCTCTTCGGACGAAACTACTACAACCGTTCCTATGTGACCGGACTGGGCATCAACCCGCCCAAGCATCCGCACGACAGGCGCTCGGGTGCCGACACGGTGGAGGCACCCTGGCCCGGCTACCTGGTGGGCGGCGGTCACAGCGCCACCGACTGGGTGGATGAGGAGGAGAGCTACTCGCACAACGAGATCGCCATCAACTGGCAGGCATCCCTCCTCTTCGCCCTAGCATGGATGCTTCCCTGAGGAGGCGATAGTGACCGAAATGGGACAAACAGAAGGGAGGTGATTCCCATCGAAAAGGGGTTTTGGAAAAGTGCTCCAAAACATCTTTTTTTACTAAAAAAATGTTTTTCGTTAAAGCTAAAATCATTTACCTTTGCAGGCAAATCATGATTTTAACAACTGAATGGAAAACAAAAAGCAACTCAGCCCCGCGTTAAAAACGGTCGTCGGGGTTCAATTCCTCTTTGTGGCCTTCGGCGCCACCGTTTTGGTACCACTACTCGTCGGACTCGATCCTTCCACCGCACTGTTTACCGCAGGAATAGGGACATTGATCTTTCACCTCGTAACGAAAGGCATGGTCCCTATTTTCTTGGGCAGCAGCTTCGCCTTCATCGCACCCATCGTGAAGGCCACCGAGCTATATGGCTTGCCTGGAACGCTCTCGGGACTGGTCGCCGTGGGTGCGGTCTACTTCCTGATGAGTGCCCTGGTGAAATGGCAGGGGGTGAACCTGATCAAACGACTCTTCCCGCCTGTGGTGATCGGTCCCGTGATCATGCTGATCGGCCTCTCACTCGCCGGCACAGGGGTCAACATGGCCTCTGAGGACTGGCTCCTGGCCATCATCGCGCTGGTCACCGCCATCGTGGTGAGCATGTATGCCAAGGGTTTATTGAAACTGATCCCCATCTTCGCCGGCATCATCGTCGGCTTCACCGTCGCCGCCATCATGGGACGGGTCGATTTCTCCGGGGTGGCGGCCGCTCCCTGGCTGGGATTGCCACAGTTCGTGAAACCGGAGTTCTCATGGGAGGCGATCCTCTTCCTCATCCCCGTAGCCATTGCACCGGTGATTGAGCACGTGGGCGATGTCTTCACCGTGAGCCAGGTGGCCGGCAAGGACTTCGTGAAGACACCCGGACTGCACCGCACCATGTTGGGTGACGGTATCGCCTGCTGCCTGGCGGGACTGATCGGCGGTCCTCCCGTTACCACCTACTCGGAGGTGACCGGTGCCATGGTGCTTACAAAGGTGACCGACCCGGCCGTGATCCGCATCGCCGCCATCACCGGCATCATCTTCTCAATGGTGGCCAAGGTGAGCGCCCTGCTCAAAGCGATCCCCGGTGCCGTGCTGGGAGGTATCATGCTCCTGCTCTTCGGTATGATCGCTGCCACTGGCGTCAACAACATGGTCCAGAACAGAACAGACATGAGCAACTCGCGCAACCTGATCATCGTCTCACTGATCCTCACCACCGGAATCGGCGGCGCCGTGCTGCAGGTGGGTACCGTCAGCATGACCGGCATCGGCCTCTCTGCCGTGATCGGTGTACTGCTCAACCTGATCCTCCCCCGAACAAAAACTGAGAAGGAGGCGGATAACAACGCCAACAGACAATAAACGCTGCCCCTACAAGGGATCAGCAACAAGGGGAGACTCGTACCAACGGGTCTCCCTCTTTTTTGTGATTAACCGCCGGCCGGTTCCTTTCATATGCATTATTTTGATTACTTTTGCATCACAAAGTGAAAAGAATGGAATCGAATAAAAATCAGATACTGAACTACGCCATGCAGGCCGGATTGGTACTGGGAGTATACTGGGTGTTCAAGTACCTGTTTGTGATCACCGGTGAGTTGCATCCGCTGCTTAGCTTCATCGGAACCATACTGAGCATCGGCACCCCGCTGTTGCTCTTCTACTTCCTGGTGAAATACAACCGTGAGGGAGCCGACGGCGGGATGAGCTTCGGACAGGGGATCCAGTTCTCCATCCTGCTCTTCTTCTTCGCTTCCCTGCTGGAGTCGCTGGTGGTGCTGCTGCACGTGAAGTGGATCGACCCGCTCTTTATCGGTGGCATCTACGACGCCATGATGGAGATGGCTTCACAGTTCTCCATTGGCAAGGAGCTGGCGGCACAGCTGGCCGATCAGCCACTGCCTGGAGCTGTCACCTACGTCTTTAGCAACGTCATCATGGCCGATGTCTTCCTTGGTCTGATCCTCTCGCTCATCATTGTACCTGCCGCCATGCACTACAAAAGAAAAGAAACAGCATAACATACCCGCAACCATATGGATATTTCAGTTGTCATACCGCTTTACAACGAGGAGGAGTCGCTGCCCGAACTGCATCGCTGGATCCGCAGCGTGATGGAGGAGCAGGGCTACAGCTACGAGATCATCTTCGTGGATGACGGCAGCACCGACGGCTCCTGGGAGGTGATCCGTCAGCTCCGTAACGAGTCGGACAAGGTGAAGGCGATCAAGTTCAGACGCAACTACGGCAAATCGCCCGCGCTACACTGCGCCTTCGAGAAGGCCCAGGGTGAGGTGGTGATCACCATGGATGCCGACCTGCAGGACAGTCCCGACGAGATCCCCGAGCTATACCGCATGGTACACGAGGAGGGGTACGACCTGGTCTCCGGATGGAAGAAAAAACGATACGACGCCAAGATCACCAAGAACCTCCCATCGAAGCTGTTCAACGCCACCGCACGCAGTGTGTCGGGCATCAGGCTCCACGACTTCAACTGCGGGCTGAAAGCCTATAAGAGTACACTGGCAAAAGACATTGAGGTATATAACGATATGCACCGTTACATCCCTGTGCTGGCGAAGAATGCCGGCTACCGGAAGATTACCGAGAAGGTGGTGCAGCACCAGGCACGCAAGTACGGCACCAGCAAGTTCGGCGCCAACCGTTTCGTGAACGGCTACCTCGACCTGATGACGCTCTGGTTCCTGAACCGCTTTGGCAGGAAGCCGATGCATATCTTCGGACTCTGGGGCAGCCTCATGTTCCTGATCGGATTCATAGCCGTGATCCTGGTGGGTGCGATGAAACTCTATGACATGCACCATGGCAACCCCTATACGCTGGTCACCGACTCCCCCTATTTCTACATCTCCCTCACCATGATGATCCTGGGAACACTGCTGTTCCTTGCCGGATTCCTGGGTGAGCTGGTCTCCCGGAATTCGCCGGAGCGAAACCATTACAGGGTTGAAGAAGAGATTTAGAAAAGTCGATTAAATGTTAGTAAGTTAGTAAGTTAGTAAGTTAGTAAGTTAGTTAGTAAGTTAGTAAGTTGGTAAGTTTGTAGGTTAGTAGGTTAGTAGGTTTGTAGGTTTGTAGGTTTGTAGGTTTACAGGTTAATAAGTTCAAAGTTCGAAGTTAAATAGATGGTACGTTTATGTCAAAAAGAACAACATATCTGCTGCTGCTCTCCCTCCTGTTGCTCTCCTGTAACAGTGCAGGAAGCAAGAAAGATTACATCTATCATCAGGAGCAGGGCGAGATCTTCCACACCGGCTTTCACATCAAGTATGCCTATAGCCGTTCATTGCGGCAGGAGATCATGGCGGAGCTGGAGCGGTTCGACCGGTCACTCAACCCCTTCCGGGATGATGCCATCATCACCAGGGTGAACCGTAACGAGCCGGTAGAAACAGACTCCTTCTTTCGCAACTGCTTCAACCGCGCACAGGAGATCGCACTTAAGACCAACGGTAAGTTCGATATCACCGTCTCCCCGCTGATCAACGCATGGGGCTTCGGTTTCGCGAATATGGAGAGTGTGACACCGGAGATCATCGACAGCCTGAAACAGTTTGTGGGTTATGACAAGATCATGATCGATGCGGAAGGAAAAATCGTGAAAAGCGACCCGCGCGTCACCCTCAACACCTCCGCCATCGCCAAAGGGTATGCTTGCGACGTGGTGGGTGATATGCTGGAGCGGCATGGCATCGACAACTATATGGTGGAGATCGGTGGCGAAATCACCGCCCGTGGGGTGAACGACAAGGGTGAATGCTGGCGCATCGGTGTGGACAAGCCTATCGACGACAGCACAGGTATGCAACATGAGCTGCAGACCATCCTCTCACTCTGCGACAAAGCACTGGCCACCTCCGGCAACTACCGTAATTTCTACATAAGGGATGGGAAGAAATATGCCCATACCATCGACCCGTTGAGCGGCTATCCCTCACAACTCGATATCCTGGGTGCCACTGTGATTGCCGACGATTGCATGACTGCCGATGCCTATGCCACCGCTTTCATGGCGATGGGCATTGAACAGTCGCAGAAGGTGGCAGCCACGATTCCGGGGTTGCACTACCTCTTCATCTACGAAGTTGACAACGGCATGTTCGGCACCATCCAGTCCGACGGCTTCGAACAGTTTATCGCGGATTAACAGAACCATCGGAACATCACAAACCCTAAAAGAGTATGCACACCAGCGAGAAAGAGATAACCAGTCGACACGGAATAAATGCAACCCCCGCTCAGCACAGGATCATACCCATGACACCGGCAGAAGAAAGGGAGCTGGTGATCCGTTACACAATTCACAACAGCTCCTACGGACCGTTGCTGATTGCCTCCTCTACACGGGGTATCCTTTTTACCGGTTTCGGCGAAGAAGAGCAGCTGCTCGGCGAATTGAGAGATCGTTTTCCTGCAGCACTTATCACTTCCGGTGAGGATCCACTCCACCGACATGCCCTTACCCGGATCGAGAAACCCTATAGTGAAGATACGCTGTCACTTCATCTCAAGGGAACAGCGTTTCAATTGGCGGTATGGGAGGAGTTACTGCAGATCCCTTGTGGCAAGACCACCAGTTACGCCATGCTCGCACAAAAGATCGGTCATCCAGCCTCATCACGGGCGGTGGGCAATGCAGTAGGCCGGAACCCGATAGCCTGCCTGATTCCCTGTCACCGCGTGCTGCGTTCCGACAAACAGATGGGCGGCTACCACTGGGGTATGCATGTAAAAGTGAAATTGCTGGAAGCAGAAGCAGCCCTGTCTTTTCAATCAACAATTAACAATAACAGATAATTTATGAGAATCATCCATTACACCATTCTACTTCTCTCACTGATCTCATTTCGACTGACGGCTGAAGAAGCCGACAGCACCCGCTATCCCTCGATACATGTGGATGGCACACTGAAGAACAAGTATGAATACGCCACCGAAACCGGCAATTCACGTTTCTCGGTACGCAATTCACGCATCGGAGTGAAAGGTATTATCAACAGCTTTGCCTCCTACCGTGCACAACTGGAGCTGAGCGACAATGGCGACTTCAAGGTGCTCGACCTGAGCGGTACACTCTCTCCGGCTGAGGGACTCTCCTTCACCCTGGGACAGACCGGAATCCCGCTCTTCAACTCCTATATCACCACCCCGGCGACCATGATGTTCGCAAACCGTGCCTTTATCGGAAAATACTTCATCAGTACCCGCGACCTGGGGATGCTGGCCAAGTACGACTTCCGTGTGGGAAGCTTGCCGGTGAAGCTGGAGGGAGGACTTTTCAACGGCAACGCCATCAACGACCCGGTATGGAAAAAAAATCTATCGTACGGGGGGCGAATTGAGCTGGGTGGCATGCAGGGAGCACGCGTCACTGCCAAGATGTATAACTACCCCAAGGATGACACCAAGCAGTTCTTCATCTATGGTGCCGACTTCCGCTATGCAACCGCCAACTGGAAACTCGAAAGCGAGGTGATGAAGCGGGAGAGCAAAACCGATTTCTTCAGTGACCTTCTCTCCTATTACATCCAGAGCGCCTACAATCTCCCGGTCAAAGCCCGCTTTTTCGACGAGATGATCCCTGCGCTGCGGTGGGATGCGATCGACGAGAATTTTGACATGGAGGGATTTGACGTAAATCGGCTTACCGCGGGACTGGGTTTCGGTTTTAAGCGTAGTGGCTACTCATCCATTCTGCGGTTCGATTACGAATGGTATATAGTAGATAACAATATGACTATCTTCGTGGAAAATCCGGAGATGGATTCCAACAAACTGACAGTTGAACTTTTAATCACTTTTTAACCCTATAACAAATCAATATGAAGAACAGTACCTTATTCGTGATGATCCTCTCGGCATTTCTGTGGAGTGCCTGCAACGGATCCCAACCCTCAGGAGACCTGCTGGGGGAGAAAGCAACAGCATTGTGGAACCTGCAGGGTGATGCTACAATCAATGACAACATCCTTACTCTCAACGAGGGGTCAGCAGCATTGCTGAAAAAGGGGAACTATGAGAACTTCGAGCTGACGCTCACCGTCCGCCTGGGTGAAACAAGCGACGGTATTCTCGCTTTCCATACCAACAACGAGTTGACAAAGGGGTATAAGATAGCCCTCGACAACGACCTGAGTGATCCGGAGTGGTGGACAAAAACCGGCAGTCTGTTGGGTATACGCAACCTTACCAAGTCGGTGGTGAAGAGCAACGAGTGGTTCGACATGACCCTCCGCGTGGAGGGCAAGACGATCACCGTGCTGCTGAATGGTGAACCTGTGGTGGAGTACATTGAACCGGCCAATCCCTATCGCACCACTGAAAATGGATCACAACTCCTCTCCGAAGGAACTCTTGCCCTGAAAAGCAACGAAGGGACTATCGAAGTAAGCGCGATGACAGTCACGCCACTGGCCGCAACAGCTGACCTATCGGCACAACAGGCAGAAGCGATTGACGAAACTGAAGATCAAATCATCCGTCTGCACCAGGAAAACTTCCCGGTGCTCGATTACCACGTGCACCTCAAGGGGATCACCGCCGAGGAGGCTGCCGCACAATCGCGTCGCTACGGCATCAACTACGCCCTGGCACCCAATTGCGGCATCGGATTCCCCATCACCAATGATGAGGAGGTACTGGCATATCTGAAGGAGATGGAGGGAGAGCCTTTCATCCAGGCGATGCAGGGTGAAGGCAGAGAATGGTCGGAGACTTTCTCGGAAGAGGTGCGCAACCGGTTCGACTACGTTTTCACCGACGCACTCACCTTCACCGACCGTAAAGGACGCCGCACGCGACTATGGATTCCGGAAGAGGTGTACATCGAAGATGAAGAGCAGTACATGGACCTGATTGTGGAAAAGATCGTGGAGGTGATGCAGGAGCCAATGGATGTGTACGTGAACCCTAACTTCCTGCCCGACGTGATGAACGACCGTTATGATGACTTCTGGACGGAAGAACGAATGGACAAGGTGATCACCGCATTGCTGGAGAGCGGCAAGGTGCTGGAGATCAACCACCGCTATCGCATCCCCAACCAGGCGTTCATTCAGAAAGCGAAGGATGCCGGCATTAAGTTCACCTTCGGCACCAACAACGCTGATGGCGACTTCGGAAAGATGGAATACTGCATCGAGATGAAGGACGCTTGCGGCATCACCGCGACCGACATGTACAAACCCAACATACAGGAATGAACAACAACAGAATAACACCCGATTTTATCACCGACCTGGAGGAGAATGAGATCTTCGTCTTTGGCAGCAATCTGGAGGGAAGTCATGGCGGCGGTGCCGCCAAAACGGCCCACAACAGGTTTGGTGCGATATGGGGACAGGGCGTGGGACTGCAGGGGCAATCGTACGGTATCCCCACCATGCACGGGGGACCCGATGAGATACAACCCTATGTGGAGGAATTCATCTCCTTCGCCCGATCCAATCCCGACCTCACTTTCCTGGTCACGCGTGTGGGCTGTGGCATTGCCGGCTTCCACGACTCGGAAATCGCACCTCTCTTCGCCGCTGCTGAAGAAGTGCCCAATATTTACCTGCCGGAAAGTTTCTGGCACTACCTCGCCGAGTGATGTGACACTCCCCTAACTACAAAAAAAAACCGGTGCCACAAGGACACCGGTTTTTTTAGTATAGTATGTTTGATTAGTTTATTCTGCGCTCTCTTTTTTCTCATCGGCAGCAGGTGCCTCTTCAGCCTTGGGCTCTTCAACAGCAGGTGCCTCTTCAGCCTTGGGCTCTTCGGCAACAGGTGCTTCTTCAGCCTTGGGCTCTTCGGCAACAGGTGCCTCTTCAGCCTTGGACTCTTCAACAGCAGGAGCCTCTTCAGCCTTGGGCTCTTCAACAGCAGGTGCCTCTTCAGCCTTGGGCTCTTCGGCAACAGGTGCCTCTTCAGCCTTGGACTCTTCAACAGCAGGAGCCTCTTCAACCACAGGTGCATTGGCAGCATCCTCTTCGGCTTTCCTCAGCGCCAGCACTTCTGCTCTCGCCTTGTTCACCTCTTTCTCGGCCTGAAGACGAGCCTTTGCATCAGCACGATCTTTCTCTTCTTCCTTCAGTTTGAGTGAATGAGTAGTCTGCTGTTTGTTGTTCTTCCAGGCTTCGAAACGTTTCTCCGCTTCTGCCTCATCGAAGGCCCCCTTGGTGACACCACCCAGGAGATGTTTCTTCATCAGCACCCCTTCATCGGAAAGGATGTTGCGTACGGTGTCAGAGGGCTGTGCCCCTGTCTGCAGCCAATACAAAGCTCTATCGAAATCTAAAGTGATCGTAGCAGGATGTGTATTCGGATTGTAGGAACCAATCCGCTCAATATACTTTCCATCCCGTGGAGCTCTGCTATCTGCAACAATGATCTGATAAAAAGGATAGTTCTTCCGTCCTCTTCTCTGTAAACGTAATTTTGTTGCCATTTAGTAGTTCTTGTAAAATGAGTATAAACTGTAATTGCGGGTGCAAAGATAAGAATTAATTGGTGAACTGCAAAATAATTCATGGTCCTTAAGTCATTGAAATCGATCTTTTGATTTTCCCAACCCGATTTCTAGCTGTATCTTTGCAGCCTTAAAAAAATGATATGGT
>Ga0334901_1000182_pt1 | contig 101814 bp, 112 predicted proteins | sample GraSluR3_MG_3_FD_207216 | JGI IMG/M metagenome (GOLD analysis project Ga0334901, IMG submission 207216) | Sludge microbial communities from methane-producing bioreactor in Wageningen University, Netherlands - Granular Sludge_15_08-R3 | ecosystem: Engineered > Bioreactor > Anaerobic >... | reverse complement strand
AAGGGAAGTACCAAGACTCATTTGTCGTCGGAAACACACCAATATTCATGTGGGGCTTAAGAAATTCAGCCAATTACGACGAAGCAACAGGCGTAATATCACAATTCATAATCCCAGACGGATTTGAATATATCGGATCTTCACCAAATGTTGGAACAGTCACTTACGAATATGACGAAATAAACCATCAAGGAATCTTAACCTGGATCATAGGATACATGCCTAAAAACGGAGTAGTAAACTGCTATGTAACACTAAAAGTCACAACCGTAGGTAACAAAACAGCAAACCTAACCCCAATAGCAAGCCTAACACATGTAGACCAAACTGACATAAACCCAACAAACGACCAAAACAAAACATTCGGAATAATAGGACAACCCTGCGCAGACATACAAGTAAACCAAACATACCAAACAACCACACAAGAAGGCAAACAATACATAACCTACTCTATAACCATAGCCAACAATGGACCAAGCAACGCAACAGGAGTCCAAATAACAGACCTACTACCCTCAGGAGTAACTTACACAAGCCACACCATCTCAAACGACAGTGGAAACACTTGGATCGACAACGACACAGCATACAATCCCAACACAGGAATATGGAACATAGGAACATTTAACTACCTAACAGGAACAAGAATACTCAACATAACCGCAGAAATCACAGCAACCAGCGGAACCATAATCAACACAGCTATAAGAACAGCCAGAATAGAAAAAGACTCAAACTACGACAACGACGCACAAACAACATACTACACTATCCTGTAAAAATAGAGGATGAAATAAATCCTCCTTTTTGCTCTTTTGATTAAATATAAATGTTATTAGACTAATAGAAAAATTTAAAAAGTAAAAGTATGATTAATATGAATGATAAAAGAGAATATAAGAAACCAGTACTAAAAAAACATGGCGATATCAAGGTTATTACCAAAAAAGGTGATGTTTACGATGATGGTTTTACCTACACATCTATTTAAAGATAGTTAATCACGTTTATCATTTTGTAACCATAAATCAAGTAAAGTTACCAGCCAAATGTCTCGATTTGAAAAGATGGTTCCTTCTCCTTTTTCATATTTTTTATATGAATCTCGAATTTTATGTACGTTTACATAAGGTTTTATTAAAAGATTTTTCTGGGAAAAAATCTGTCTTAAACAATTTTTTTCATATAATAAAAGATTTTTTTCGTATACTTCTGTAAAAAAGTTTTTTAAAGAGCGCCATTGTATTTCTTTAGGTAAAATATCATTCATGGCAACCCTTTGTATATAACGATTCCAACCATGGCGAAATTTCATTTCAGTCGGTATTCCATAGCAAAATTCAACTAATCGCTTATCAAAAAAAGGATATCTAGGTTCAATACAAAATGCAGAAACAGTTTTATCTATCATTTCTAAAGTACTCTGATTTGAAAATGAAAAAATATCAAAATAATGAGCATTTCTTGCATTTTTAAAATTTTTGGAACTATTAATATTGAATGTTTTCCACCAAGAATCTTCTTCTAATCTTCTGTAAAGATCTTGATTTAAAATATGGCTATTATCTGAATTATTGCCCCTTAGATGGTTTGAAAAAATGTTTGTAAAATTTTTCGTGCTAAATGGAATTAATGGAAAAACAACTTGTTTAACAAACAAATTAAAAATATTTTTATTAACACGTTTGGAAAAAGCACTTAGTTCTCCTAGTAGTTTTTTCCAATGGAATGTAACAGCTAATTCTTCTAAATATTTTTTGCCATGTGAAATAGTTTGATCGCCACCTTCACCCACTAAACAAACCCTCACATCATTTTTTTCCATATTTTGGTACATATTCCAAAGCATTGCCATATTAGGAGTGTTAAAAGGTTGTTCTTGATGCCATAAAATAGTATTAATATTGTTTAAAGGGCTAACATTATCACTTAAAATCATGTGCGAAACAATTTCAGGATTATTCGTGACTTTTTCAATATAATAACTTTCATCAACTTGTGGAAAATCATTGAAAATCATTGAAAAAGTGTTAATATGATAGATATTACATGAATCTTTATTTAAAATATGATTAGCCATGCAAACAACTGAAGAAGAATCTAAACCACCACTCAGATCAAATCCCAATGGAAATGAACTTCTCAAACGACATCTAACAGCTTCTTTAAATAAATCATGAAAAGTATTAATGTAATCCTTATCCGAATCCATTCTTATTTTAAAGTTTAGATCAATTTCCCAATATTTTTTCAGATAATTATCATTTTGAGTTACTACAAACAGAAAGCTAGCTGAAAGACAAAGGATATCTTTGTAAAACGTGAATTTTTTATCTGTTAAAACTTTCATTAGATAATAAGCTATTTTTAGCTCATTTAATTTATGAGGTACATCATGAACTGTTAAGAGAGATTTAATCTCGGTGCCAAAAATAAAGACATCCTCAGACAAATAATAATAAAAAGGCTTAACCCCCATATGATCCCGAGCACAGAACAAAATTTCCTTATTTTTATCCCAAATAGCAAAAGCAAAATCCCCTAAAAGCTCCTTAGGACACTTCTCCCCCCACTTCTCATAGGCCTTTAGAATAAAATAACTGTCTGAAACATGTTCCTGGTCTTCTATCCCTAATTTGGGTGCAAGTTCTTTCCTGTTATCTATCCGTGCATCAGCTGTGATAACCAATCCTGATTCTTTATCTTCAAAGGGAAGTGTTTCCTGTAGGGATTCAGGTGTTGTGTGTAGCATCTGGTGACCAAAGGCCACTGGTCCCTCACACCAAGTTCTAGATCCATCAGGTCCTCTATGAGCTATCTTTTCATTCATCTTTTTGATGTCAGCGGGGTTAACATCCTTCCCGTCCCGTCTAAAAATTCCGGTTATTCCACTCATATACGCTCAACTAAATCCTTGATCTAATCCTAATTATATAAAATAAAAGGAATTTTAAAGAAAAATACAATCCAAAACCTAAAGTTTAATCCACTATATTCTCTAAACCTGTTGAAAAAATTAGTGACAATATCATTCATCATCTTCAACATCAATAAGGCCTTTTCCAGCAAGTTCTTGTAGTAATCCTAATAAATCCTGTTCACATTCATCCTTTTCTACATCATACTCTGCTAAAATAGCATCCCTGACTTCGTTAATGGTTTTAGGTTCCTTTATCTCTTCCCAAATAAAAGCCCCTACCGGGTTCAAACCATAATAAATCTCATCCTTCATTCCCAGAAGAACCATTTCATCCTCCACTTTACAATAAACATAATCTTTATTCACAACTACCTTGGTAGAACCTGATAATTCCATTTTATAATCTCCCGAATCCAACTCCATAATTAATATAAATTAAACCTACATGAACCATCTAAACTGATATAGATAAATTCATCAGTTTCTAACCATCAAATATCATTTCCATCCTAAATATATTTTTATGAGGACACTCATTTTTTTGAGGGTATTATGGAATAGTCGTCTTTTTCATGAGGGAATATTAAGAAAGAAGAGTAGTTTAAGAAAAAAGAATAGTCTAAAAATAATTTCAAAAAAAGCAAGAGCCTTACAAAAAGATAAACCCCGAGTGAAATTAGAGAAAATAGTTAAAAATAGATAAAAAGAGGAAAAATAAAAAAATAATCCTATTTTTTTCTAGATATCATTGTTCCACCCATTACCATCAGCATTCCAGATGCTAGTGAAGCTAATGGTACACTTGGGTCTTCTGTGTCTGTGGTCTCTGTTGAAGTACTAGTTTCAGTTCCTGATGTTCCAGTTGTACCTTCAGTAACAGGTTCTTCAACAGCAGGTTCTTCAACAGCAGGTTCTTCAGTAACAGGTTCTTCAGTAACAGGTTCTTCAACAGCAGGTTCTTCAGTAACAGGTTCTTCAACAGCAGGTTCTTCAGTAACAGGTTCTTCAACAGCAGGTTCTTCAGTAACAGGTTCTTCAGTAACAGGTTCTTCAGTAACAGGTTCTTCAGTAACAGGTTCTTCAACAGCAGGTTCTTCAGTAACAGGTTCTTCAGTAACAGGTTCTTCAGTAACAGGTTCTTCAGTAACAGGTTCTTCAGTAACAGGTTCTTCAACAGCAGGTTCTTCAGTAACAGGTTCTTCAACAGTGCCCTCAACCTCAGCAGTGCCTCCAGTTGTTAACATTACATCAGTGTCTGTCACTTCATATTCAAGTGAACTTTCAATAGTTTCCACAGTTCCAGAAATATTGTATTCGTAGTAAACTCCATTTAACATACAGTTAATCAAGGTTAACTGACCGGTGTTAGTAATGGTAGGTGCATTTTCATCCCGGGTCCAGATGGCCATGTTTTCTAGAACCACACTCACACCAGAAGGAATAATAAAAACTCCGTCTGCTGTGTCATATCCAATGTTGGTGTCTGTTGGATAACTAGTCACACCAGAAATGGTTAAATCTTTAGTTACAGTTATCTGTTCCAGATAGTACACTGGTTCCAGCTGGATATGATAACCACCTATAGTGTCTTCGTCATCAATTGCATCCTGTATTGCAGTGGAACCATTAAACGTTTCACCAGTTTCAACCACTAGAGGGGTTATGGTTACATCTTCAACCACTGCCCTTGCAGAAACTGCTCCACTGAAAGCAAATACAAATAGTAGGGAGAATATGCAAAAAGCGAGTTTTAATTGCAGGTTTTTATTCATTTTCATTTTTCCCACCTTTTGAAATTACATGCATTCTCTATTAATTAACATGGCTTCACAACTGGTTATAATTTAATAACATTTTAGTGACAATAATCACAAATGCCTGTGAAGTTACGCACAAAAAGAGTGATTTTTTAACCATAAACAGTTGAAAAATTAGATAGACTTTTAAAATAATGTTAAAAACAAAACTAAGTAAAAAATGGAGAGTTATGCCTAAATTAAAGGTTTTTAACAGCATTTTTTACAGTTTTTTTCTAAAAATTGTTCTTATTTTGGAACAAGAAAAATGTTGCCATAAAGCCATATTGTTAAGAAAAAATGGGTCTTTGAAGGATAATATATTAAATAAACGAGCCATATACCATATTTAATAAGTTGTATACAAATGTCTAATCCTCACTTTCCAGATCCTCTTCAATCATCTTCACAAGTTCCTTTATTTTTCTGAAGGAATGAGAAACTTCTAACTTTTTCACAGTAACATTATTCACAAGTTGGGCACAATGAATTAAATTCTCTTTCTGGGTGTTATATTGGAATATTCTGTTGGCCACTGAATGCCTGACAAGATCAAGCAAATTATCCTGGGACTTCAAATTGGAAATCCCCATCTTATCATCCTTTTCAATAACGTAGATCCTTTCCAGATCTACTGGTTCTGAAGAAAACCCATGAGAAGCATCACAGAAAATCTTCCCTGCAATAGTGCGGATAGGGGTTAATATATCAGTTTTAGTTTTAACCTGATTATATGAATCTTCATTTAAACGTACATGAGGATATCCTGGATATACCACTGGTAACCCCTCTTCCCTAAACTTTATGGCCAGTATATCATCAGTCACCAGGGGATAACCATCCTGGTAAAGGTGGATGGCTGTGGTTGATTTACCATTACCCCTGTATCCTAAAAAGGCAACTGCCCTTTCTTTTACCCTGATTGAACTACCATGCAATACCAGAAATCCCCTCTGATGGAGTAAAAGGGCCATCACAGGCCCCAGTATAAATGGAATTACATTTATTTCATCAGAACCTTCAAGATCTGCAATTGGGTCCACTGTAACTCGTTTCCCCTCACTGATCTTCACCCTCCCAATATCATCCCACCATAAATAAACATCCTCACCTGAAACTAGATAATTGGAACCTTCCACATCTACATGGATTACTTGTGAATGGTTTACTTCTCCCCGGATGATTTGAACATCTGGATTTTCTGAACCGGGAGTCATCCCTGGAAGCTCTACTTCTGAGGATATTTCCAGCCCAAATGCTTTATAATGGAACATTAAATTTTCTCCAAGATATAAACGGGACAATAAATTATTTAGTTATTTTTAGATAGATATTTTTTAGATAACTATCTTTCTTATTTATACAAATATTTCTCATTATCATCAGATCTTAATGGATTACTGTTGATATTGTGAATTTTTGCTAAGTATTTTATACATCTTCATCCTAACAACTGTTTATGAGACTCTCATCACAAAAAGACCTTTTACTGGTTATCCTCATGAGTCTGGCAGTTCTCACCCTGAATTGGCTTCAGTTAATTAAAGGTTCTACTTTCACATTCATTCAGTATGTTGTTATATTATTAGGGCCAGGTTACGCTATCATAACGGCCATTTGGCCCACAGATGAGAGAATCGGCTGGAGCCTACGTGCAGGAATGGGTTTCGTTTTGGGACTCTTTTTCATCCTGTTTTTACCCATAATCTTCACATATCTTAAACTGGGATACTTAACCCCCAACCTCACTAAAATACTCCTCATTCTGGCCATCATATTTTCATTAGTGGCCATGATTCGTAGAAGAGAACCAAAAGAGGAAGTTGCAGAGAGGGACGGTCAGCTCACCCTGGAAGAATCCATCCAGAGGGTACGGGATATGGAAGGACGAGTAGAAAAAGCAGAATTCACGGAATATGAATATGGAGAAGAACCTTACCCTGACGAATATTATGAAGAGGTACCAGAAGAATCTCCTGAAGAAATAGAAGAATATTCCGAGGAAATTGAGGAAAAAAAAGACGTGAAAAAATCAGAAGAAAAATTTCCTAAAGAAATAATATCTGAAGATGAAATACCAGATAAATACAGGGATTTAAAGGAAGAAAAACCTCTCCAGTATGAAAGAATTAAAGATAAGTATATGGATGAAGACTATCCAGATAAAACCTCAGAAACTTCCCCTCTTAGGGTAAAGGAACCTGTTAAAACCGAACCAGTCCGCACAGAATATGAAAGAGAAATGGATAAACCTGTCTGGCCACGTGAAGAACAAGTACCAAAATCCAGATTCAAGTACTGGGATCTAGTTTTCATCCTCTTTTTAAGTGGAATTTCCCTCCTCTTCTTGTATTTCAATCCTCTGGAAACATCTACTACTTCCATCACATTTTTCATAGTGCTCCTCTTTATCTTGGGTTATGCAAGTATAACCATTATCTTTCCAGACAAATCCAAGGTTAGTGCAAAGAATTTGATAATAGTTAGTGTTATTGTTGCAGGCATCCTCTTTACCCTATCTTTCCTTGCATGCATGATGCAGATTTTGCCAACTGTTCCTCAGTACTTGGTAAGGATAATGTTTATAGCATCTCTTATACTGGTTGCAGGTGCGTTTCTGCGTAAATGGACTAGCACCCGTAAAAAGGAATATCTTCCGGAAGAGGAAGTTGCTCCCGAAGAGAGAGTAACTGAAGAAAAAGTCTCCGGTGAAGATAAAGAAACTAAAGAAAAAATTATTCCTGACAAGGAATCTGGTACTGAAAGAGAAATTCCTAAAGAAAAAGTTGAACCAATGCAAGAAAAGGTGCCCCTGGCAAGACCTGTTGCTAAAGAAGAAAAAGATCAAGCCAAAACCTTTAAAACTCCAGTTGAACCAATTAAAGATGATGAAAAACCTGATCGCGAAATTTTTGGAGGTTCAAAATGGCAAAAAGCACTTTCCATCTTTTTAATTATTGCTTTAATATTGGCCATTGCTGCCACAGTTTACATTATCGTAACACCCCATCAGGGTGAAAAGTTCACTGAATTCTACATACTGGGACCAGAGGGTAAGGCCAGTGACTATCCCACCAACCTCACCAGTGGCCAGAATGGTAGTGTGATTATTGGAGTGGTAAACCATGAATATGCCACCAAAGATTATCAACTGGTAGTTAAAGTTAATGAAACCATACTCAAAAATGACACCATCACCCTAACAAATGGTCAGACAGTCGAAATTCCCTTCAGTTTCATTGCCGGAGATTCAGGAGAGAAAAAACTGGAGTTTCTACTTTACAAGCTACCTGATCAGGAAAATGTGTACCGATCTTTGCATTTGTGGCTGAATATACAATAGAATAAAGCCACACAACCCATAATCAAAAATGTGAGGAGTTTAACTAACTCCCTTATTTATTATCTTTTTTACATAACATGATACTACTTACTTATTATGCCCATAATAACCAGAATAAGTGTGGAAGTAACCAACAACACTATAGATCCATTTTGTTCCAAAAATGAATGGTAGTGGGCTTTATTGCAATTAAGATAGTATTCCATATAAAAACACTTAAATCGTTTTAAATTTGATAGTATTCACCAAAAAGAGACTTGGAGAATAATTAGTAAAACTTATTTAGTAGTAAAAAGATAAAATAAGTTCACTAGGAACACACAATTTATGTTGTGTAACCACTTATGTACTCCATCACCGTAATTGTGATTGGATCCTCATATTGCCTGAAAAGAAAATAATATATATTATGTGGAAAAGAAGGAGTTAATATGATATCAACTGTAACCACAGCCACGACTACTACCACCACTACTGCAGCCACATCTGCAGTCACCACTACTGCGGTGACTTCGGCAGATATTATGGGCTACAGTTTAATTGCAGTGGTGGCTCTTATAGCGTTTTTGGCCCTGAAGGAAATCTTAAGTTCAGAGGCCCACAAAAATAGTAAAATTAATAATTTTATAAACAGCTCCAATGTGGCTATACTGCCATTACTGTTTGTATTTACTGCAGTAGTAGCCTACAAAGTTGTTACCATACTCTAAGGAGTGGTTGAAATGAGGAAAAATTTAGGATTATTAGCTGTTCTGGCAGTAGTTTTAGTGGTTGTGGCTATATCCGGATGTTCCGACAACACCAATACTAACACTAATACCAATACCATAAACGAAAAGAGCACTAAACTGGCTATTTACAACAACGGTACCACCTGGGCTCATGTGGAATTAGTGGCCAATGCCACCAATAAAAACGGGAGCAACATGACCCTATGGGCAGACACATTTATACAACCCAACGGAAACTTAACCCTTGATTTATCAAATGCACTGGGCTACGGAGATGAACCCTTACCCGCAGGAACTACTATCCGTGTGCAATCCTGGAAAGGTCTTTTCAACACCACTGGCGGTGGTGAAGGAACACTTAACATAGCATTCCAAGGCTGGTCTAATACCATGTACCCTACTTCCAACGACCCACAAACCCCAGTAACTTTCAATCCATTAACCATCAACACATTACCCACTAACATCACTGACAGCATTGCCTATATCGCAACAACACCTGAAGAATTAGCAAACATACACTCCATTGATACATCTGATCAGGAACCACTTTACGAAGAAGAACTAATAGTTGTAAATGCTGATGGAAGCGTTACAATTACTATCAGTCGAGTTCCTGAACTGTGCCAAGCAATCTCAAGTATTGTATAAATACAATACACCCCTTTTTTTATTTTGTTTTAACTTATTTTTATCCGAGATTTGATTAAAATGAATCAGAAAATCCTAGTCATAACTATCATACTACTTGCCAGTATTGGCACTTTGGCTGTGCTTGAAATAACCAGTGGAGTTCTCAGTGCCTTTGCTTTTGACCAGATCACCTACAACTACAGTTCCAAAGTATGGATACCACCTACCAATCCAGATGATCCCAATTCTTCATCAATGGGTGGATATTATAAGATCGATGGAAAGGGAAGAGATTTCAACCTTTTCTTAAAACTTAGTGGTGCCGAGAAATCAGAAAGCCCCCTGGATTACACTGCAGATGGACTTACAGGTGTGGGAAGAATTGAAGAAATTAAAGTCACCCCTGGAACCCTCTACGCTCTCCTAACCAAGGATGTTAAGGGAGCCATGTTTAACACTACTTTCAAGGGTTATATCAATCTTTCATGTGCGGCCTGGACTGGTGTAACCTATTTCCAGAATGATGGGAAAACATTTAATGGTACTTTTACCATTGATGGAACTATGACTGATTGGGAAGGTAATTACACCCTAAAACAGGAAAACTTCCGTATTCTCGGAGTCAGTGACTTTATTTATTATCCCAATAACCAGAGATCCCAAGCAAAAACTGTCCAAAAATCGTACTATCTTTAATTCGTGACTGACAGGCATTACTCCAATAGTTAGGATTATATGTTAATATAACCATATGTTTGGATATCATAACCTATATCGATAAGTTAAGAATTAAAGCACTCCCTGAGGAGCAAGTAACATGAAATTCATCCATGAAATGCGAAATAAACGTTTAGAACTGGGTTTACCTGGTAATTATGTTATAACCCTAATCGTTTATCTTTTAGCTCTTATTGCCGCTGAGTTATTAACCACCTATATCAATAAAATCTGGGGATTATCACTCCATACCATTATACTCTTTGCTCTTCTGGTGAATGCGGCCATGGTGGAGTCAGAAGACTTTTCTAACCTGCTTCAGAGTATGATGGCCATTCCTATTATACGTATCATAGGCCTTTCCATACCCATGATGCAGATCAAACCATTGTACTGGTTCCCCATAGTTGCTATACCCCTTTTTGCTGCAGCCATTGTTATTATGCGCAGACAGGAACTTTCACTACCAGATGTAGGATTAATTGTAGGTAAATTACCAGTTCAACTCTTGATTGCTGCCACAGGATTCATCACCGGGATCATAGAGTTTTTCATTCTGAGACCAGCTCCCTTAATTGAAGAATTCACACCCCTACTCCTTTTTGGTGCTTTTATTATACTGTTACTTTCCACTGGACTTGCTGAGGAACTGGTTTTCAGGGGGATCCTGCAGAAAAATTCCATGAAAGTACTTGGAACTGGTTTTGGTCTTCTTTACACTTCTCTGGTGTTTACTACCATGCACATTGGCTGGATCTATTTTTCTGACCTGGTATTTGTGTTCTCTGTGGCTATGTTCTATGGGTACATGTTCATTAAAACTAAATCCATCTTTGGAATCACCCTGGCTCACGGAATATCCAATTCCATGCTGTTTCTGGTGATGCCATTTGTTAACCTGGCCATGTTTGGACTTCATTAACACTTAGAAATCTAAAACTATTATAACAATCAACAGAATATAATCAATACACAAAGATATTGATCACAATGTACAATATTCATATTAATTAGGAGGAGTAATAATTAAAGTAACGGCTGTCATACCTGCTTATAATGAGGAAAAAACCATTGGCAGTGTAGTTTTAGGAACCCGTCAGCATGCTTTAAGGGTTATTGTTGTGGATGACGGTAGCGAAGACCAAACCAGTGACATTGCCAGGTTAGCAGGGGCTCAAGTGATAGTGCACCCTTCTAATCAGGGAAAAGGAGTTGCTCTTAAAACTGGATTTCATGCTGCCCGAGACGCAGATATCATAGTTACTTTGGACTCAGATGGCCAGCATCATCCTGAAGACATACCCAAACTCTTAGAACCTATCCTTAAAGGTGAGGCTGATGTGGTTAATGGTAGCCGATATTTGAATGGTAATGGCAAAGAAACTCCAGGTTACCGTAGGGTGGGGCAAAATGTGTTAGACATTGCTACTAACATAAGTAGTGGAGATCTAGATATTACTGATAGTCAAAGTGGTTTCCGTGCTTTTGCAGGTCATACTTTACCTGTCTTCCATTTCCATAGTAAAAATTACACTATTGAAAGCGAAATGTTAATTGAAGCTGCTAATGCTGGTTTAAGGATTAAGGAAGTTGAAATTCACACAACTTATGGGGATGAAAACCATCATAAAATGAATCCAGTAAGGCATGGTCTGAGCGTACTGGTGCGCCTCCTGCAGGATATGGAATTCAACCGACCATTATATTATTTCACCCTCCCCGGGACAGTCATGATTATCATCGGTGTATTACTGGGCCTGTTATTCTTTGGCCAGTATTTAGGAGGTACTATGACCACTTTACTGCCCACTGCACTAGCCGCCCTGATAACCATCTTCGGCTCATTTATGGCATTCACTGGACTCATCCTGCACAGTGTCTCCCGTATGATCTGGAGAACTATGGGAAAATAAATTAAATCCTATCTTTTAATTTTTATTCTAATTTTTATTATCAAAATTAATTATCAAAAAAATAAGATTCAATAAAAATTCTAAGAGAACTTTTTCCACCTAAAAATAATATTGTTAAAAAATAATCACCATACTAATTTTAAAATACGCTTCAATTAAAATAAGAAATGGATCAGGATATACTATTCTCCTTCACCCTTCCTGTATTCATGTGAGAAGTGGGCATCATATAACTTGGAGGGAACCACCTGAGATGTACCAAGGACGTCTCCCACCACAATAATTGCAGTTTTCTGAATACCGGCCTCCTGAACTTCATCAGCTATATTATTTAATGTGCCCCGGACTATTTTTTGATCCTTCCAGCTGGCCTTCTGCACCACTGCCACCGGAGTTTCTGGATCATAAAAGGTTAAAAGTTCAGTAACCACTTTACCAATCATATGCACTCCCAGAAATATACACATGGTGGCCTGATGCTCTGCCAGACGGAAAATAGCTTCACGATCAGGTTTAGGAGTGCGACCAGAAGGACGGGTGATGATAACTGTCTGTGAAACCTCAGGTAAAGTTAACTCCGCCTCCAAAGCTGCAGCAGTGGCAAAAAGTGAACTCACACCAGGTATGATCTCATAACTGATATTTTTCTCCTTCAACTGCTCGATCTGTTCTGCTATGGCTCCATAGATAGCCGGGTCTCCAGTATGCACCCGGGCAACCAGCCCTCCTTCCTGGACTGATTTTTCCATAATATCTATCATCTCATCCAGATTAAGCTCGGCACTGTTATAGATCACAGCATCTGACTTAGCATACTCTAAAACCTCGGGGTTCACCAGGGATCCGGCATAGATAATCACATCTGCCTCCTGGATCACCTTAGAAGCTTTGATGGTTAATAGTTCCGGGTCTCCGGGTCCTGCTCCAATGAAAACTACTTTACCCTGCATAATCATGAACACTCCATTAATATTTATTTTCCATTTATAAGTATAGAGAAATTACTATTTTCTTTATTATATGGATAAATTCCTTTTTTTATTCTATAGGGAATTTCTTTTCTTCCATTTCTATGGATCCATAGGGACATTCCTTGATACAGATCTCACAACAGCCACAACTGGCCGGGTCAATAACTGCCTGTTCTTTATCATTTAACTTAACAGTATCCCATCCGATCTGCACCTGGGGGCAGTGTTTAATGCATTCATGTTGACATTCATCTGCTTCACAGGTTTCCGGATCCACCACTGCTGATCGCATGGCAAATCCCAGAGCCCTTTTAACTGCCTCTTTGGTCTGGTATCCTGCCAGGTGGAGTATGGTGTCTCCCACCACTGGATCCGTGGTCATACTGGCATTGCAGGGATAGTTATGTAACTTGTTTCCTGCCTCCAGTTCTGCCTCCTCTACTGGTAGTCCCTCAATGTTTTCTGCTATGTAATTGGTACTGCCACAGGGAGCTGTTCTTAAGACTTTAACCTTGCGGATTAATCCATTATAATCTATTTCAAGTTCTGGTTTCCCAAACTTCTCTGCAAATTCATCAATATATTTATCACCTACAGGTAGAAGTGCACAGAATGGTTTGGGAAATACTATTTTAACTTCAGGGGCGGATTCCTCTATTTCCCTTTGCAGGCCAGGTGGTACTTGTGCCGGGTCATGGAGGGGTATGATAACTGATTTAGCTCCACTTTTCTGGGCAATGATGGGCACCACCATGTTAATATCACCATAAAGACCCACTGCCAGGATAAGATCTGCCTGGGGAATATGGGATGGTACATATTGTTCAAATTCGTCAATGAACTCGGGTAGGTCATCAGGTAACTCCTCTAAACCCACCATGCTACTGGCCAGTCCCATCTCAGCCAGACTGTTAACAATGCGACTACCATAACTCCCTGAACTTATTATGTAGATCTTCATAATACTCATCTCATGCCCTTTTTTAGTATAAAACACAAGCTTAGTTAAAAAAACACTTATCCAATACTCCTTAATTTAAAGTCCTTAATAAATTCGTTGATATCTTCGTAGCTATTTCTTGTTGTTTCAATTTGTATTGAAAAAAATTAGGTAAAATATTAAAATAAAATTTTAGTAAATTATCAAGTTTATTTTTACTCCTTCAAGGCCCAGTAGCATCTTTTGGGAGAAACAATAGTTTCATCCTTTTTGAGTTCTTTCATTATTTTGTCTACTTCTTTTTTATCCACACCAGATATCTGACTGACTTTAGTAGCGTTTAATGGTTCTTCAGAGTCTTTAAAAGCTTTGATCACTTTTTCTTTATCATCCATGATTTCACCTTTGAAGTATCTTCTTAATTCCTGTAATTTATATGTACGTTTTATTATAGTTCAAATTTATCTGTTTTTATTTCAATAGCATCCAATGGACACTCCTTTATACATATTTCGCAGTATCCACAGGTGGCAGGGTCAATTCCCGCCTTTTTCTCATGGGAATTTAAGCCATCCTCTTGGAGGGTTATGGTGTCCAGTCCTATGAGTACCTGGGGACAGTGTTTAATGCATTCTTCCTGGCACTGGGAAGGATTACATGTTTCTGGATCCACTACTGCGGATTTGACTGCAAACCCCAATGCTCTTTTAACTGCTTCTTTTATCTGGTAACTGGCCAGGTGCATGTTGGTATCACCCACAATATGGTCTTTGACTGTGCTGGCATTGCAGGGGTAGTTGTTGAGTTTATGGGTGGCTGTTAGTTCAGCTTCCCCTTCTGGTGTGCTCCATAATCCTTTAGCAATGTAATCTGTGGATCCGCAGGGAGCACCTCTTAAAACTTCCACCTTTTTAATGAAGTGATCCGACTTGATGAACAGTACTGGTTTACCAAAATGGGTGGCGAACTCATCTATGGGTGCATCACCCACTGGTTCCAATGAACAGAAAGGTTTGGGAAAAACTATCCTAACATCAGGGGCAGATTCAATGATTTCCTGCTGCAGGCCTGGTGGCATCTGCTCTGGACCATATATGGGTATGATGGCAGATTTGGCACCTGTCTTCCGGGCTACTTCTGGTACGATCATGTTTATGTCTCCAGAAAGTCCCACAGAAAGAATCAGATCAGCAGGGGATAATCTTTGGGGGATATACTTTGAAAAATCGTCAATAAATTCTGGTAAATCTTCAGGGTAATCTTCCATACCCACTATGTTACTGGCCATGCCATGTTCAACTAGGTTGTTCACCACTCGGCCACCATACTTACCTGAGCTTAAGATATATATCCTCAATTATCCCACCCCATCAGATAGTACCTGTATAATTGGAATTACATCTATTGAATATATTATATTTAAAGAGAATTAAAAATATCTAATTTTTCATGGCGAGGAAATTAAAAACTCTCAACATCTAATAGTAAAAATAAGCAAAGAATATCCCCTATTTGGATTGGAAGAAGATCTAATAATATTTAATAGTAAAAATAAGTAAATAATATTCCCTGTTTAGTTTTTTAAATAATTTCCCATCATAAAAAAAAGAGGGTGGGGGGATTAAAAAAATTAATAAATTTTTTTATAAGAGTTCTTCCCTGAGATCTATGGTATCTGTAAGGTCTGGGCCTGTGCTGATGATGGTTACTGGTACCTTGGTTGCATCTTCTATCTCTTCTACGAAGCGTTTAATCTCACCGGATAGGCCAGAGTATTCAGTTACACGTTCACATGAGTCATATAATCTGTCCACACAGGTAAGTGCTATCTGGGTGGCTCCGTTGATCATACATGATTCTCGGGCCATGTCCATGTCGAAGAGTCCTACTCTGCGTCTGCGGCCGGTTACTGTTCCGTATTCTTCTATGTCCATTTCTTCTGCTTTTTCCTGGCTGATCTCAGAGGGGAATGGTCCTTCTCCTACACGGGTAATATAGGATTTGAAAACAACAATAACATCATCAATACGGGTGGGTCCTACTCCCACATCTGCTGCTGCACTGGATGCAGTGGTGTCCTTACTGGTAACGTAAGGGTAGGTCCCATAATAAAGTGATAATCCAAAACCTTGTGATCCTTCAATAAAAACATCTTTACCCTCATCCAGGGCAGTGTTAACTTCTAATGGAACATCAGCTGTGTATCCTTCCATGGAATCTATGTCCATGGCCTGTTTAACTGTTCTCAGTGCCCGGTCACGGTTGGCGGGTCCGCATCCGGTTCCTGTGCTTCCAATCTTTTTGAATAAGTGATCGGAGGCTTTGTCCTGTTCTTTGTGTTCTTCTTCGATTATGGCGCAGCGGAAGTCGGCAAAGGTACGTCCCTTCACCTGGTATTTGTTCAGGTAGTCCAGTTCATGGTGGAATACCTGTGGGTCCACCAGCACTCCTGCCCCGATAAGTAGTCGTGCATCGGTGTGAACAAATCCGGATGGTATCATCCTTAATCCATATTTTTCACCGTTAAACTCCACCGAATGCCCGGCGTTAGGTCCTACTCCCGCCCTGGCAATGATATCCGGTTTGTCCTGGTTGCAGAGGTAAGTAATACATTTACCTTTACCTTCATCTCCCCAGCTTCCACCTACTAATATGTTACATGTCATCGTGATCTTCCTCTCGTGATTTTAACCTCTTTTATATTGTTAGGAGGGGCATAAAAAGATTTTCCCACCACCATTATAAGAGAATAATGGTTACTAAAACCATTTTAAAGAACCCTTTAATCTTTAATGGATTGTTATCAGGATGAACAGGCCTATTTTTTGTGCAGATAAATGAAGATATTATTGGTGTGGTTTGTAAAGATGTTACTGGTGATTTATGAAGATATTACGGGTGTAGTTTATGAAGATGTTACTGGTGTGGTTTGCTTCCCTGACTGATGATACGGTCAAAGAGTTCAGGAGTGTACCTGCGTTGCATGGACACCAGGATATGTTGGTCCAGTGCTTCCTCCAGTATTTCCACAGTCATTTTATCTTCACCCCTGCGGATGCGTATGGCCTGGGCTATCTGGGCAATGTCACGTGCATGGGCAAATGTGGGTTTTAAACTTTCCCCACCCTCTAACTGGGGAATGTAAACTCTTCGGAATCTTTCCAAGACATCATTACCATAGTCTTCCTTTAACATATCCAGATTACGCTTGAAAACTTCTACAATCTCATCGGAACTGGGCACTTCCAGGTAGACATGTAAAGGTGCCCGGCGCAGGTGGGCTTCATCAACGATGGTGATCTCCAGGTTGGTGGAAAGTGCAGGTATGAAATGGGTGTGCACAATTACCGGTGCCCCCTTAATATAGATCACATCTTTCTTGTTTTCCAGGGGAACGATCATCCTGTTAAGGAGCACGTTAGGATCTTCTTTCTGCCTTCCCAGGTCGTCCAGGAGTAAAACTCCCCCATTGGCTTTTATAAGTGGTGAAGTTTCATAAACTCCCTTGTTAGGATTATAGAGAGTTTCCATTTTCTCTGTGCTTAGTTCGGAGCCTGTGAATACGAATGGTGCGAATATTTTTACCCAACGAGCGTCTCCTGGTTGTTCTGGTCGCATGCGGTGGAAGTCAGGGTCGAACATTTGGATGATGTTACCACTGAACTCCACATAACGGGGCATGATAATTGGGGGTAATAATTCAGACATTTTACTGGTGAGGAAGGTTTTACCTGTTCCTGGTGGTCCGTAGATGAAGAAACCTTTACCTCCAATGGCAGCTTCTGTGAGGACCTTTTTAGGGTACTCCATTCCCACCACATCATGGAAGGCACGTTGTATAACCTCTCCAGGTATGGTTAAGGGGTAGCGTCCTTTTATCTGAACTTCCATGATTTTGAAGTACTCATCATAGGTTACTGGGGCCAGTCCAATGTAAGGGTTTTCTTCAATGAGTTTAACTGCCTTTTGATGGCCTTTCTTTTTGATGGTGTATTCTACACTGGCAAACAGGAATCCACCACTGGTCTGGACTATTAAGTCATCCTTTTCCATTGGTCTGAGGCATTCCTCCAGGAGGTCTATGTGCAGACCGCTGATTTCATGCATCTGCTGGACTGTGATGTTCCCATAGGTGTTTATTATCTTCAAAAGAAGGTTCTGTATTACGGCTCGGGATAGGTCAATTTCATCCAGTGATTTGGGCTCCTCCAATACCTGGAAAAGCTTCTGCATCTTAGTATCGTGATAATATTCCATTGGTAACCATCCTTTAATATGGGATTGGAATTGGCTGCACTTGTTATTATTATATATGCAGTTTTTAACAGTTATACCTTAACATCACAGGCACTAATGGTTTACAGGATTTTTAGTGACATATTTCACAATTACTTGGTATAGGGGAATAAAATTAGTTTTAGATTGAAATGATTCAAGTAAATGGGGAAAAGTTAGGGGATAAAAAAAATAAGATAATTTGAATAAAAAATGGGATGTATCCCATAGAATAAAAGGCTTAATAGAAAAGTTATGCTCCAATTGAATAGGAAATTTATGCCCTCATTTATGGGCATAGTAAAATCTTAGTTTCAGACCTTCTATCTGGTCTAACCTGGCAAATCCTACTCTTTCCATTTGAACCACATCATCCACTTTTACTGATGATAAAGATTCCTCTGCATAACCAGTAGCCACGGAGGCATCAGGCATTACCATATCAACCACTACAACTCCATTTAATGGTACCCATTGCACCATTTTGGCTTTAGCTTCCCTGGCTTCATCTACACTGCTACTGTGATAGGTGGCCTGTCCATCCTGGAAGGTGATGTTAACTGCATCCATAAGTCGCAGTACCTTATCAGGTTGGGTTGGTATGTCTTCCCGGTCCAGATAGATTTGACCATTAAATTCCAGTTCACGCATTCCCCGGTCCAGGTGGTCAGGGTGTAATGGTCTTTCAACTGTTCCCATTAAAGATTCAGGTATTCCCTCAATTGCTACTAGTTGGGGTTGTTTAACCATGAAGTAACGTTTAGCCTTCTCTTCCAGGAAAGCACGGTTCAGGCCGTAGATCTTCTTCCAGCTTACGGTGGAGTCAGCTATTTTCACCCCGATCTCCATCATCAATTCATGGATAGCCTCAGATTGTATGCCCCTTCTTTTAATGGCGCGTATGGTTCCCAGGCGAGGGTCATCCCATCCACTGTAGACACCATCTTCTATACCCTGTCTGGCTTTGGAGGTGGATAGGAGGATGTCCTCCATTTTCAATCGTCCGTAGTGTATGAATTGGGGTACTTGCCAGTTCATATGATGGTAAAGGTATTCCTGTTTTTCACTGTTGGCTAGGTGATCCTTTCCCCGTAGTACATGGGTCACTCCGCAGAGGTGGTCATCCACGGCTACTGAGAAGTTCATCATGGGATAAACCTTATACTTGGAACCTATACGGGGGTGTTCTGCTTCCACCACTCGCATAGCCACCCAGTCTCTGATGGCTGGATTTTTATGTTGAATATCGGTTTTAACCCGGAGAACCATTTCTCCCTCACCCGTTGTTGGCATTTCCTCCCAGAGTTTTAAATTCTCCTCTACTGATGCATCCCGGTGGGGGCAGGGTTTAGAGGAGTCTTTTAGTTCCTTAAACACGTCTCCTGGGCAGGTGCACATGTAGGCTCCTCCTCTACGGATGAGTTCTTCTGCGTGTTGGTAGTATATTTCCATTCTGTCAGATTGGATGATCTGTTCATCCCATTCAACCCCCATCCACTTCAGGTCTTCAGGTATCATCTGGTATGCTTCAGGGTCAACTCTGCGGGGGTCTGTGTCTTCAACCCTCAGGATTAACTTACCATTGTATCGTTTCCTGTATTCCTGGTTTAAGACTGCTGCCCTGGCATGTCCTATATGTAGGGGTCCTGATGGATTTGGTGCAAAACGCAGTACCACTTCACCATCCACATCTTTAAGATCAGCTAATCCCTTAACTTTTTCTACTTTTTTCTCCTCTACAAAGCCACCTAACGCTTCCAGTTCTTCACTCTGTGCTTCAGGAGACATACCATTAATCTGACCGACAATTTGTCCAGCTAATCGTGACACATCCTTTGCCTGTTTCCGGTATTCCTGATGATTGGCCATTATCATTCCAATAACTGCTCCGGGCTGAGCTTTTCCACCGTGTTTGGCAGCGTTGATCAGGGCTTGTTTTTTAATAATTTCTTCCAGTTCCTGCATGATAATCACTTTAAATGAATAATAAAAATAAAAGGGGGGGATTAAAAATTTTTAGATGGAGCTTAGTGGCTGCGCTCCAGTACAAAGTCTGCTATTTTTAAAAGAGCATCCCGGGCTGGAGTGTCATCCAGGACATCCAGTAGGAGGTTTTTGGCCTGGTTAACATCTTCCTGTGCTACCTGCCAGGCGTATTGTATGGAACCATATTTTTTCATGATTTCCATGGCCTCGGAAACATTTTCATCACCTTCTTCTTTGAGTATGGTGATGAATCTTTCCCTATCCTCAGGGGTGGCTTTTTCAAGGGCATTCACTACCAGTAGGGTCATTTTACCTTCTACTATGTCACTGCCCACTGGTTTTCCCAGGTCTTCTTCACTGCTGGCCACATCCAGGTAGTCATCCTGTATCTGGAAGGCCATACCAATTAAACGTCCGTATTCGGAGAGGGCTTCCACCTGTTCTGGTGTGCCTCCACCTAGTATGGCTCCGGATTTAGTGGCTGCAGCGATGAGTGCAGCGGTTTTCTTATAGATCATACCTAAATATTCTGATTCTGTGACATCCAGGCGTTCTGTGAATCCCATGTCACAGGCCTGTCCTTCACATATTTTAACACAACTATCAACTATGGTTTGTAGTGCTGGAAGTATCAGTTCAGGTGGCACTCCATCTTCTTCACTTTTAAGTACAGTGCCAAATGCTTTGCTGAAGAGTGTGTCTCCGGCGAGTATGGCCATGGGTTCACCCCATAAGACATGTACTGATGGTTTACCCCTTCTTTTTTCATCTTGGTCCATAATGTCATCATGGATGAGGCTGAAGGTGTGGATAAGTTCCACAGATGCCCCTGCTTTCAGTGCGGATTTTACTGTGCCGCCCACTGCTTCTGCACTTAAAACAGCCAGTGATGGTCTGAGTTTTTTCCCACCAGCTTTCACCAGGTGTTCTGATGCCTGGCGGAGTGTTTCAGGGTCCACTGTTTCCAGGGCTTCTTTTATTTCCTGATCGATCCTGGTTGAGTATTTCTTCAGGATCTCGGTTACTTCCAGTGTTTCGGTCATTAAATTCCTCCGTTGAAAACCTGTGCCTGTCCATTTCTTAGTATATGAATATTATTACCCATCCTGTATCCTTCTTCCTCGGCCATTTCTGTGTAGGCTGCCAGCATTTCCAGGTCACCGTGGGCTGGTATGATGTGTTCGGGTTGGAGCATGCGTATGAAGTCACGGTGGTCTTCAGGACCTGCGTGTCCGGATACGTGGGCGTTGGTATATATTCGTGCTCCACTATCTTTTAAACGTCGTTCCATTAAATTACGATTGGCCACGTTGGTGGGGTTGGGTATGATAGGTGCACTGATTACCACGTTATCTCCTGGGGCTACATTGAACTGGGTTCTGCCACTGGCTATTCTGGGTAGTAATGCATCGGGTTCTCCCTGGTGTCCGGTGGTTACCAGTATGTATTTAGAACGGTTTTCCTCTGCCCTGGCCAGTGCCCGGTTAACTGATTTGGGGCTTCCGAATATGCTGGTTCCTTTGGGTAAATCCAGGATGCCTATTTTTTCAGCTATGCTTCCGAAACGTTCCATAGACCGTCCGAGTAATAGGATTTTCCGGTTGCTTTCCTGGGCTATGTTACATATGGCCTGGATACGTTCAATATGACTCGAAAAAGTGGTTACCAGTAATCCTTCCTTGGCTGGTAGGATGTCTCGCATGATATCCTCCAGTACTATACGGGCCACCTTCTCAGAATGGGTTTTCTCCTGCTGTTTTTCAGTCATTCTGGTGGTTTCCACAATCAAAGCCAGAACTCCCTGGTTTCCCAGCTCCCTGAGACGTTTATAATCTGGTGGGGGGCTGATCATCTGATGGTTATCGAATTTGAAGTCCAATGCATAGACTATGATACCTTCGGGTGTGTGCAGGACAGCGTTCACTGCCTGAGGTATACTGTGAGTGGTGTGCACGAATTCCAGGGTTATATCCGGGGAGAGTTGTAATTTTTCTCCAGCATTTAAAACCTGGAGGGGGTTGGATACTTCGAATTTTCTTTCCTGTTTTATACTGTTTTCCACCAATGCCAGGGTGTAGGGTGTTCCTATGAGTGGTGCGTCGTATCGGTGGGCTAATTTAGCCACGGCTCCTATGTGATCCAGGTGTCCGTGGGTGAATACTATGGCCCGTACTTTACCATCCACATCCTTCATCAGGGTATCGTCTGGTATAACTCCTCTTTCAATCAGATCCAGACTGTGCATACGGGCAATGTCGGTGTCTTCATGGATGTTAACCCGGTCCAGGTTGATTCCCATATCAAAGATCACCACATCTTCCCCGATTTTAACTGCGGACATGTTTTTGCCCACTTCTTCGTAACCACCAATGGCAATTACTTCCACACTCATTCAGATGACCTCCTTGCGTAAATTTTAGTGTCATAGCCCCTTTCTGTGAGCCATTCTTTTGTTTTTCCTGTGATTACCAGATCAGTTTTTTTCAGTTCTTCCAGGTTGGATGCTCCCACCAGGTACATGGCCACTTTCATTTCCTCTATGAACTTTAGGAGGAAACTGGAAAGGGCATCATCACTCTGGTATACTGCTTTAAGGGCGGGTAAAGCCATTCCCACAAGATCAGCTCCCAGGGCTAATGCTTTCACTGCTTCTAATCCGTTTCTTATTCCTCCTGAGGAGATTATGGGTATGTTAACAGATTGAGTGGCTTCTATGGTGCTGGTTGCAGTGGGTATGCCCCAATCCCAGTATAGTTTTCCCATGTCTTTATCTTTAGAACGGTAGGTTTCCACTGCAGCCCAGCTGGTACCTCCTGCTCCTGCCACATCAATGGCACTGACACCCATTTTTTCCAGGAGTTTGGCATCGTTTCCACTGATACCTGCACCTGTTTCCTTGGCAATTATGGGAATATCCACATTTTGGACTGTTTTTTTAATATTTTCCAGGTATCCTTGGGAGTCCACATCCCCTTCTGGCTGGATAGCCTCCTGGAGGGGGTTCAGGTGAACTGCCAGGGCATCGAGGTTTATCATTTCTGCAGCACTGGTGGCAAGTTCTATTTGGGGTGCTCCTATGTTACCTATTAAAAAGGCATCAGGAGCAGCTTCACGTGCTACTTTATAGGTGGATATTAATTCTGGGTTTTCAACTGCTGCTCTCTGGCTTCCCAGTCCCATTCCAATTGAGAATTTCTGGACTTCACCTGCCAGTTTTTGGTTCACCTTTAATGAAGCAGGGTGTCCTCCAGTAATAGCTGTTATTATTAGAGGTGCATCCATCTTTTTTCCCAGGAAATTTGTGGATAAATCTATTTCTTCCTTATTTATTTCAGGAAGGGCTTTGTGGACTAGTTCCACATCTTCTAATCCGGTTTTTTTATGGTACTCCACATCGCTATGGGTACATAATAGCAAATGCTCTAATTTTCTATCAGAAATCATAATTTCTTCCTTTTTTCATGTAATTTCTTTAATTAATTCCTTTTCACATAATCTTCATTAATTTACTTCTTAATAATATAATTATGCCTGTTTTGTTTCCTTTTTATTTAATCTCCATCAATTTACTTCTTAATAATATAATTATGTTTATTTTGTTTCCTTTTTATATGATCTTCATTAATTTATCTCTTTTAAGTGTAATACTAAATATTTTATCTTATAATCTGTTAAATATTGAGTTTTATCTTATTTTTCCTATTTACTTAAAGTATCTTCCATTTTTTTGAGATATTTCTTATTTTATTGAAATATTTCCTATTTGCTTTCCTATTATCTTGAAATTATTATTTGGTAATTAAATGATTATGATAATATATTTTTGACTTAGTTATCTTATAGTTCAAACAGTCTTATTTTGTGTTCAAACATTTTTAGTTATGAGGGTTCCCCTGACTTTTTCACCTTTAAGGGCGCATTCCACTATTTTAGCAGTTCCTGCATTGATTATTTCTGATTCTGTTCCTATTTCTGCAAGATCTAAAAGTTCTTTTAGTTTCCCTGCCATTCCACCGGTAACATCTACGGTGCGGGCTCCTTCTAAAAATTCCAGATCGTCCAGTGACTTAACCACTGAGAGTAGTTGGGCTTCAGGATGTGCCTTGGGGTCGCGGTTGTATATTCCATCCACATCTGAACCTAAGATTATCCTTTCTGGTTTTAAGTTCTCTGCTAGGTATGTGATTATCTGGTCCCCGGATACTACGGCCATTTGAATATTTTTATTATCATCGGGTACCACGTCACCGTGTAGTACTGGTACCATTCCCATTTCCAGGTATCTTTCCACCATTTCCAGGTTAGCGGTCTTTATCCGTTTATTTTCACATACCATGAATGATGAGGGTGGTAAGGCTATGGCTGGAATGCCATGTTTCAGGAGGAAATTACACACATAGTGGTTTAAGTTTTGCACTGCATTTTGGGTTAAGGTGAATCCTCTTTTTTTACGGAAGAATTCTTTTTCATCGGTAATTTCTGAGCCGATCTCAAATTTACTGGCATAAGGGTGACCGAAACTACCTGCTCCATGGACTATGACCAGTTCATCCACATTGGAACGGGCTATTTCCTGGGCTATACGGTCCAGGTTCACTGGATCCAGGGTGGGTCTATCCCTGCCTTTTCTGGTGATAACACTACCACCCAGTTTAAGGATGATCAATTTAAGTTACCTCCTGTAACAAGGTGATCTGTCCGTGTATAATCCATAGATTGATCTGTCCTAGTAAAACCTGTAAATTGATTTACTCTGTTAGAACCCATATGTTGATCTGTCCTAGTTGAACCTGTAAATCGGATTATGTTAATTTGAATCATTACCATGTCACTCCTTCTGAGGATATTGTAATGGGGAATGCATTTTCAACAGATTGTAATTTTTCCAGTACTTCCTGTGTTCTGCCCGGGCAGTAAGCAATTATACTACCACCTCCACCGGCTCCGGTTATTTTAGAGCCAATAGCACCGGCATTACGTGCTTCGTAAACCAAGTTGGATAGTTCTAGGGTGTTAACACCGAGGGAGTCAAGTAATCCCTGGTTGATGTTCATTAATTCCCCTATTTTCTTTTCTTCCCCAGTGAGGATGGCTTCCCTGGCCTGATTGGTTACAGTTTCCATGGTATCCAGTATGGGATTTATTATGGTAGGATGGTTTTCGGATAGTTTCCTAACATTTGCTACCAGTTTCCCTGTGTTTCCGGGTTTTGAGGTATATCCCACCACTAAGGGCATTTCCATGTTGGTTTCCAGTTTAATTGCACCTTGTTTGTGGGTGAAGTAACTGAAACCTCCGTAGGTGGATATGGTGGTGTCCAGGGGACTTGCGCTTCCTTGCACTTTTAATTCCACCTTATGGGCCATTTGTGCCAGTTTTTCCAGGGTTAATTCCTGTTGGGTGTAGTTAAAAGTGGCTGCTAGGGTGGCAACGGTTATGGCGGCTGATGATCCCAGGCCTGCACCGATGGGTATTTCCAGGTCAACATTTATGTCCAGACCGTGATCTAGGTTGAATTCATCAGAAAATAAGGCATGTTGAATATAGTCCAGTATTCCTGTATTATAAGTGGGGGTTGCATCAGAAAAGTTTTCGTCCTTGGGACTGATTGTGCCTTTTACCAGATCAATTAAACCATAAACTTCTAATTCCGGGATTTTAACTTTTATATCATCCTCGGTTGATTCTTGGATGGTTACTATGGCTTTCCTGTTAACTGCTACTGCAATGGCTGGTTTCCCGTACACCACTGCGTGTTCTCCAAAAAGAATAGCCTTGCCTGGTGCTGATGCCCTAGCTTTCATGGATTATACTCCGTTATAATCTAATCTAAACTCCCTAAATTCTACCCTGCACTGTATATCCTATTTTTTTAGTCTCCTGATACTCTTATTTTTTTTATCCCTTTGATGAAACCATGATTTCCATGGTTTTATACGTTTAATGAAGTTATTCAACTTAAACTGGTTTACCTGTTATTAAGCTGTGAGTTTTTTAATTGTCCGGTTTTATCTGAATACTGCAGATCCATATCCTACTACAGCGTTGTAGTCTCCACCTGTTTCTCCACTGGTGGCGTATTTTAGGATTTTTGCTTCAGTTGCTCCCATGGCCTTTGCTGCTACCATGGTGGCGGTTACTGGTCCGTAACCACACATGGTTACATTGTAGTCCTGTATTACCTGTATCATTTTTCCTTCATCAAGTGCGCTAATGGCCTCCAGGACCTTGGCATCTTGGGCTTTGGCTACTTCATGTGGCTGGTAATGGGTGAAGTCTGTGCTGGCAATCACCACCACATCTTTTCCCAGGGCATGGGATATCTTAGCTATGCTTTGCCCTAGTTCACGGGATGTTTCCAGGTCTTGCATCATCATACAGATGGGAACTATCTTAAAATCTGGAGTTATATCCTGCAGGAATGGTAACTGTACCTCGCAGCTGTGTTCTTTTATATGGGCAGATGGATCATCATCCAGTAAGGGATAATCTTCTACCAGTGCAACTGCTAAGGGTTCATCTATTTCCACCTCTCCCAGAGGGGTTAACCAGGATCCTTCAGTCATGGCGGATAATCCTGATCCTATTCCAGTGTGGTTGGGGCATAGTATGATCAGGGTTTCTGGCATACCATCTCTGGCCAGTTCCAGATAAGAATGGGCAGCCACTGGCCCTGAAAAGGGATAACCTGCATGGGGGGAGATCAGTCCTTTGATACTCCTGTGATTTCCAATTTCTCCTGGAATTTCACCAGGCCCTATTTCGTGCAGGTAACACCATTTAATTCTCTCTTTCAATGAATGTTCATCTGATTCATAGAACATTCCTGCTACAGCAGGCATTCTAATCATTAAAATCCCCCTTTTTCGATAAAATTGGGTTTAAACCATTTTTATCAGTTCTATTATGATTTATATGAGAGTAAAGGTTGGTGTACTTTTAATGTTATAAATCGATGAATTTTCAATAAATTCAAGGATATAAATTTTAAGGAATTTTACACAATTTAAAAGGTGGATGTTAAGAGGGAGAATGATTGGAAAATAGGATAATTTCATCCTAAATAACTCCATCTGGGATAATTTTATCCTAGAAAACTTCATCCAGGATAACTTCACCCTAGATAACTTCATCCAGGCTAATTTAATCCTTTAATTTTTTAAAGCCTTTTAACAATTGGTATAATTTGATTATCAGATCCCGTGTGAATACCTTTAAAAAAAGATGTCATTGGTGGACATCTTTTGGGGGATTATAATCAAAATCTTTTATTTCCACCAATCAGAATCTTTATATTTTGAGTTCGAATTCTGATGGAGGTACTTCCAGGTCTTCTTCAGGGGCGAGTACTTCTCTTTCCCTGAGTATCTGTCGGGCCATTAACCAGTAAACCAGTGCGATAGCTTTTCTTCCTTTGTTGTTTACAGGTATGACCATATCTACATTGCCCAGGAGGTTCTCAGTATCGCAGAGTGCTATTACAGGTAATCCTATCTGTTTAGCTTCAATTATTGCTTGTGAGTCGCTTCTGGGGTCGGTTACCATTAATACTTCGGGTTCTAAGAATTTTGCATAGTTAGGGTTGGTTAAGGTTCCGGGTATGAATCTTCCGGGGATGGTTTGAGCTCCGGTTAGTTCTCCGAACCTGCGTACTGGTGTCTGTCCGTACTGTCGGGTTGACACTGCCAGTATGTCTTCTGGTTCGTATTTGGCCAGGAATTTTGCTCCGGATATGATTCGATCGTTGGTTTTCCTAACATCTAGAACGTATAGGCCGTCTGCACGTACCCTGTAAATGTAACGTTCCATGTCCTTTGTTTTCTGTTGAGTACCTATGTGTAAACCTGCTGCTAAATATTTGTCCAATGGAATTAGTAGTTCTGACACTTTAACACCTTCTAATTAGTTTTATGTTTTATGGGAGGATTTTTATTCCTCTTCCACCTTCACTGCTTCGTTAGGGCATACGTCCATGCAAACTTCGCATAAACTGCAGTCTTCCTTGTTCTGGATGATGATTTTGTCTCCTTCCAGTATTAGTACTTCCATGGGGCATACATCCACGCATTCTGCACAGTCTGCTCCATCGCATTTATCGTGGTCTATTGTTATTTTAACCATATGAATATTCTCCTTAAATCTAATTTTTTCCTTTAATTTCTGTTTAAATGATTTGTAATGCTTTGAATTATTATAATATGTTCCTGGTAAAGTTGTTACCAGGAAAGATCGGCCATTTGTGGGTTGCTCATCTCTTCTTCTATGCGGATGAGTTCGTTGAGTTTGGCTATGCGTTCCCCTCCCAGTGCTCCGGTTTTGATGATGGGGCTCATCCAGGCTACTGCCAGGTGGGCTATGGTTTCATCAGTGGTTTCTCCTGAACGGTGGGATACCACGGGAACATATTTATTGGTACGGGCCAGGTTAACTGTGGCGTAAGTGTCACTTAGGGTTCCGATCTGGTTGGGTTTGATGATTATGGAATTACCTGCTCCCTGTTTGATTCCTTCATCCAGTATACCCACATTGGTTACGAAAAGATCATCTCCACATATCAGGCATTTTTTACCTGATTTCTGGGTTAAATCTGCGAATCCCTGGAAGTCTCCTTCTCTAATTGGGTCTTCCACGTAAAACATGCCATAGGTGTCTATTATTTCATTGACATAATCTACTTGTTCACCAGTGTCTCTCTGGACTCCTTCTTTACTGTAAATGTATTTTTCCTTTTCTGTGTCCCAGAATTCACTGGCTGCCATGTCCAGGCAGGGTTTGACCAGTACTCCAGTTTCATCGCTGATTTCTTCACAGGATGAGGCCTGGATTTCCAGTGCTTCCTGGTTGGTGAGGTTGGGTGCCCATCCTCCTTCATCTCCTTTTCCACCGGTGAAGAGTGAATCTTTTACTGCGATTTTTTCCCTTATCCTGCGGTGTACTGTGGTGTTGGTGAACACTGCTTCGGTGATGTTGGTGGCTCCTACTGGTAAAATTAAAAACTCCTGAATGTCAGGGGCATTTTTACCTGCGTGTGCTCCTCCGTTTATCATGTTTCCCAGGGGGTATGGTAGTTGAGAGGGCATGTTACCACCCAGGAATCTGTAGAGGGGTAAGTTGTATGATGAGGCTGCGGCTTTGGCCACTGCCATGGATACAGCAACGGTGGTGTTACCACCTATGGCAGATAGGTTTTCAGTGCCGTCTATTTCCTTTAAAACCAGATCTATTTCCAGTAAGTCCTCAGCATCCATGCCTATGAGTTCGGCTGAGATTATATCCTCTACTTCTTCTATAATACCATCCACTCCTCCTGCGGGGAATGCTACCACTTCACGTGATCCGGTGCTGGCTCCACTGGGTGCGGCTGCCCTTCCGAATCCGTTCCAGGTGATTACATCCACTTCTAGAGTGGGGTTTCCTCTGCTATCTAAAATTTTTCTAACCCGGATGTCTTCAATAACGCTGTCCATTAAAAAACACCTCTTAAATAAAAAATAGTGGTTTTTTTGAGTTTATTTATCATAAAATTTTGAGTTTATTTATCATAAAATGATCCTTCTCCTTGTATGTTTCATAAGGAGTGTGCTGATCACAATATCATGAGTAGTAAATTGAGTGATATGATAATTTGTTGTTTGCTTATTCTTCCCGGGGACGAACATCCAGGGGGAGCACCTTTTTGTTAAGTTCCATGGTGGCTATGTCTATGGGGTCTAGATCTGGGGTTACTTCCACCATTGGTTTTGCTCCCATAGAAAGTTGTAATGCTCGGGCTCCTATTACTCTGGCCTTTTCAAAACGGGTGAATTTTTTACTTGCCATGGCTTTTCTCCTGTTTTTTTTATATCCAATGAAATAAAAAAATTGTTTTTTTATGTGATTATGGGGGTGATTGTGATGGGGCCGCCGAGATTTGAACTCGGGTCTCCAGCGTTCCGGTGTTTGACCATCCCCGTTCCAGTTGTAAGAAAATATCCTTATATCATGCAAATTCTAATTTTGATAATTATGTCTTGGATGATCTGGAAACTTCTTTCAATGGCTGGGAGGATGGACCATGCTACCCTACGGCCCCTACCATACTTCTACATGGGCTATGAACATTCTCCGGCAACAGTATTTATTGATTCCCAGATCATCTAGTACTTCCTGGGGGTCTTCTCCCATTTCAGTTCTTTTCTGGAAATCTTCAAAGTAAGCTGATACTACCTTTCCACAGCTCAAACATCTTACAGGAATCATGTTCTCCTCTTTTTACTTTGTATTTTCATTTTATAAATTAAATATAAAAATATGGGGTAATTAATTTATCGGTAACTTTTCTGTTTACGGGCACGAGCTCCGGGACCACCATATTTTTTGGGTTCTGATCTACGGGGGTCTCCTACCAGCATAGTACGGTCGTATTGGTTGAACTTTTCTTTTAGTTCAATGTCACCAGTCCACTGTACCATTCCTTTGGCTATGACCATACGGGCGGCTTCTGCCTGTCCCATTACTCCGCCACCAATAACATTAACATCTATATCCACCTGGTTTATTAAGTCTCCGGCCAGGGTGATTGGTTCTTGGATTTTGAGTTTTGCCAGTTCTGGGTCGTAAAGTTCCACTGGTTTTTTGTTAACGCGGATTCTGCCTTTCCCTTCTCTGAACCTGCCCCGGGCTATGGCTGTTTTTCTTTTTCCACTGGTGTGAATAACTTTCTTCATAGTTACACTTCCTTTATTCGAATTTTGCTCCTAAGAGTTGGGATATTTTTCCCAGTTCCACCGATTTGGAGATGTTTTTGGGCTGTGCTTCTTTTAATTGGTTAATTTCTTCTTTTTCAAATTCCGAGGGGACTCCCACATGAACTTTAAGGCCTTTAAGAGCCTGTCTTCCTTTTTGCTGTTTGTGGGGTAACATTCCCCTTACTGTTCTTCGGAATATGTCATCTGGTCGGCGTGGATATTTTGGCCCCATTCTTCGGGGGTTGGATATACTGGCCCGGTCTATTCTTTGTTTGTATTTAGCGTAGGCCCAGTCCTTGTTACCAGATATTATAATCTTTTCTGCATTTAAAACTGTTACCCGTTCCCCGGATAGGAGTTTTTTACTGACAGTACTTGCCAGCCTTCCCAGAACGAGTCCTTCTCCGTCTATAATCATTTATATGCACCTTTATCATTCGATAATTTTTATTCCGCTTCCCTGTGGATTTTCCTCCATGAGAAGGGTTATGTCCAGGCATTTTCCACCTGCACTGGTTATTTTTTCTTCGGCTTGTTGGGAGAAGTCAAGTGCTGCCACTTGAACCTTATGGTCCAGTGCACCACTTCCCAGGACTTTCCCTGGCACCAGCACTACTTCATCATCTGATGAGTGCCTGTTGATTCTGGAAATGTTAACTTCTGCCCTTTGACGGGTGGATTTTCCTAACCTGCGTGCCAGGTCTTTCCAGAGTGGTGTTTCCTCCTGGTAAGCTTTTTCTTTGAGGATTTTTATGAGTTGGTTAATTTGGGGGTTAGTTTTCATCCTTAACTTCCTCCTTCTTCACAAAAAGTAATGATATTAAGAGCTTTCTCAGTTAATATGTCACATGCGCGTGTTAATACATCTGTTGGAGATAATGAACCGTCGGTTTCTATGCGGAAGATGAATTTGTCCTCCACTATGTTGACGGTGATGGCTTGGTTTGGACAGTCCTTCATGCAGGTACGGCATAGGGAACAGTTTTCCAGATCCACCACGTTGATCTGGTTTTTTTCTTCATCATATTCCAGGACTGATCTGGGGCATTCTTTCACACAGTGGAGGCATGCTTCACATTTATCAGTATCTATGATGATTTCTGGATAGTGTTTGTAAGCACAGGTAGTGGTTGCTTGCCATTTAGCATGTTCTCCACCTACTCCTAATTGTGCTATTGCTTCCAGTTCCACTTCTTCTCCTTCTTTGAGTTTTACGAGTGGAATGGTGTCTAAGACAGGTTGGGTTGTGGAATCTTCTGATTTCAGGTCACCTGAGTAGAGTGTTTTTGGTCCTTTTCCCTTTAAGATTAGGGATACACTGCAGCGTGAACAACGACCTTCACAGTCACAATCTTCAGGTAATACCATTGCTTCCAGGTCGGTGGTGAGTGGTACCAGTCCCAGTCGGTGGGCTAGTGCTTCGTCGAATATTCTTGCATCGTTTTTTAAGAACTCCACGGTTTCAATGGCCATAGTGGGCACTTCCACCAGGGAGATCCGGCGCAGGGCATTAACCATACTGGTATCTACACCTTCAATGATGAAGGTTAACCGGTTATCTTCCCTGTTTATAATTTCTATCTCCATACAAGACACATCACATGTTTAAACCCTTCTACCCCGTTTACCACCTGGTCTTCCTGTACCATCGTGGGGGATGGGTGTTACATCTTCAATTTTTCCGATTTTGATTCCTGCTCGGGCCAGGGCTCTTATGGTTGCCTGTGCTCCGGGTCCGGGTGAGCGTGGTCCGTTTCCACCAGGGGCTCGTACTTTAATGTGCAGGCCTACAATTCCTTTTTCTTTAACATCATCTGCTGCACGGCTTGCTGCTTCCATGGCTGCGAATGGTGATGATTCCTGTCTGTCTGCCCGGACGACTTTACCACCAGACCATTGGCTAATGGTTTCTGCTCCCGTAACATCGGTGATGGTGATGATGGTGTTGTTAAATGATGAGAATACGTTAGCTACTCCCCATTTTTCTTTTGGTTTTTCTGCCATGTTAATCACCTTCTTCTATTTCTCCTTCCTCTGTATGAGTCCCTTCTTGGTTTTTCCTTTTTTGGTTTTTCCTTTTTAGGATTTTCAGGGATTTTTAGTTTTATAACCGGTGAACCAGGATAATATCCGATTTGTTCTTCTTCTCCTTTTTTAACCAGGTAACTGGGGGAGTTGATTTTCTTGTTGTTCATGGCAATGTGTCCATGCACTACGAATACTCTGGCTTCTTTGGGTGTGTAAGCTAATCCTTTCTTATGAACCACTGTTTGAAGTCTGCGGCGCAGAACATCTTCCACGGTAAGATCCAGAACTTCTTCCAGTTTAGCTGTTTCAGGAAGTATTCCATGTCTGGTGAGGTGTCCTAGGAGTTGTTGTCTTTCCTGTGAGTTCTGCTCACTACTCATACCCAACAATTCCCTGGCGTCTCGCCTGTATCTTTTAACCATGGTTTCGGCCTTCCAAATTTCTTTCTTGTTTTTAAGGCCGTATTTTTTGACTAATTTATTTTCCTGTTTTATACGGTCAGCATTCCAGGGGTGTGAAGGTGTATCGTATTTTTTCCTTGACTTTCTTGGATGTCCCATGTTAATCGTCTCCCTTGTTTATCCTCTTCTTCGTCTAACTCCCACTGATCCTCCTTTACGGAAGGTGGATTTGGTTCTCTGGCCCCGGACAGGTAAGCCGACTTCGTGTCTTCTTCCCTTGTAGCTTCGGGTTTTCTTCATACGGTTGAGATCATCCCGGAGACGCATTACCAGGTCGGATTCTATGAGGTGGGTTGTTTCTCCAGTTTCATAGTCGTTCCTGCGGTTGAGCATCCATTGAGGGAGTTTACAGTTTTGAGGGTTACGAATAGCTTTTTCCAGATCTATTACTGCTTCGTCTGATAGGTATCCTATTTTCTGGTTGGGATCAAGTTCCAAGGTGGTGCATAGTGCACCAGATAATGCTTTGCCCACTCCTTTTATATCGGTTAGGGCGTTTATAATGGTTTTGTTCCCGTTTACGTCTTTACGGGCGATCCGAACCATGTGTTTGAAATCTTCTTCCATTCTAAATTTCCTCCATATCTATATCTTACTTATTTGGAGTTTGCGCGGATCATCAGTGCCAACCGGTTAGGGTTGTCTGAAACTTTTTATACTCAAACTCCGGTTTTAATTGAGTTTCAATTGATTGATTTAATTTGTAAGGAAAATCATTCAATTAGTGATTCAATTATCTTACATATATTATGTTATTTCATTCCAATGAATTGTTCACTGGAATTAATTTCAATTAAATTTCTTATTCATATCATCTGACTATTGATTTAGAGTCATTTTACAGATTTAATGAACGCCGGGACTGGGATTTGAACCCAGGCGGAGCAAAGCTCCACAAGATTTCCAGTCTTGCGCCTTACCAGGCTAGACTATCCCGGCATGAGATAAAATTATCTGTCTGGTCAAAATGATAATATCAGAAACCCCACTTATCTATGTTTTTATGACTTAAGTATGTTCTAGGTTAATATTTTTTTTGTAGGGTTTTGGGTGGGAGTTCAGGTAAATTTAGTAGATTTTTTTACTTCCACATCATGGGATATGTTCCAGGTTCCATAAAAACCTTTTTTATATTCACCATAATACCCTTCTCTGCCATCTCCATTTCTGGGGTGGTGGCCATTGCCTTACCAGCAGCTACCATTTCATCCTTAAGGGTCATAACCACCAGGGTTTCATCCTTATTTATCCCTTCACTCAGGGATAATATTCCACCTGCTGCCAGATCCGCACCATGACACAAGGCATCAACTGCTGAATCACGTACAACTATCTTTTTAAGGTGTGTGGCAGCTGTTTCCATGGGGAATACGCATTCCCTGAGGGGTGCTTCATCATCATCTTCCTTCCAGTAATGGTAGGCATCATTGACGTCCTGCAGGGTTTTAAGGGTTTCATCCTCTTTAAAGTCTCCCACACGGGTTCGGCGAAGTTCTGCCATGTGTGCTCCGCATCCGAGGGCTTCACCCACATCGTGACAGTATTTACGGATGTAAGTACCGGCCTCACAACCTATACGGAATAGTGCATCCTGACCATCAATTTCCAGGATGTTCACATAGTATATGGTCCGTACCCGGAGTTCTCTTTTCACTGCTGAACGCAGGGGAGGTGTTTGGAAGATCTTACCAGTGAATTCCTCTAAGATGTCACGAATTGTTGATTCTCCCACATCTTCGTGGAGTCTCAGGAGGCAAACATATTCTTTGGGTGCTTCCAGTAATAGTTGTATGGCTCTGGTGGCGGTGTCAATTCCAATGGGAAGAACACCAGTAACCCGTGGATCCAGGGTTCCACCATGACCTGTTTTCTCACATTTAAGAATTCTTTTAACCCATGAGTCAATTTCATGGGATGTGGGACCTGAAGGTTTGTCCAGGTTGATAATACCCTTGGACAGGTGCTCCTCTATAGGCCGCTCATCAGGGTGGCAGCCATACTGGGGATCTGTTTCCCCGTAGGCTTTTTGGAGGAGTTCTACCATGGGTTAAACCTTCACTCTTATTTTATGAAGTTATGTTAAGTCCCTAACTTTAGGTTATGTTAAGATAACTGGATTTAAGCTATTGCAGATTCCAGGTCCTTTATTATAGCCTCTGGGTCTTCGCTTTTTATTTCCATTACCTGTTCAGTTGGTTCCAGGTGTTTAATATTACACCTGCGGTTTTTAACAGCACTTCCAACTACTTCTACGAATTTATCATCTATAATCTCGACTATTACACATTTTTCACCGGATTCTCTTCCGGAGATTTTCATACAAATTCTTCCAACTTCTATTGCTGGCATTAAATCACCTCAGTTATTTTTAATATGATTTGTGCGACGCTATCAGCCTTAAAGGCGTGAGTGTTAATTACAATATCATAGACATCCAGTTTGTGGGTGTTGATATTGTGAATTTCCAGGTATCGTTGGGCTTCACTCTGTTCACGGGTGATGATTTCTTCTCTGGCCTGGTTAATGGGTTTATTTTCCCTTTGACTGATCCTCTCAGCACGGATATCCAGGGGTGCTGTGCACCATACCTTTAAATCCGCTTCCACAAAGTAAGCAGAAAGGCGTCCTTCCACAATAAGATCATCGGCCTTGCGAGCTAGTTCAGCCTGTCTTTGGTCGATTTCCTGGTCAATTTCGGTGTTTCCCTCGGCAAATTTGCTGAATTCAAGTATATCCATACCCCTTTCCGCAGCCATCTGTCGGAATATGTCCCCTGCTGATACTGAGGGTATTCCTGTTTTTTCAGATAGGATGCGGGAGGTGGTGCTGGTTCCACTTCCAGCTAATCCTCCGATGGTAATGATCATTTATTCTCCGACTTCCATTCTGGCCTGTTTTTTAAAGAATTGACGGGTGCACTCAGGACAGAGGTTACCACCATAAGGCCGGTTGGGTCTTTTCTTTGACTTGGCGAGTTTCCTTATCTGGTAAGGTCTTCCTCGGGGGACTCCGTGTAAGAGTTTACCACATTCAGCACAGTGGTGCTTTTGAGGTTTCTTCTTTTTATAGTGGAGTACAGTTTTGCCTCCCGGAGTTTTCCGGAAGGTTCTTTTGTAGGTTCGTGATCTGTATCTTAATGCTGGCATTTTTCTTATTCTCCTATTTTGAGTTTAAATTAGTGAATATCTCGTGAATATTAAATTAATTCCTTGATAAATATTCAGTGAAGGCCTTAATAAATATTCTGTGAGTAGTGTTAGTTTGGTTATGTTTAATCCACCTGAATTTTCAGGGGACTCATTTTTCCTAGATTCCTCCACTTTTAAGTCCCATGAACTTCCTGAATATCATGGACATGGCAAAGGAACAAAGGATATACCATCCTAACCATTCTATGGCCATTATTGGGACTCCGGGTGACTGGTGGTAGAACATATGGAAAAGCCATACAAATAGCACGTAATATACGAATGATGGTAATTCTACTACCAACTTGTTTATGGCTGGTTGGGCTGCCATCCACCAGAATATGAGCAGGATGGGTACCATGGTCACAATCATGGGTTTGAAGGAGTTCATCATCATTTCCTGCTGGAGTTTCATGAACTCTGATTGTTTTTTCTGAACTTCAGCCAGGGCTTTAGGGTCACCTGATTTCTGGGCGGCCATCATTTCCTGCTGAAATCCTTTCATTTCTGTCTGCACATGCTGTAACCGTTCCTGGTCAACCAGTAATTTGTTAGCCAGGGTAATGAAGAAGGCCACAATGGTGGATATTACGAATACACCTAACATAGGACCCCAAGCATTGACTATGGGCAAAAATATGACGTCCAGTGCTGCAAATATGGGTTCAGTTATGAATTCTAATACCATTTTAATTTCCTCTTATCCCTTATCAATCCGGGTTTCTTTATTTTTCCCTTATCTCATTAGGGTTTCTTTCATTTTGTTAACCGATTCATCTAACCGGTCGTTATGATTTTCTATAATTTTGACTGTGGCCCCGGTGTATACTGCGTAGGCCATGGCTGTGGCTCGGTTCATTTCTTGGTGTAATTCTATGTCTTTGATGCGTTCTGAATCCCTGATTCGGGTGGTGTCACTGATACGGCGCATGAGTATTTCATCACCATCAGCTTCCAGTAGTATGAACATGTCTGGTTGCAGTTCTTCCAGGACCCATTGGGGTAATCCTGGTAAAAAACCAGAGGGTGTGTTGATAGTGCAGTGAGTGTCTACTATGATGTTTGCTGATTCGGCTCGTTCTCTTATCGCTTTTGCAGCTCTTTTCTGGATTTTCTTCTGGGTTTCAGGAGGGAGTTTGCGCATGGCATCCCTATCATCTACCAGTTTCAGTTCCTGAGCTATTTCCAGCATAACATCTCCATAGTTAACATGGACATAGTCTGTTTCTTTTAGGGCATGTTGAAGCACGGTGGTGCTTCCTGATCCTGGTATTCCTGCAACTACCACTACTTTCATTTTGAATCACCTAAGAAATTCCTGAGCATAGGATGCATATCCATGAGCTGCTCCTGTGCGATTTCTTCATAAAGCTGGTATACTATACCAACTGTAAGTAAAACTCCTGTTCCCCCTCCCAGTGCACCGGTAAGGTCGGCACCGAATGCCAGTACACCTACAAATGCTCCTCCAAGGATGGTGATTGCGGGAATGTATTTTTTGAGTAATCTTTCAAACTGAGTACGGCTGCTTCTGAATCCTGGTATCTGCATACCCATACCATGTAACTGTTTGGCTACCTGTTTGGGTCCGATTCCACTTATTTCCACCCATAACCAGGCAAATAACACACATAATGCTATGAATACCACTCCATAAAATGCCACCCCCAAGGGGTTGGTTAACAGATCAGAGAGTGAAGTGGGTGTGGTCAAATAATATGCCAATCCACTTATTGCCTGTCCATTGGATATTGTACCCAGTATAGGGAATCCTAGTTTCTGGAACAGGGCAGCAAACAATTGTACGTTTAACAGTAATGCACTGGCTAATATAACCGGCATGTTACTGGCATATATGAATTTGAGGGGATATTTACCTCTCGCTCCTTTCACTCCTCCAAAGGATAGGGGTATTTCCACCCGCATACTCTGGGCATATACTGTTACTAAGAACACCACAACAACAGCGAGTACTGGTATCAGAATGCTGAAATCAGGTTGGCTGGTGGTAAGTAGATATATGAATTGGGGTATGGCTCCGGAGGGTACTCCGGGTGAGACAGAGGTTGCTAATGGGTTTAAGGATCCTATTACTATCTGTGAGGATACACCTGCAGCAATGAATAATCCTACTCCGCTACCGAATCCCCATTTGGAGACCACTTCATCAAGGAAGATGATCAGGATCCCTCCAACAACCAGTTGCAGGACCATAACCCAGACAAATTCAGATGATGCTGGGGATAAAGCACCGGTGAAAACATATACCAGGGCTTCACCAATGGTGAAAATTATTGCCAGGAGTTTCTGAGTTCCCTGGAAGAAAGCCTTGTCTTCATGCTGGGATAGATCTAAATTCAGGATTTTACCCCCCACCAGTAGCTGGAGGATAATGGATGCTGTGACTATGGGTCCTATACCCATGGTCATAATGGAACCGAACTGACCTGCCATAACTGCTCTTAACTGAGAGAATTGATCAACAGCCGTGGTGCTGAGTCCGAATAAAGGTATCTGACATAATATGAAATATAATATCAGAATTATTCCGGTCCATTTGAGTTTTTCCTTGAAAGGTACCCGATAAGTGGGTGATCTAACCTGGGGTAGAAATGAGAAAATCGGCAGAAGAGCTTCCTTCAACAATGGTTTCACTCCTTATATTGAGAAATATGGAAAATTGCAAACTCCTATCTAGATGGAATCTAACTAAAGAGTTACTGCTTTTCCCCCATTTTCTTCTATCTTAGCAATGGCACTGGCAGAAAATAGTGGTGCCTTGATGGTGAGGGCCCGGGTTACTTTTCCTTTGCCCAATACTTTATCATATCCTAATTGGGTAACATCGATAACTATTTTTTCACCCTCTTTCTGGGCTAATTCTTTTTCAACCAGTTTTTCTGCATTATCATCCAGATAGTCCAGATTTACAGTTTTGAACTTGTTAATAGTTTTTTGAGGTCTCTTAAAACCATGTTTACCATAGCGGTTAGGGTCGAACTTAACTACCCAAGTCCACATGTGTTTATGGCCTCCGGCTTTTCCTCTTCCTCCACGGTGACCTGCTCCTCGTCTCTTCTTAGAGCAACCGCCACCTATGGTTCGGGAGCCTCGCATTTTGTTTATTTTGCGGGTTTTCCTTATCATAGTGTACACCTTAATTTGTGATTTTAGTTAATAATTTGATGAGTATTTTAGGGTTTAGTGGTAATGGTGTGTATGATGGCTATTATATCTGTACCATCATGTTTAATATAGGTCTACTAGATCCTTGATCTACACCATATATTTAGTCTACCAGATCCCTTGATCTACTAGATCTAGACCATCTTTTTTATAAGTTGGGAGATTTCTTCTCCTCGGTAACCCAGTGTTCCTCCTTCATTGAAACTTTTTCTGATGTGATTGTAGCCCTTCCTGGGTGGGTGTAATCTGAAGACTGGTTTTAAACCAATATCTTCCAGGGTGGTTTCCTCTTTTATAAGGGCTTCTGAAAGTTCTTCTGCGGATTTATAATCTCCCAGTTCAGCTAGAACTTCAGGGGTGATTCTTTCTCTTCCAGGGAGTCTTCCTCTTTTTTCAATGAGTTGGGTTAATGTTTCCTGGTTGATTTCTCCCCAGGTGATGTAATCTTTACCTTTTTGTAACATTCCCTGATAACTGGGAGTGTCTGGTAGAAGAACAGCGTGGTTGATTCTGGTTAATCGGAGCATGTCCAGGGTGTCAGCTATGTCCTGGTTGATCCCGGTGCGTCCTCTGACTCTTAATGCTATAATCATGATATCACCTTACTCCACACAGACGCCCAGTTTTTTAAGGTCTTTGGTAGGTGCTTTAACCATGCTTAACTTTTTAAGGGCATCGAATACTGCGCCAGCAAAGTTGATGGTGGTCTGGGTTTGTCCTCTGGTCTGGGACCAGATATCGTCGATTCCAGCCAGTCCCAGGATGGTTTTACCAACGTTTCCTATGGCTAATCCTACTCCACCAGGAGCGGGTATGAGGGTTACTCGGACACTGCCACTTTTACCTTCTACTTTGAATGGTACGGTGTGTTCTCGTCCACAAACACATCCCCAATCTCCACATCCTCGGCGGACTTTGATGATATTGTATTTAGCATCATCTACTGCTTTTCTGATGGCTGGGCCTACTTCTTTGGCTTTACCCTGACCTAATCCCACGTAACCGTTTTTGTTTCCTACGGTGACAATAACTCTGAAGTTGACTTTACGTCCGGATTTGTGCATTCTCTGCACTAGGTTCACATCCATGACCTCTTCTTCCAGATCTGGGAGTAGGGTATCTACAATTTCCAGTTCCATGATGGGCAGGCCACGGTCGAAGATCTCATCGATATTGGTGATCTGACCCTCCTTTACCATGCGCCCCAGGTTGGTTTTAGGTTCCCATTCCTCTTTGTTATAATCATTCATTATGATACCTCTTTTTCGATCTTTTCCTTAATGCTTTGAAAGTGATCAGGTAAATCCAGGGGCGATAATCCTTTTTCCAGGTATTGGGAGAATTTTTTCTCCATTTCTGCCTTGTCCAAGGATTGGGCATATTGGACAATGTGTTCCCCGGTGATTCTGTCTTCGTCAGGAAGGACAACATCATTGTGAGGTACATTCAGACCAGCATCTAATGCTCCTTTAAGGACTGCATATATTTTGGAACCTTTGGTTGAAGTTACCAGTCCCATGTCCAGTACTGCTCCATCTATACCTTCTTTAAGGGCTTTTTTACCACAAAGGTATCCTGTGAGGTAGGCTGCTGAGGTGTTTTTACCATTGCCCATCCATCCCATATTTTTAAGTTCCTGGGAGTGAGCTGAAACTAATGTGTCGTCTCCGGAAGATCCCACATCGATTATCTGGGTTATGGTATGATTACCTGTGATACGAACTACCAGACGGTGTTTATCTAAGCCTATGAGTTTTAATCTTGCCCCGTAGTCGGTTTTACCTTCTCTTCTACGTTTGAATGCTACTTTATATCTTGATCCTTGTGCCAATGTTATTCCCCCATTTTTTTATCTTAAAAGGTCGTGGTCCCTGGCATAGGTTTTCATGTAGGATTTACTACGGAAAGCTCCACCTTTAGCCATTCTGTATAATTTACGGTAGGTGGTGCGGTTAATTTCACGTTCATCCCTCATGTCCTTGAGGTCTTTTCGGAGTGCCCTGATGGTGGTCATCCAGGCTTGTTTTTTAGGGTTTCTGGCCCCTTTAGCTCCTTTTACACTTCCTCTACCTTTCCTTCTTCCTTTCTTTTTCTGTTCCGCTATCTTTTTTGATCGGTAACTGCTGATTCCTTTTTTGGGTCGTGCTTTAATGTAACCCTGTTGGATGAGTTGGTTAACTCCTTCCCGGGTGATTGCCCTGGAAACTTCTTCCAGGTTGTTAGGGTCTATCCACACCCTGTTGACACCTACTTTTAGCAGGTCTGCAGCTAGTCTCTTTTGAGTAGTAAGATTCATAAAGAAACCTCCATATCGACCTTTTTATGGAAAGGTCGATCAAAACATTTTTTTTCTAAAATCCTGATGATTTCATATTCAGGATTTCTTTCGGATGCCATATTTTCCCTTTGCATCCATTTTCATTTTTTTTAATATATTTTCATTATTACCATCATCTTGTGGATGATAGCCCCGTAATTTCCTATGAGAACCGTTATGAGGGTTAATCCCAAGGATTATCCTTTAACGGTTTAGGATATTAATGATTTATTGATTGATTACTTATTTGATCAATTATTTGGGATTATGAAATTCTTATTGGTTTAAGATCTTGATTCCCAGCTCATCTGCTTTTTCCAGCATGATTTCTCTTTTTCTGAGTCCTACAGTTGAGCTGATCCTTCCTGCCTGAGTTTCAGGGTTCAGGGTTTCCAAGTCCTTAACATTACATACTAAGACATCCTGGTATCCAGAGGGGTGTAATCCTTTGGTGGCCTTGGGTGAGCAGTATCCAATAGTGGGCATGGCAGGTTTACGACCTTCATACCTTCTGGTTTTGCTGGTTTTACCCCTGGTTTTCCTCCATTTTTCGCCCAGTTTTTTGTACCGGTGCCATTCCTGTCTTCGGAATTTTGGTCTTTTCATCAGAATCACTCCTTAGCCACCAGGTATATTCCATCCTGGAACACCCTGGGGTCTCTTCCCTTAATTTTGGTGGCCTGTTCAAGGTTGGCCATGGTCTGACCTACATCTTCTTTGTTTACACCGGTGATGATCACTTCATCTCCCTGAACTTTTACCTGTGCTGTGCCCACCACTTTGGCTGTGCGGGGGTAGCGTTCTCCCAGGAAGTTTTCAATGGTTACCTTTTCCTTGGCAGATTTCACTGTCATTGGAAAGTGAGCGTAAACTATTTTCATTCGGTAAGTGAATCCTTCGGTTAATCCATGGATCATGTTGCTGATGTGGGCTTTTATAGTTCCCAGCATAGCTTTATCTTTCTTTTTGGGGAAGCGAGTTTCTAGTACCACCATACTATCTTCCTGTTTGATGGTAACATTTCCCTGTTTGAACTTACGTTTAAGTTCTCCTTTAGGTCCCTTGACTCTTATTTCTTTGTCTATGGTGACTTCCACGCCTTCTGGGACGGGTATTTCTTCCCTTAGAACCATTGCTAAAGCCATTTTTATCACCTTAGTAAACGTATACCAGTAACCTACCACCAATCCCACGCTCTTTAGCTTCCTGGTGGGTCATTATACCTTCAGGGGTGGTTACTATCATGATTCCAAAGTTTTTGGATGGTAAGTATCGTTTTTCGAATTTTTCGAATTCGTCTTTTTTCACGGCGTGCCTAGGCTTTATCACACCGCACTTGTTTATATTTCCCTCGAGTTCCACTGTGAATTGTCCTGCTTTCCCATCGTCCACATATTCAAATTCACCAATGTAACCTTCTTTTTGCATCGTCCTCAGGACCTGCCCGATCATTTTGGATGCAGGGGATACTGAGCATTTGTTGTTTCCCTGTAATTCATTGTTCCTCATGTTAGTGAGGGCATCGGCCAGAGGATCCATAAGTGTCATCTTGTCACCTCTAATTATACTTCTTAAATCCTATTTTAGGGGCGAGTTCCCGGAAACATTGTCGGCAGAGCATGAGTCCATATCTTCGAACTAACGCTGAGTGGTCTCCGCATCTTGTACATTTCCTGGATGCCTTTCCGTATTTTCTGGGCAATTATATCACCTATTCATCATCTTTATCAGATTTTATTTTAATCTGGAAATTTTCCTTCATGTACTCCAGGGTTTCATCTGGTGTAACCTGGTGTTTGTGAGGAATGTGCTTTCGCTGTATTTTCCTTCTTTTTATCCTGTATCCAGGCTTTTCGAAGGTTATGTTAACGTTCATCCCGAATATTCCAATATCAGGGTCGTAGCGCATTCCAGGAATATCAATATGTTCGTGGATTCCAAAGGATAGGTTTCCCTGCTTGTCAAACTGTCGTGGTTTGATTTTATTGTCAATTCCAGAGAGAATGAGTTTAACTGCATCATGTGCCTTTTCACCACGCAGGGTTACTTTACAGGCTATGGGTTGTCCTTTTCTGATTCCAAATTCAGGGTTGGTTACCTTGGAAGTAGTTCGCACCGATTTCTGGTTGGTGATACTGTATAAGAGCTTTTCTGCTCGTGCCAGTCTTTCACCAGCTTCTCCCACTCCAATGTTAACTGTGGCTTTTGCTATTCGTACCTGTTGCATGGGGTTCATTTATGCGCCTCCAGGCAGTGAAATTACTGGTTTGTCTTTTCCCAGTACGAAAACATAGTCCTGTAATGTTTGGAATGTTTTTTCCTTGGTTTCGATTAGTACGGTGTTGGGCATGGGGCCGCTGGTGATGTTGATCTCTTTCACAGTTCCCCTTTCACCAATGTGCTTACCACCAGTTATGATTCCAATGGTTCCGTCTTCGAATTTGATGTGGTCTTTTATTTCCTGTTCAGGTATGTTAACCACTAATACATCACCAGTTTTGTAATTATCTTCAGTTAGATAATTCCTACCATCATGGAGGTTTAACTGTGTTTTACCTCCCTTGAGGGTTGTTTTATCCTGGATTTTGCATAGTTTGAATCCGGTGTTGGCTTTTTCTATGGGGTGTAACATCAGTTGTCCTCGCTCATCAGGTAAGACCCGGTAAGCTTTTTCAGTTTTTGGTATCTGAATTACATCCATGAATCCAACTGGGAATTTGTAGTCCTTGTGTATGCGACCATCCACCAGTACTTCACCATTGTTGATGATGATTCTGGCTTCACGGGCATTGTCTGCTATTTGGAGTATGTCACGAACTACAACTAAAAGTGGTAATGATCCTTCAATTGAGTGGGGTCCTGGACTTGGTTTCACCGTCCACTTAAACTCTTTAGGGTGGATGGGCCAGTGTTCTGGTGATTTGAATCGTTTTAAATGTTTTCTTGATCCCATTTTGGCCATTTTATCCCTTCCTCTCTAGTATTTCGTTTCTTTCATCATCATCCAGATCCATTTCCATGATCATGAGATTGGATGGGTGTACTGGATGGTAAACTTGATTTCCGTCAGGTTTCTGCACATTGACACCTTCAATCATGATTCGGTAATTTTTAAGATCCACATTTTCCACTTTTCCTTCGTGGTCTTTGAAATCACCACGGAGAACTTTCACAGTGTCTCCTTTTCTAACAGGTAGGGAGCGACGTTCGTATTCTTCCCGTAGTTCTGGGCTGAGGTTGACGCTCATCATTTTGTGACGGAGGTGTAATGGTGCTTGGTAACGGAATTTCCTCTGTTTTCTTGGTTGTTTGGACATTTAATCACCTACACGATAATACTGGCAGCGCTTCCCACTGAGGGCCATCTGTCAGCAGCTTCCTTAGCCACAGGTCCTCTTATTTCAGAACCTTTCAGTACTCCCTCTGGACTAACTATTACTGCGGCGTTGTCCTCGAATTTTACTCTAAGCCCATCTGCCCGGCGAAATTCTTTTTTCTGTCTGACTACTACTGCAGTGGTTACTTCTCGGCGCATGTCCACAGTTCCCTTTTTAACGGATATTACAACCATGTCACCTACACCTGCACTGCCCAGTCTTCTTCGAACACCTTTGTATCCTTTGACAGATACTATTTCCACTTCTCGGGCTCCGGTGTTATCCACACATTGCAGGCGGGCTCCGATGGGTAATGATTTACTGACTTTTGATGTGATGGCCTTCATTTTTGATCCCCTTTTACTTCCACCACTACGAAGTGCTTAGTTTTGGAAAGGGGGCGGCACTCCGCAATCTTAACTGCATCTCCAACATTCACCTGGATGCAGTCGGGTTTATGGACGTTTATCTTTGATTTTCTTTTTTCGTATCGTTCGTATTTGCGTATGAACTTGTAAAAACTTCTTTCAACAGTGATGGTCCTTTCTGCCTTGTCACTGGTGACTATTCCTTCCAGGATCTGACCCCGCACTGGCAGGGTCCCATGGAATGGACAGTTAGGATCTTCACATTTTTCTTTGGGTTCGGTAACTTCAATACCAACCATAATATCACCAATATTTCCTAAATCTCTTTTTTATCCTATCTTCCGGGCGAGAAATTATTATCTTGCCATCTATTTCTATTGTGATGCCCTCTGGAAGTGTGAAATGGAATGTCGCACTTCCTTTGGGTATGATTTTTTCTTTTCCTTCACCATCATCAATGGTGAGGGTGTTTTTGGTTTCGTTCACCACTTTTCCCTTTATGCCCTGTAGGTCCCCATGCAAACTGTGGGTGACTTCTACTTCCAAGCCCACCAGTTCATGTCTCATTATGTTTTGTGGTGTGATCATGCTATCAGTTGTGCATGGATGGTGACGAGCCTGATACCTCAGGTATTATGAATATCTTTTGGTTTCAGGTGATTGAGGCTTAAATGTTGATTAATAAGCCTCTTGTAAAAGTTTGAACTTAAAATCTGTGGTTACATTTGACATGAAATGAGCATGTTGACTGTTATATCTAATTTAACAGCCACAAGCCATGAATCCCAATGATTAACCCAGTATCTAACGAATTTGGATGGTGTCTGAAGAAAAGCCCATTTCGGCCAAAACTTCCTTAACCCTCCTTTTATGGTCTCCTTGCAGTTCTATTTGGCCCTTTTTGGCCGTTCCACCGCAGGCACATCTATTTTTCAGTTCCTTGGTGAGTTCTCTGATGTCAATATCGTGTTCATCTATTCCTTCCACTATAGTCATCAGTTTCCCGAATCTTCTTCTCACTGTGTAGACTTTAACACTCTGTATTTCTCGGGCTATTTCCTCACAGACACAGAGTTCTTCTGGTAGACCACAAACATCGCAGACTTTCATCGATTTTAGTTCTCCTTATTTTTTTCATTAATTATGGTTTTGACCCGTGCAATGGTTCTTTTAAGTTCCTTGATCTTACCGGGGTTTTCGTAAATCCCAGCGGCTGCACTCTTGGAAATGTTATTGGCATGTTCTGCCTGAAGTTCCTCCAATTTATTTTGGAGTTCATCTATTTCCATTTCACGAATCTCTTTACTCCTTAATATAACCATATTTATACTTCCTTTTATAATTTATGATGATTTCTAAGGATTAAATCCTATTGGGATTTCTCCACTTTTTCCTTAATTTCGGAAGCTTTCTCTTTAACTTCTTCAACTTTATCGGAAGCTTTTTTCTTTGCTTCAGAAGTTTTTTCTTTCACTTCCTTGGTTTTATCCTCGGCAGCTTTTTTAGCTTTAGCAGCTTTAGTTTTTGCTTTGGAAGCTTTTTCTTTAACTTCCTCAGCTTTCTCCTGGGCAGCTTCAGCAACTTCTTCAGCTTTCTCTTTAACTTCCTCAGCTTTTTCTTGGGCAGCCTCAGAAGCTTCAGAAGCTTTTTCTTCTACTTCCTTGGTTTTATCCTCGGCAGCTTTTTTAGCTTTAGCAGCTTTAGTTTTTGCTTTGGAAGCTTTTTCTTTAACTTCCTCAGCTTTCTCCTGGGCAGCTTCAGCAACTTCTTCAGCTTTTTCTTCAGAAGCTTCAACAACTTCAGAAGCTTTTTCTTCTACTTCCTTGGTTTTATCCTCGGCAGCTTTTTTAGCTTTAGCAGCTTTAGTTTTTGCTTTGGAAGCTTTCTCTTTAACTTCTTCAACTTTATCGGAAGCTTTTTTCTTTGCTTCAGAAGTTTTCTCTTTCACTTCCTTGGTTTTATCCTCGGCAGCTTTTTCAACTTCTTCAGCTTTTTCTTTAACTTCCTCGGCCTTGTCTTGGGCAGCTTCTTTTATTTCAGCAGCTTTCTCTTTAGCTTCAGCAGCTTTGGTTTTTAAATCAGCTTTTTTTGCTGGTTCCTCAACTGGTACTTCAGCAGCTTCTTCTGCTGCTTCTTCAGTGATCTCTTCAAGGATCTCTACTGAACCTTCAGTTACTTCCTCAGCAGGAGCTTCAACAGATTCTGCAACTTCTACTTCAGCTGTTTCTTCGACTTTAGGCTGGATAATGTCAATTTTATCAGGTAATACCACTTCTGGTGGCATGATTCGCACGTATATTCCCAGAACACCTGGTTTGAGTTGTACTGTGGCGAATCCTTCTTTAACATATTTGATGGATGGTTCTCCGCAACGTTTAATATATCCATCAGTGAATTTTGCACAAGCAGATCGGGATCCCCTGATTTTTCCGGAGATGGTTACTTCCACTCCCTGAGCTCCGGATCCCATGATCCTTCTTAGGGTAGAGTAAGCTACTCTACGGAAGTGCATACCTCTTTGGAGCATGGCTGCGATTTTGTGAGCCATGATTTTTGGGTTTAGTTCTGGTACATCCACTTCTTTTACTTCTACCTGAGGGTTTTCTAGGTCATAGCTGGTTTTAAGGGTCTGAGTTATGGCTCGTACAGTTTTACCACCTCGGCCAATGACCATTCCTGGTCTTTCGGCATATACCACTATCATGGTACCTAGGGGTGTGACCTGTATTTCCATTCCACCGTAACCTGCTCGGTCCAGTTCGTTTTCCAGGTATTCATCGATTCGGGTTCTTTTAAGTCCCTCGGTTACAAAGTCCTTTTCAATCATGCGCTCTCTGCCTCCCCTAGAACTACCTGAATGTGTGTGGTGGGTGTGTTGAAGGGTGTTGCCCTTCCAAATGCTCTTGGGATGTATCCTCTGATAATGAAACCTCTGTGACTAGATATATGGAATATTTTCAAATCTTCAGTGTCCATTCCCTGATATTCAGCGTTAGCTTCAGCATTTACCAGAACATCTAAAATTTGGCTGGCTGCTTTTTTTGGGTAACGTCCTGTGGGCCATCCTTTAAGTCCCCTGCGGTGTCCTACTTTCTTGTTATGTCGTTTGAAAGGTACAGGTCTTTTCATCTCGATGACGTCCTCCAAATATTCCTTGGCTTCGTCAAGGTACATGCCCCGGAGTTCCCTGCAGATCTCCACAGAATGTTTAGGAGAGATCTTGAGGGATCTGCCAGTAGCCTTAGCCACTTTGCCTGATCCTTCGTAAGCGTATTTAATTTTTGCCATGGTTTTATTCTCCTTATTTCAGGGGCACGAACATGGATGAACGGGTTGCACCCATACCAGGGTCTCCGTGTTGTACTCTCTGACGGGTGACTGCGAACTCTCCAAAGTAGCAGCCAATCATCTCTGGCTGGATCTGGACTTCCACAAATTCTTTACCATTGTAGATACCAAAGGTCATGCCCACCATTTCTGGTAGTACGATCATGTCTCTACAGTGGGTTCTGATGATTTGAGGTCGTCCACCCTTGTTCGGTTCTTTTTTTAGTTTTCGTATCTTTTCTAGTACTTTTTTTTGCCTGGGAAGGAATCCCTTCTTGAGGGATCTGCGTTGCCTTGATGGGAATAACTGAATGACGTTATCCAGTGGCATTTCCTGCAGTTCTTCCAGGGTGTAACCGCGATACTTAAATTCTTTCCTCGCCAATTGGCCTCCTCCTTAAAAATCCTTTATTTTTATCATATTAGTTTTATTCTCGTAATTATCCTTAGTTGTCCAATAGAAGGAAGGATAAGTTACCAGTGTACTTATCTCCTCTTTCCAGTCCTCTTAGCAGCAATGGAACCCACTTTTCTTCCTGGTGGGGCATGTCTGGAGACTGTGGTAGGTCGTCCTGGGTGCTGGCGGTTTCCTCCACCGTGTGGGTGGTCTACCGCGTTCATGGCTACACCACGCACGGTCATGCACTTTTTACCCTTAGCTTTAGCTGCATAGTGTCGGTTTCCAGCTTTGAGGAATGGTTTTTCTTTCCTACCTCCCCCTGCAACCACACCTACGGTGGCTCTGCACTGGGGATTGAAAGCCTTTAATTCCCCGGAGGGAAGTTCCACAATGGCTTTACCCACATCATGGGTGATAAGAGAAGCGTAAGTTCCTGAGGATCGGACGAATTTTCCTCCGTCTCCAGGGTTATTTTCCAGGTTGTACACAGGTGTTCCTTCCGGGATTTCTCCCAGTGGTAGTGAGTTTCCTGGTTTTAGGGGTGCGGATACTCCGCATGCTATTTCATCATTGATGGTAATACTTTCTGGGGCCAGTATCAGTTTTTGTTCTCCATTTTCAAATTTGACCATGGCCACAGGTGCAGTTCTACCTGGGTCGTGGATGATGTCCACTACACGACCATGTAAACTGCCATTCTTTTCCAAATCATCATATGAACGGTACTGTATTTTTCCTTTGAAGCGGTGTGATGCGCTTCTGTAGGTGGGGGTTGCTCTTCCCCTTCTCTGAATTATTAATCGTTTTCCCATTATTAATCCTCCCTAAGGACTAGAATACACCCATTTTAACGGCGATGTCTTCTGCACTAGCTTCTTCTGCCAGTTTAAGGTAGGCTATTTTTTCACCACGGGAGTTTATTTGAGTGTTAACTCGCTCCACCTCAACATCGAAGAGTTGTTCAAAAGCCTGTTTAATTTCGGGTTTTCGGGCTGTTCTCCTGACCACGAAGGTTAACTCGTTTTTGTAGTCAATAGCGTTCATGCTTTTTTCAGTTAACTGTGGTTTGATAATTATGTTGTAAGGGTCCATCTTTAACACCTACTTATAGATCTCCCAGTTTTTCCATGGCGGATTTGGTGAAAACAGTGAGTCGGCCTGGGTGTGTTCCTGGTGCCAGGAGTTCTGCATTAATATTGTCCACAACCACCACATCTACTCCAGGGTGGTTTCTGGCTCCTAGGCTAATTCCTTTATCTTCTCCAACAACCAGTAATGGTCCTGTGGGTGTTCGGTATTTTCGGCCTCTACTTTTACCTTTACCTGCACGGATTTTTCGGCCTTTTTTTGCTCGGACCACGTCATCCATGAGTCCCAGGTTTTTGAAAATTTCCCTGGTTTCACTGGTTTTCTTGACACTGCAGATATCATCGTCCACTACGAATGGTATCTGGGGTATGTTTTCGATTTTGTGTCCTCGTGCTTCCACCAGTTCAGGGTTGGTGGTAGCTGCCAGTGCTGAGCGTATGGCTAGTCTTCTTTCTTTTTTGTTGATCTTTTCATGTATGATCCTGGCTGTCCTTGGGGGGTGGGCTCTTCTTCCACCTGCAGCTTGAGGTACGAATGCTCCTTTGGAACCTGCGGGGTGTCTGGAACCCTTAACACGAGGTACCATAGCTGCTCCTCGGCCTGCACCGAATGATTCAGCAGTAGTTCGTTTCCCTGCCATGGGGTCTGTTCCCCATGGTTGGATACGGGCGCTTTGTGCAGAGAGGACCGCTCTTTTTATCAGGTCCGGTCGGAATTCTTCACTGAATATCTCTGGAAGTTCCATCTCGCCAGTAACTTTACCTTCTAATGAGTAAACCTTAATCTTCTTCATTCCCATCACTCTTTAATAATTAGGCTCCCTGCTTGGAGGCCGTGCTGATATATGATATTTGCGGAGCATCGTCGTGTTTTCCGTGTGGTCGCATTGCTTTTCGCAAGATGACCAGTCTCTTGGATGGTCCGGGTAATGATCCTTTAAGAAGTAAATAATTGTTTCGAACTAGACCGTATTTTACAAATCCACCTTTAGGATTGATTTCATCAGCCTGGTCAGCTTCTCCTATTTTGAGGATTTTTTTATTGAATTCAGTTCTTTGGTGGTATCCCATTTGACCTGCCATGGGTACAGTCCACATGGTACGTTCTGGGCTCCATGGTCCAATAGAACCTACATGTCTTCCTTTACTACTTCTAGCGGCTTTTCCGTACTGTATACGGACACCCCATCGTTTTATAACTCCCTGGAATCCTTTACCTTTGGTTACTGCCACGGCATCGGTGTGTTCACCGTCACTGAAAACATCAGCGGGGTTGATTTCTTTTCCCAGGATGCTGGCAACATATTCCAGTTTGCCTTCCACACTGGATCCTCCCACACCACATTCGGTGATTTCAGGTTTTTTCTTGGGAACACTGGCCAGTCTAGGTTTGGTGTGTATGAGTGCACGGATTTCCACTACATTATCTATGTTTTCTTTTAAAGCGGCAAGCTGAGCTTCAGAATCATATTCTTTAGGTAGGGTGATTTTCCGTTTAAGGTCTTCATCCATATCTGCTGCCAGGACATCAGTCATGGCTTTGATTCCTCTAGTGGTTTTCCTGTAAGCTCGGATACCAAAAACCACTATGGGTGGAGTTTCCAGCACGGTTACTGGGGCGGATATTTCCATTCCTTCTGTTGGTGAGTTTTTGGTGTTATCCAGCATGGTTACATGGGTCATTCCCACTTTGTAACCTGGAAAGCCCAAAAGACACGGCTCTTCGCTCTCAGGCCAGGAACTAATACTGGGTGACTCCCTGGCTGCTCTTTTTCTTGGACTAAATGCAACTGATCCTTTTCTAGGTTGATGATGTCTAGTCATCTAATATTTCCTCCTTACAATCATGTAATTTTCCACTTTTCCAAATATGTGAACATAAATTAATTTAGGACATTCATTAGTAAACGCCCAAACGCGCATTGTCAATTAAAAATTGTCATCAATGCTTATTGTTAGCTTAATGCACGATAACATGCATTACTCATATCAAAATTTAATTAACTGATTAGCCCTGCTAACCAGTACCATGGTTCCCAGTTATAATACAAACGTATAACTAATCCATTAGCATATTAAATACTGATAATGTCGCTAAAACTGCCTCTTCAGTTCTTACAGTCTTAGTTCCCTGATTAGGGATGGTGTTAACCTCTAGGTCTAATACGTCCCCAGGGTTGCCCATTAATTCGTGTAAGCCCGAATACGGACCACCAAACAAAATAGCTACGTGTTTGGAGCCCCTTAACCCCTCTCGTACTTCGTTTAAAACAGAAGTGATGGGTTCAGCATAGTGCGATGTCCCCACCACCAGGTCTGGTTGTGGTTTCAACAAATCTATGCTATCATCTAAACTCTTATAAGTAGACAGTACTTCATAGCCCCAGTAGAAATCAGGTTCATCTGGAGTTATTATTATTTCCTTTCCTAACTTATCTACCTTAAAGCTTAAAACCCGGTTCACGCTGAGCTTTTCCTTGCACAACGCATCCCGGTCAGCACCAATATCAACTATAGTGCCTTTTTTTGTCCTTTTTAGTGTAAGTCCCTGTCTAAAATCACCTGCACGGAGTTCTCCAGTTGGGTGATGAGGAGTTCGTAACGGAGGAAGTATTCCTACGTTCCTTAACTCCTTGGTTATAGGAAATACCTTTTTTCTAAGGTATTGTGGGGTATTCATATAAGTGAGGATATCACTAATAAACTTTACCCCTTTTCGGTCTTCCGGGTCTTCAGTATCACTGTAAACTACGATTTTTGTAACCCGAAACAGGGCGGCTGATCTGCCAATCAACCCTACTTTGTATGTCTTTAGTTTTAAATCTTTTGTTTCTTGAATAAAAGAAGATGGTATAAAGATTGTGATATTATTACCTTGCATCTTTAAATCTTTGTTTTTGATCCTATAATAATATACACATATATATGCATGGATTCTAATCCATTTTTTCAATCCTCAAAACCACCACTTCCACTTCCCGTTTCTCATCCTGATGGAAGTGATAGATGTGTGGTAATGGAAATGCATAATAAAAACGATGAGTTATCACAGCACCCATGGCCTTCACCATTTTTTCTAAAAACTCTTCTGTTTTTGCCAGGTGAAAAGAATAAACCACTGGCGCCACTTCCAGGGCTTTCTCCAGGAACCGACGATCAGCATCCTTACGATGGGCCTTCTGAGCTCCAAAGGGAGGGTTCTCTATTACAGTGTCGGCATTTTCCTTGAAATCATCCACATCCACCTGAAGAAATCTGGAGTTATGGGCAACATCAAGTCTTTCTGCTTCACTTTCGGCAACCCGCAGGGCATCCACATCAACATCCACCCCTACAACTTCCACGGCTCCCATGAGGGCAGCTCCCAGTGCCAGGATCCCGGTTCCACAACCCAGATCCACCACTTTCATCCCATCTATATCTCCATAGTTACTGGCATTCCATATCACATCTGCAGCTATGCCTGCAGGTGTATGGTACTGTTCCAGGTCAGGGTCAGGATGTGGGTGGGATGGAATTTGTTGTAATGCCATTTCGAGGTGTCTTTTCTTACTGATCATAATTTTAAGCCCTATTATTCTCAATAAACTTCATATCATTATATATATTACCTATAATATTTTATGTTGATGGGATTATCTAAAAAATCTGGAGTTAGATATAAATCTAGAGGGAGATATAGATAGACCAAGATAAATTTACATAGATTGTATTGGGTTTTTAAACCCATCCATGAATTTACACATAATACAAGGAAGATATCATGTTTGACAAGGTTCTGGTTGCCAACCGTGGCGAAATTGCCATTAGGGTGATGCGCGCCTGCAGAGAACTAGGTGTTAAAAGTGTGGCGGTTTACTCTGAAGCCGATAAAAATTCGCTTTTCGCCAAATACGCTGACGAATCCTACCTTATAGGAGGACCCTCCCCATCTGATAGTTATCTGAACATTCCGCACATTCTGGATGCTGCGGAAAAATCAGGGGCTGATGCCCTGCACCCTGGATACGGTTTCCTGGCAGAAAACTCACAGTTTGGTAATGAATGTGCGAAAAATGGTATAAAACTCATAGGACCCCCAGGTCCAGTTATTGAAGCTATGGGAAGTAAAATTGAAGCCAGGAAACTCATGGAAAAAGCCAATGTACCAGTGATTCCTGGTAACAGTAAAGGGGTGACTGACCCTGATGAAGCCCTGCAGATTGCAGAGGCTATTGGTTACCCGGTCATAGTCAAAGCTTCTGCAGGGGGTGGTGGTATAGGTATGCGAACAGTTTATGAAGAAGATGAACTACTGCGTGCCCTGGAATCCACTCAATCTGTAGCTGCCTCTGCATTTGGAGATTCCACTGTATTTATTGAGAAGTATGTGGAGGAACCACGCCATATAGAATTCCAGATCCTGGCGGATGAACAGGGAAACACCATCCATGTAGCAGACCGTGAATGCAGTATCCAGCGCAGACACCAGAAACTCATTGAAGAAGCACCTTCACCAATTATGACTGAAGAACTCCGGGAAAAGATGGGATCAGCAGCTGTTAAAGCCGCGGCATCTATAGGATACACCAATGCAGGTACTGTGGAATTTTTATACTCAGATGGTGCTTTTTATTTCCTGGAGATGAACACCAGAATCCAGGTGGAACATCCTATAACTGAAGTGGTCACTGGAGTGGATCTGGTTAAAGAACAGATTAAAATCGCCTCAGGTAGAGAATTGTGCTGTACCCAGGAAGAGATCCAGGTACGAGGTCATGCTATAGAGTGCCGTATAAACGCTGAAAATCCTTTAGCTGATTTTGCTCCTAACCCTGGTAAAATCATTGGTTACCGTTCTCCCGGAGGTCCGGGATTACGGGTGGATAGTGGAGTTTACATGAATTATACCATACCTCCCTATTATGATTCTATGATCTCCAAACTCATTGTATGGGGTAGAACCAGAAATGCAGCTATAGCCAGGATGAGGAGAGCCCTCTCAGAATATATTATTATAGGAGTGGAAACTACCATACCTTTCCATAAAGCCATGATGCTAAACCCTACCTTCCAGGAAGGAAAACTGCACACTCACTTTGTGGATGAGCATAAACAGGAAATAATGGAAAATGTGGAACAGATTGTGCAGAAAGATAAAGAAATGGTTTCCCGACTTAAATCAACATTTTTACCATCTAAAAAAGCAGCTGCAGTTTCTGCAGCAGTTTCCAGCCATATTGCTGATTCCATAGCCAAGAGAAATAAATGATATAATGTATATATAAAACAATTCGATGGTTAAAAAAAGGGCAGAGTGGTTTGATGTATAAAAAACAAATATTAAAGACACTCCATCAAAATAAGGACGAATATGTTTCCCAAGACCATTTAGCATCCGAAGTGGGAATATCCAAAACCCAGCTTACTGATGAGATCAGAAAACTGGAAGAAGAGGGCTACAAAATAGATTCATCAGTTGAAAAGGGTTATTGCCTCATTAAAACTCCAAATCAACTTTTACCATATGAAATACAGGAAGACTTGTCCACAAGTTACATTGGCCGGGAAATTCATTATTATCCTGAGGTAGATTCCACCAATGAAGTGGCCAAAAGATTGGCCCAGGAAGGTGTACCAGAAGGAACCATTGTTATTGCCGAAAGCCAGCGCAGGGGCAGGGGTCGTCGTGGGAAAAAATGGTTATCACCCTCTGGAGGGGTGTGGATGACCATAATTTTACGACCAGATATTCCACCATCCAAAGCACCCCAACTTACACTGGTAACAGGAGTGGCCGTGGCTGAAACCCTGGATCAGGAATGTCGACTGGATGTGGGTATTAAATGGCCCAATGATATTTTAATAGGGGAAAAAAAGGTATGTGGTATACTAACTGAAGCCAGTGCCAATCCTCAGGGATTGGAATATGTGGTGGTGGGTATAGGTATAGATCTCAACGTTGATGTGAATAATTTCCCACCAGAACTCAGAGAAGGGGCCACATCTCTTAAACATGAACTTGAAAAGGAAATTTCTGGAGCAAAACTGGTACAACAATTCCTCTCTAACTTCGAAAAACTTTACAATGACTTTAAAACAGGTAAATTTCCGGAAATTCTAAACCAATGGCGTAGACTCTCTAAAACTATTGGAACCTCTGTTGAAGTTCATAAAAAAGGAAGAATAGTTCGTGGAGAAGCTGTTGGCATAAACAAGGAAGGGGTGCTTATTTTAGAAACAGATGATGGGAGCCTGCGCAAAATCATATCTGGTGAATGCACACACTTCAAAGAATGATCAACTCTCCCCTTTATCTTTTCTTATTCCTTTTTCATCCATAATTTTTTATTGCTAATTCTCTTTTATTCTTCCAGGAATTATTTCATTCACCATCATAGACGTATCAAGTTAAAAATTAGAGAATTCAAGTAATGTTTTCATCATCTATCATGAATATTAACGATTATTTTATTCTACAGTGATTACAGCCACTTCCCCTAAACCACCTTCAACCTGGAAGTGGCGTTGGGTGAACATCTCGCAAGCGTAGATATTGGTAAGGGTGTGATTGGTAAGTTCAGCTATTTTAATCGAGGATGAACCTGTTACTGCCATGTAAGGAATGATTTGATCACCCATATACTTATCAAAGGCAGCACCCCTGGCTATGCATGATATAAGTTCTTCTGCAGCTTCTCTGCCAACAATTTCCGCCCTTTTACCAGGTTTTCCCAGGGAACTGGCCCCTACACGAGGAATGTTTTTACCTGCAAATTCACTCCAGAGTACCATAGCTGATCCTGGACCCAGAGCATCACTCTCTGGATCAGTTTCCACTTCAATTTCAACTTCGTAACCTGCTGCGGTGAGTATTTTCTCTGCAGATTCTGCCTGTCGAATTGCCACATGTTTAGGGAGTTTGGTAGCGTGAGATATGCCCCTGATTACATCCACCTCCAGATCATGATAGTTAAGGGGTTTGAGTTTCTTTACGGGTTTAATCTCAGCATTTATTTCACCCCCACCACGAGGATAATATCCTCTCCGGATTAACTTAAGTTTCACAGAATATCCTATAGATCGCAATATGGGAATAGTTACGTTTTGAAGATAATCCACTGTGGGAGCCCATCTAACATCAGTACCACCTTTAATCTGGATAGTAACTGGTTCCGGAGCTAACATAGCCGGGATCATTAAAGCTTGTAGAACCAGGGAGGTGCTGCCAGCTGTCTGAATATCGATCTCCAGTTTTCCTCCCCTTAAGGTTCCAGGGATGAATGTCATCTGTGTTGATCCCATTTTCAATCCCTTAACCTGGGCCTGGGATAGTTTTTGAATTGCCAGTGCAGAGTTCAGGTGTTGCATCATCAGACCTGGTTTTGGTCGTCTGGCCCGGATATTTTGAATATGAAAAGGATTCCCAGTTAAAGCTGAAAGGGCGGTTGAAACCCTTAAAAGAGCCCCTCCCCCTTCTTTATAAGATCCATCTATTTCTATCATGGAACCCTCCAATAATAAAACTTAAAAACGAATTTATGAATAATACGATTCTGATTTCTAATTTAAAGGGTTAATAATAATCCAGATATTTAAATGGTTAATAGTCATCCAAATATTATAAAGGGTTAATAGTAATCCGGATATTATAAAGGCTTATTAGTCATTCATTCTGATATTTAAAAGATTAATATAATTTTCATATTAAAAAATTTCCAATAATACTTAGATCCGTTTATTGATAATCCTGAATCTATTACCCTGATCCTGAATCTATTACCTTGAAAATCATTCATATAAAATGTTCAAACAGGCTTCTTCATCAGTTGCTATTTGCTTTAATCGTTGTAGTGCATCACTGATAGCATGTGATATTTGAGTATTATCCATTCTTTCTGCATCTTGTGCAGCCAGGTCCAATCTGATGGTGGCAGAAACTCCTGGCATTCCCACGGCAGGTATGGTAATCAGATTATGATCTTTTAAAAGTATCATGGCCATTAAAGTGGCAGCTTCGCGTTCTGAGATGTGTGTTTCATCTTTAGAGTCTGTTATTTCTTTTAAAATGTTTTCTGCTGAAATCATTATTCCTGTGGGAGTTTTTTCCACACCAGGCACTACTTCTTTCACTGTCTGGTAAAGTGCATCCTTTCTATTTATAGAATCCAGAATCCTCTGGGGGTTGAAATGTTCCAAGGCCCTCACTATACCTGCAACTACTGGTGGTTGGGCTTCTAATCCAAATTGATTTGCTTTAGCCTGTATCAAGTCAATTAGTTGAGTATTTCCAGCCATTAATCCTGCTCTTGGACCATCCATTAATTTATCTGTGCTGGTAACTACCAGATCCGCACTCATATCCAGTGCTCTGGGCTGCTGATAAATCACTGTGCGTAGCCTTGCTCCGGAGGCATCATCTACCATTACCGGGATCTGTTGCTGGTGGGCTATCTCTATGATCCTTTCAAAATCAGCTAAAGGAAGTACCTGATGATCCATGGTAGAACCAGTTATAACCACCAGGGAAGTTTTCTCACTGAGTTTGAAGTCATTTAAATCATCAAATTCATGGTAAGTGGCACCCTGAATCTTCACACTACGGGGAATAGAGGGATGTGAAGGTAGTTTTGGTAAGTAGTGTAGGACTTCATCACCGGGTTCCACCAGGGCCATTATAGTTGCTAGTATGGCAGCACTGGTGCGGTTGAAGGCTAATACTTTTTCACCACCCAGATGATCCTTACCTTCTTTTTGTAATGATTCTGAAAAAATAGCAGGGCCTGCATAGGTTTCAAGGAAAGCCAGGTCTGATTTTTTTACTGGGAATCCTCCAGCTAACCCTGAAAGATCGTAAAGTCCGGTTCTTCCATGTTCTTTAACTCTGGAAGCTATGCATCTTAAAGCAGCTTCTCTTCTTCTTACCTCATCAAGGGAAGAACATATAAGCATTTCATTCATCCTTGGAATCGTGTTTATGATCATCCGCTTTCAGAATAATAGCATCATCGGCAGAGTTCTGCAGGGCAGCGCTGAAACCAGGTTCAGCTCCAATCACTATGGTTTCCTTCCCATTTTCTTTTGCCTTGTTGATAATGGGTAAAAAGTCAGCGTCACGAGTCATGAGCGCTATGACATCAATATTGGGGTTGTAAATAAGTTCCATGGCCTCAACAGCCATGTAAACATCAGTATCGCCTGCCACAACAATAGGGGTGAATCCCTGGTTTACTATGGCTTCAATAAGTTTATCTGAGGCATACTGGTTTAAAAGAACCTTTCCCACCCTCATATTACCATATTCTGACATTATTTCCCTTACCAGATCCAGATTGAGACTGAATTCCTTCCGTAACATGTTTGGTCCATCAACTAGAAGTCCTATGTTTTTGGATCCAGACTCTGACCTTCTTAGTGGGATGTAAGAAGTTAATTTTTCAAAACTTCGCATTTTATATCCTCCAAATTAAGAATCTTGGTAAAAATAACAGTCTAATTAAATGTTTTTGGTGGATATATTTTGTCTTTGATCATGGAATTAATGGATCAGTTAAAAATGTGGATTATTGGCTAGATAAATGTATTAAAACTATGTTTACCATTGTTTAACAAGTTTAAAGTAAAGATCTGAAATAATTTAAAGCCAATACCACTAATACCATGAAAACTCAATATTTGCCCTTGAATTTGGGTTTCCATTATACTGCTTGTTTTTTACCATCTGTTTATATTACTTATGTTTTTATAATTACCAATATATTAAATTTTGCAACTCTAACTTTTGGGGTGTTTAATCCCTTATTTGACTGCACTATAGCACTACAAATGATTTTATGAAAAGATCTGATTTTTTGTGATTTTAGGATTTGTATTTATAAACTACCATTGTAGAGGTGAGATAGTTTTAATCTTCGTCCATGTTAAAGAAATCACCGAAAAGATCTTTTACAACTGGCAGATCTTCTTCAGGGATGGCTATCACTTCCACATCAGAGATGTCTCTGAAATAGTACTCTGCAGTTACAATTTCACCCTCATCATTCATGTACAGAAAGAGGCCATCCACATACTCCTCAGGATTTGGTGAGGGGAGAAAAACCTCAAAACGGATAAGAACATCAGAACCTGGAATGTTTTCCAGAAATTTTTGGTTCTTTTTTTCATCCTTCAAAGCAGTTCTAAACTCTTCCATCCTTGAATTAAGTTCCTTCAATATTTTTTGTTCATCGTTACTCATGAATTCACCTAAATCTCCTGTTTAATACTATAGTTCTTATTAGTTCTGCCTTAAATATAAAGGGCAAGCAACCAAACACGGCTTTTATATATTAGTAATTGCACGAATGTATAAGGAGATAATTGGGAGGGAAGTTATTAATAGTTTTTCCCAAAAGAGTCCCAGATTTAAAAAAGGAATTTTATCATTATTCATTACCAATCCAAGTAACTTACCATTATACCATTATATATGTTTATTACTCAGTTTAAGAGAAATTTTCTTCACAAAATTCAATGGTTATTTTGGTACCTTTATCTCTGTTAATTTTCATTTCCCCCTCGATCTGTTCAGTTAAAATGTTTACTAAACGTAATCCCAGAGATTCTGTGTTTTTATAGTCCAGTTCTGGAGGAAAACCTATGCCATTATCTGCTACGGTTAAGGAATAATTATGGCCGTCATAATGGAAACTTATGTCAATTTTGCCGTTTTGTCCATCAGGGAAGGCATGTTTTAAACAGTTGGATAAGAGTTCATTTAGAATAAGACCCAGAGGGATCATGGTATTGATATCCATCATAACTTCTTCCAGGTCAAAATTGAGTTCTATGCGACCGGAATCTGTGGAATAGGTGCGGAAAAGATCACTGGCCAGGGTTTGTATATATTCTCCAATGTTGATTCGTTTAAGGTGACTGGACTGATAGAGTTTATCATGGATCAGGGCCATTGACCTGGCGCGGTTTTGACTATCCTTAAAAACATCCAGAACTTGTTTATCTTTAATATAGCGAGATTGAAGACTTAAAAGACTGGAGATGATCATTAAATTGTTCTTAACCCTGTGATGTATTTCTCTTAAAAGCATGTCTTTTTCTTCGAGGGAGATTTTTAACTCTTTTTCCATTTTTCTACGTTCTGTTATATCCCTGGCAATTGAAAGAGATACTTTTTCCCCGTTTAATGTGAAAATGTGGGTGTTGATTTCAACAGGTATTATGTGACCTTCCTTGGATATGAGATCAGTTTCAAAGGTGAGTTTATCTGTTTTTAATGAATTTACCTTTTTTTCGCATTCTGTGAATGATTGTACGTCTTCAATATCTTTAGGTGACATCTGCAGTAGTTCATCAGTACTATAACCCAGAATCTGACTGGCCACACTGTTTACTTCTATGAACTTTCCAGAAATTCCATCTTCAGTGAGCTCATGCAGGAAAATGGCATCATTGGCATGGTCAAAAAGGTTGCGGAAGTTTTCCCCCTCAGACCGCAATGCTTTTTCAGCAGAAATAAGTCTTTCAGTATCTTTTCTAAGATTCGCGTTTTCCTTTTCAAGCTGAAAAACCTTTTTACGCAGTTCTTCAAGTTCGTTTAACTGTTCTTTAGATTTATTATAATGATTCATTTAAACCTCTAAAATTCCTTTAAGCTTCTTTAAGATTCCTTTAAACTTCTTTAAACTTCTTAAAGATTCTTTAAGCTTATTTAAGATTCTTTAAACTTCTTTTAAGTTTCTTTAAGATTCCTTTAAACCTCTGAATGTTAATGAGAATTATTATATCCTAACCCCAAAAATTATCAGATCTTAACCCCAAAAAGTTCCATATTTCTTCTTTGGTATTTTAATTTTTAATGTGATTTTAATCTTCAACTCTCTCTAAATTTAATTTGATTACTTAAGGGTCGTGTGTCCATATTCCTATTTGTCTCTATTGATACTCACCAATAATCGTATCATAAGGAAATATTTATTTTAAGTTTATATAATGTTCGGGAGAAGAAAAAATTGGTATCTTTTCATGAAAAAATAAACCTTTCAAATCCTTTTTTTGTACTTTAATTCTCCAAATATGATGCTAAATTCTGTTCCGTGGCTTTTATTAAGATTTATTTCCCCATCCATCTGATTGACTAAACTATTTACTAACTGCAATCCAAGCGTGTCTGGTTTTTTATAATCCAATTCATCTGGAAGTCCTATACCGTTATCACTGATGATAAGTGTGTATTTATCATTTGATTCTAGCGAAACATGTATTTCTCCTTTTTTTCCCGGGGGAAATGCATGTTTTAAACTGTTAGAAACGAGTTCACTTATTATAAGTCCACATGGAACTGCAGTTTCAATGTTTAATGTAACATCTTCCACTTCTATCACTTGTTTAACCTGTTCTGGTTGAATATGGTATGAATAGAATAAATCTGCAACTATTCGGGGGATGTACTCATTGAATTTAACATGATTTAAATCAGAAGATTGGAATGATTTTTCATGGAGGATTGCTATGGATTTAACCCGGTTCTGGCTCTCAAGCAGAACCTTTTTAGCTTCTTCTCCCTCCACCTGTTGTGTCTGCAGATTCAGAAGACTGGAGACAACTTGCATGTTATTTTTTACTCGATGATGAACTTCCCTGATCAAAGCTTCTTTTTCAGTTAAAGATTTTTTTATTGCTTCTTCAGCAAGAGAACGTCTGATGACAATGGATGCCTGGTTTACAATTACCTCTATGGCTTTTTTATGATCCATGGATTGACCTTCCAGTAAGGCAATGGATACACCCCCATAATGTTTACCTTCAAAGGAAAAGCGAATGCTGTGAATCTCTCCAATATGGAATATTTTCTCGATCATACGACAAAGTGGTCGGGAAAGTTTATGCAGAGTTAGAGAGTAAAATCCATCTTTGTACTGTGTTAATTCTTCGCTTTTATGTTTCTTGAGCTCTTCCTTGCTAATGTCATCCACTAAAAATTCCATTTTAAAGGGACTAATTCCCAGAACTTTCTCCAGTTTATCAAAGTAATTACTAGGACCCAATATATCCATAACACGCACATGATTCTTATCATGAGAAATTCCACTGACAATAACGTAAGAATTAGGTAAAAGTTTTGTTATGGCGTTTCCAATAACAGAATAGATTTCACTGGTACTGGTAACCCCTACCAGTTGCATTACCACTTGACTGGTGATTTCTTTTTCTTGCAATGATTCCTGTAGATCTATTTCGATCTTTTTTCTTTGGCTGATATCGGTTAAGATTATCAACACTCCTTCAAGATCTCCAGTTTCCTCCATTACGGCTAGAGTGGTTAAGGAAACAAAAAAAGAAAGTCCATTATTTGATATCAATTGCATTTCACATTGTTTTTTAACCCTGCTTTCCAAAACTTGTTTGATGTGTTTATGGTAAATTTTTTTATAATCAGGGGCTACAAAGTTGATAAAAGCTGTGTTAAATATATTTTCTCGTGATATTTCCAGCATGTCTGCCCCCGTTAAATTAACTCTTTTTATGATGCCATTTTCATCAAGGGTTAAGTATCCAACTGGGGCCAGATCATAAAGATCCAGATATTTTCGTTTAGAGTCATTTAATTCTTTATGGGCTTTTTTTAACTCTTCATTCTGCCTTTCCAGTTCAGTTTGATATGTGCGAAGTTCAAAAATCAGATCATCAGGATCACTGGCAATGTTAGAATCTTGGACTTTATCATCCCTGATTTTCCAAGTCCGACTTTTGATTCTATCTTTCTCATCCACGGAATCAACACCATTTCTTAAATCCAAGAAATACTATTAACACCGGCTCCAATGTAATCCAAATACTGGCATGGCCTGCCCATGAACATATTCATTGATAGTAAGTAATATAGTAATTAATCATATTTGTTTTTATTTAATTTACCCAAAAAAAATAAACCAATACAGGATACTATCCTAATTTATTTAATTTTAGAGAAAGTGATCTTAATTAATTATCAAAAACTTTGTTAAAAGATATTGATCTTACGTATATGGTGGTTATACTTTAAAGAGGACTATTTTAGCCATAAAGATATTAGTTGAATTATGATTTTATTTTTATAGTTAAGGGAAAGCTTTAAATATCATTAGACATTTTATTATATTATGTCAGCTTATGACATTTAATTTAAATATGTCTATTCAATGACGATTAATGAAAATTTGTCATTAAGAAGTGATGGAAATGGCCATGTCTGATAGGAAAGAACGGGAAAAAGAAATGCGGCGAAAGGATATTGTTGACACTGCCGAGAGATTATTCTTCAAAAAGGGCTATGAAAAAATTACCATGGCAAATATAGCTGAAGGAGCTGAATTAGCTAGAAGTACCCTATATCTGTATTTTAAAAATAAAAAAGAGATATATTTGGCTATATCCATTAGAGGTACTGAGATTTTAAATGAAATGTTGAAAGAATATTATGAAAAAGGCGAAACAGGATTGGAAAAGGTTAAACTGCTCATGACTGCATTTTATAGGTTCTATAAAGAATATCCTGATTATTATGATGTGAACTGGTCTTCATATAAGGTGTTAATTGATCATGATTTGCCAAAAATGGAAGAAATAAAGAGAATCAGGATGGAAGGCTTTTCATTGTTTGGTAAAGCACTTCAGGAAGGGATGGAAGATAAATCTATTAGATCTGATCTAGATCCAGTTAAAGCAAATCTTGTTTTAGCTTCATCTATGCAAAATGCATTCAATCTTCCCCCCACTATCAAGCTGCATCTAGAGAATAATAATCTCACCCATGAGGAACTGATTGAGTATACTGTAGACATGATGGTGCGTTCATTGAAATAATGAGAATAAATTCATTAAAATAATAATTTTTTAAAGAGGAGGTTAAAATGCAAACTAAAAATAAAAAAACTGATGGAAAAAATTCCATTACGAAAACAGTTAACTGGAAATTATTTACAGTTCTACTAATTGCAAGTATCTTTGGAACTATAGCTGTACTGCCCTATACTCTTACCCTGCAGGGAGGGTTGCTTCAAAATTCATCTATACCATTAAGTGTGATCATGACTGCGCAGCTTATTCAGAGCATTGTCCTCTTTGCTGTTGTTATATTTATTGGTCTTTACCTTGCCAAAAAAGTAGGACTTGAACTTCCCATCCTTGAAGGATGGCTTGAAGGTAGGGAAGTTAAAAATTATTTGAAATCAATACTAGGATTATCAGTTGGGCTTGGAATACTAGCAGGAATTCTTATAATTGGAATAGATTATTTGTTTTCATTTGCCGGGTTTACCAGTAGCATAGTTATGGCCCAAATAACTCCCCCAGCCTGGCAGGGCTTTTTGGCATCATTTTATGGTGGAATCAATGAAGAGATACTGTTGAGATTATTCTTAATGACCTTGATTGCCTGGATAATCTTTAAAATCAAAAAAACAAAGGAAGGAAAGCCAACAAATATGGGTATGTGGTTAGCTGTTATTTTAGCAGCTGTTATTTTTGGTATTGGCCATATACCAACTGCCATGGCCATAGTTACACTTACACCTCTACTTGTTATCAAGGTGATAATTTTAAATGCTGTTGGTGGAATTATATTTGGATGGCTTTACTGGAAAAAAGGTTTAGAATCAGCCATGATATCACATTTTTCTGCAGATATAGTACTGCATGTGATTTTACCACTCATAGCAGTGATTTGAAGCCGGAATTATCCAGTTAACTCTTATTTTTTTTCAATTACCTCTTTTTTTCAAATTTCCACAACATTGGTGAACATTTTTATCCTTATCTTGCATAATGACCTATCTATACAGATTTGCCCATTTCATAGGCTTGATCCATTGCTTTACTTCCTTTGATATCTCCAATATTCCATGCACCAGTCCCATATATAATACCCTTTTCTTTTGCTCCACTGAGAACAGAGGTAAATCCTCTGAATCCTTCTATAGTTCTTTCCAATGCCTGTTTATTTCTAACTGCAGCAGTTGTAATGAAATACATATCTTTATTTTGAATCTCAGTGTATCTTGAGTAAGTTCTGTCAATTAAGGTTTTCATCTGGGCATTCATGGTGTAGAAATAAACGGGTGTGGCCATGACAATCACATCAGCTTTAATCATTTTATCCAGAACTTCAACCATATCATCATTCTGATCACAGCCACCAGCATTGTTTTTACAGATATCACATGCCACACAGTAATTGATTTCTTTATCTCTTAGGAAAATTTTCTCGGCATGATTTCCTGCTTCTTCTGCTCCAAGCACAAACTGGTCACACAACAAATCTGAATTTCCACTTCTTCTTGGGCTGGCAGAGAGTACCAACACGTTTTTACTCATTGAATTAACCTCCATATTCTAAAAAGTTATTCTAATTCTTTATATCTTTCATCTGTCACAGGTTCCAACCATTCTACTGGACCGGCTTTAGTATTTGTCTCGATGGAAAGATGTACAAACCAACTGTCTGGTGCTGCTCCGTGCCAGTGCTTAACACTTGGATGTATTTTCACTACATCACCAGGATTAAGTTTCTGTGCTGTTTTTCCTTCCTCTTGAAAATAACCATGTCCACCTGTTACCAGCAGAATCTGTCCACCAGGATGCTTATGCCAGTTGTTTCGACTACCTGGTTTGAATGTTACATTGCCTATTGGACAATTAAATTCATTATCACCTGGTACTAACATGTTAAGCCATACATTACCACTGAAATACTTACTAAACTCCTCGGGAAGTTTTTCACCTTTCGGGAAGATTAAACTTTCACTTAAATTATTATCCATACTTTTTCTCCTTTAAAATTTTCCAGAATCTTACCAAATAACATGCTCTCCAGACTTTAACTCCCCATTATTTATAAGATGCCTCAAAAATTGCCACACAATCTTGAATGCTGAGTTTACTCCTATCTACCTCGAATAGAAGCCCCATTGTTTCTTTTGCATTCTGAGCTAGTGTTTCAAATTCTTCTGGTTTGATCCCGTAATCAGACATTTTAAGGTCTGCAACTCCACAGTCTTCCTTTAATTTTTCTAACATGATGATGAAGTCCATGGGCTCTTTTGCATCTTCCATTCCCATTGCTTGAGCCATTTTAACAAATCGTTCATCACAAACCTGTTCATTTATAAAGTGTGTGAAAAATGCCTGGCTCAACATAATAAGACCGGCTCCGTGGGGAAGTTTCTGATGAAAAGCAGACATGGCATGTTCTAAGGAATGTTGACTTGTAGCAAGACTTAGACTCTCAACAATACCCGAAAGAGTACTTCCAAAGGCTACTTTTTCACGGGCAATTACATCATTACCATTTTTAACTGCTTTTTCCAGGTTACAACTCACATTTTCAATTGCCGTGATAGCATACATATCACTCATGGGATTAGCTGATTTAGATATGTATCCCTCCACACTGTGGAATAGTGCATCAAAACCCTGGTATGCAGTGAATTCTGGTGTAACTGTTCTCATCAGTTCTGGATCTACTACTGCTATTACAGGAAACATATCATCATAACCCATCCCGATTTTTTCATGATTTTCTTTGTGTGTAATAACAGCCCATGGATCCACTTCAGAACCAGTACCTGCTGTTGTTGTAATGGCTACTACAGGGAGTGGTTTATTGTTAACTGGTTTTTCTTTTCCACTTCCACCAGAAACATAGTCCCAATAATCCCCATCATTAGTTGCCATCACTGCAATAGCTTTGGAAGCATCAATAGAACTTCCACCACCAAGAGCAACTATGAAATCACAATCATTCACTCTGGCAAGGGCACTTCCAACCATAACTGTTGATTTCAAAGGATTTGGTTCCACTTCATCAAATACTATAGTTTCTACACCTGCCATTTTTAATTGTTCTTCTGTTCTGATGAGATAACCATTTTCTTTGGCAGATTTTCCATTGGAAATAACTATCATAGCTTTTTTACCCGGCATTTTCTGTTCATGCAAATTGTTTAACTGGCCTGCTCCGAATAAAATTCTGGTAGGCACATACATATTAAAACTCATGTTCATCCTCCTTTATAACAAAGATTAAATATTTATGGCTTAAACTTAATTCAAACCAATGCATAATCTTCGATACTGATTTTAGATTTTTTTAATATAAATTCTATACAATAAATCCATTTAATTCATTCATATAGTTCTTTAACCTTCTTCAATTCCTGAATTATTGGAATATTCTGTGTGCAATGCTCTTCACATACTCCACATTCAGTACATGTTGATGCCCGTTCATTTTCCATTATAAGACCTTCATAATGAAATTGGTAGATGTCTTTCGTTTCTGGACTGCCAAACAAGAAGTAGTCATTGTATTTTGCGAAATTTTCCGGGATATTCACTCCTGAAGGACATGGTAAGCAGTAACCACAGTTGGTACAGTTAATTTTCAGCTTCTTTTCAAAAACTGACTTGGCCTGGTTTATAAGGTCTAGTTCCAAATCAGTTAATGAATAAGGATGAGCTTCCTGGGCAATTTTTATGTTCTCTTTAACCTGGTCCATGGTGCTCATCCCGCTTAAAACCACTGATACTTCAGGATGATTCCAAACCCATTTTAAAGCCCAGTCTGATGGAAATCTCTTGACCTCTGACTTGCTGAATATTTCCTGAACTTCTTCAGGGATATCAGTGGCTAACTGACCGCCTCTTAAAGGTTCCATAACTGCCACTCCCAGACCCTTTTTATATGCATATTTTAGGCCTTCTTTCCCTGCTTGGTAATCATCATCGAGATAATTGTACTGAATTAAACAGAAAGACCAATCATAATAGTCAACTACCTCTTTAAATAGTTCAAGTCGGTGATGAAATGAAAATCCTGCATGTTTTATTCTTCCATCGGCAATAGCCCTGTCCAAAAACTCTTCAAATCCAAGTTTTTTTAAATTTTCCCAGTAAGTTTTGTTGATACCGTGCACCATGTAAAAATCAATGCAATCCGTTTCCAGACGTTCTAACTGTTCATTTAAGAATCTATCCATATCTTCTCGCTTTTCTATTACCCAACTGGGGAGTTTGGTAGCTATTTTCACCTTTTCCCGGTATCCGTCTCTTAATGCTTTTGCTACAAGAGGCTCACTTTGGCCTCCCTGATCCAGACTAAAACCATGATAAGGGTATGCTGTGTCTATAACATTCACCCCATGGTCAATAGCATAACGAATCATATTTATAGCATACTCCTCATCGATATGTGTCGGATCATCTCCAATTACAGGAAGCCGCATGCAACCAAATCCCAAAGCTGAAACCTTTTCATTTGTTTTTCCAAAATTCCTATATAACAGTAATATTCCTCCTTTAGAAAAAATACATTTTTAAAAATCTTCAATTTAATGTTAAAACGTTCATTAATTGAATTTATTCTTAAACATTCTCAAGGATTTATTTATAAATGACCATAGACAAACCATAGATAAACAAATCACATTAAAAAAAGTATTAAAATAACTTAAAGTAATTTTTCTAACCATTGAGTAATTACCATTTGGTAAGTGGAGAATCAATATGGCTAAAGATGATTATTATTTTAATGAAGTTTATCGAACTATTGATGATACATTTAGCTATCTCAGGAAGAAATGGACTATTCAAATAATTAAAGGATTATTCTGCGATTATAAACATTTTAAGGACTTTTTAGAGCAGCACCCTACTTTAAGCAGTAAAGTTCTCTCTGAACGACTGAAAGAATTAGAACAGGAAGGTATTATTGAAAAAAGAATAATAAATTCTACTCCGATTCAAACAGAGTACTATCTAACTGAAAAAGGTCGCAGACTAAATAAGATAATCTTTGAACTGTTCAATTTTGCTTTAGATGAAGTTAAAATTAAAAGTGAACAAGGATCTAAATTAGAAGAATCCAAAGAAAATCTAAGAGTTTGTTTGAACATTAAATAATCCCAAACCATCCATTATAGATTGATTTATACTAATTTAGTATCCAATTAACTAGTTTGAGTTATTATTTGTTTTTTCGGGCATTTCAGGATTTATGATGATATTAATGAAAATCCTGATGAGTAGACTTTAATAACCCATCTACCCCAATCATAAGGTTTTAAAATACCCATCTACCTTAATCATGAGGTTTCAAAATAAATAATTTAAAAAAAATAAATTTCCTTATTTAATCCACGTATATCTTAACTCTGGTCTGATTTTCTTCATCTTCCACATCCACAATTTTACCTTCTGCACCATTTTTAACTGCTTCTATAACTTCATCCAGGTCTATCTGGTCCAGACCGGCTTCTTCCATTTTGGGATCGAATTTTTTGGCTAGTTTTAATCCCACATCCACCAGGGAAAGGGGAATGTTCACATTCACTTTGGGATTGTCGTCCATGGTCTTAACCCTGATTTTTAACCATTTAGCATTCGTTTTAGGTGTTATTTCCTCTGGTTCTCCTTCTAAAGCATCCAGTAATTCCGTTGCTTCTGAAGGACTAATCTTCCCTTCTTCCACCATTTCCAAAATTTGTATTCTTTCATCGCTTACATTTTTAGACATATTACCATTCTCCTTAAATCTTACCATTTAACAGTTTTAAAGCTTCATCTTTAGTTATTTCACCATTTTTAAGCTTTTCTAAAATCTCTTTTTTATTAATAACTGGTTTTTCCACCTTGTGTCCCAGAACTGAAATCACTTCATCCAGTTTATTCCTCACTGTAGGATAAGATATCCCTAGCTCCTTTTCAATTTCTTTAATATTGCCCCTGTTTTTTATGAACACTTCCACAAAGTATTTTTGCTGGTCACTCAACCTGCAAAACTTGCAAAGATCAAATTCACCCTTGATAACGCTCTTACATTTTTTACACCGTATTTCAGTGACTTTAATTTCACTCTGGCATATGGGACAGTTTCCTGGTACTTCATGTTTCATAACTTCACCCTCATATGGTGTAAATTTCCACCTTCACTTTACCTTCTTTTTCATCATTTGCTTGGACATCCACCATTTTAAATGGTTCAGTACATTCTAACTGGTCAAAAATATGGTCAATGTCTTGGTCAGTGAGGTTATCCAATAGGGTTCTCATGGTTTCATTCTCACCAGATGGAGGTGAACTTGTTCTCACTTTAGAGGGTTGATATTTGAGGATTAGTTTAGAAATCCGTCTAAATATTGAAATCCGTAAAGCGGGAATGGGAATTGCGAATTTATCCGTTTTCACCCGTATTTTTAATTTTTTGGCCTTCATGTTTATACACCCTTAAAATTTGACTTCAATATTATCCATGTCTAAATTAAGATTGTTAAGTAATCATATATAAATATATTGAATTTTTTAATTTTTAGATTAAAATAATTAAAGTCAATATTGATATTTTTAATATGATGACCACAGGAAAGTACCAAAGTTAACATATTAGTTACATTTCCCTGTTAAACTGGTTTAAACATTTTGATTTCCAAGAATAAAATTGAATTTGAAGTATTTTTAATAAAAAAACATTTTAAAGTAGCTAAAAAAAGTAAACTAACTGTTTAGATAAAAACAGATAATATTCGAGTTTTCATATAGTTTACCTTTGTTTATTTTAAATCATTATCACCCTATCCGCCTTAACTGGTTTTTACAGAGTTTTTATTAAAAATAAACCTGTTTATTGTTTTTTTAGGGTATAATAGTTCGGGCAATAAATTTATTCAATAATCAATATATCAATATATGATGAGTTCTTTTATAGGGAGGTAAAAAAATGGACTATGAAATACTGTATCAACCATCTTATGCTTTGCTTAAATTGGATCTGGATAGTTCTGAACAGGTAAATGCAGAAGCAGGGGCACTGGTGAGCATGTCCAGTGGAATAAGCATTGAGACCGGAATGAAAGGGGGACTTTTTGGTGGCCTAAAACGAAGTTTACTCGGTGGAGAAAGCTTTTTCATTAACAAGTTCACTGCAGAATCCCCGGGTGAAATAACCATGGCACCGGCTTTACCTGGAGATATTCATTCCATGGATCTGGAAAATGAAGTACTGTTTGTTCAATCTGGCTCTTTCATGGCAGGAACTATGGATATTGATATAGATACCAAATGGGGAGGATCAAAAACATTCTTCTCCAAAGAAGGGTTGTTTCTGCTAAAAATTGAAGGAACTGGTAGCCTGTTTGCATCCAGTTTCGGTGCCATCCACCCTATCACCCTAGAAGAAGGTGAAACCTACATAGTAGACACCGGACACATTGTAGCATTTGACAACAACGTGAATTATCATGTTAAAAAGATAGGTGGACTTAAATCAACATTATTCAGTGGCGAGGGATTGGTTGTTGAGTTAACTGGACCTGGAAGAGCATGGATGCAATCAAGAAGTGAAGATGCTTTCCTATCCTGGTTGATACCACGTTTACCCAGTAATAACAGTAAATAAATTTACTTATACCAAATTTAATTTTTTTAAATTAAAATCCTATTTAAAGTTTAAACTGATTCTTATATGTGATGTACAACAAAATAATTGTATAAAAATATGTACTGAATATTTTTATGATTTAAATATTTTTTAATTAATTAATAGAATGTGCGGAAAAAAAATTATTGAATGCGAAAAAGTAAATTTAAGTTTAAAAAAATAAGGAGTTCGAGTATTATGGCAAAAGAAATAGAACAGTTAGTAGTGGGCATTGGTCGAGAGGGTGATGTAATTGTTAAAAGTGCAAGAGGTAGAATATACTCCGTTAAAAAAGCTGCAGATTTAAAATTCACCTGTGAAGATTTATTAAAAGACACAGAAAAAGAGTTATACGCCACTATTGATACAGAAGCTCAACCCTGGGAATGTATCTCTATCAAATAGAGTAAACTGATTTAATAAAATAAATTATTTTTTAATCCCCTGAATGGAATACTTTATCTTTTTCCCCCTAAATGGATTAAATTATCATTTAGTCCTATCATGAGAAGGGTAACCAGTTATTTTTTTTTTCAGGGTTATGAGAAAAGTTAAAAATTGTTGAGTTTATAATTATTTGGATAATTTTTAAGGTGAAGTTATGGGAGTAAAAAACGAGAATATGCCTGATAAAGGAGCTGCAGTTGAGAAAGGGTTGGAAACATACACTATTATCCCATATATTCCGGGTGGTATTCTGGACCCTGCTGCTTTACGTAAGATTGCGGATGTGGCAGAAAAGTATCCAGTTGAATGTATTAAAATGACTTCAGAGCACAAGATTGGCTTTTATGGTGTTAGAAAGGAAGATATTGATGATATTTTCCATGATTTAGGCATGGAACCTGGTGGTCACATTGGAAAATGTGTGAGGGGAGTTAAATTCTGTACCGGGAATGCTTTCTGTAAGAAGGGATATCAAAACACAATTGAAATGGGATTGAAGATTGATGAAACTTTCCATAAAATGGAAACACCTGCTAAAGTTAAAATATCCCTTTCTGGTTGCACCCGTTGCTGTGCAGAATCTGCGGTGAGGGATATAGGACTCATTGGAACTCCCAGGGGCTGGAAGATGTTAGTGGGTGGTACCTGTGGGCTTCAGGTGAAAAAGGGTAAACTCATAGCAAAAGATCTCTCTGATGATCAGGTTATTGATTATGTTGAAAAAATACTCAACTATTACATAGAAAATGGTGTTGACAAACGTATGGGAAGATTTATTGATAAAATTGGTTTTGATAGGTTTTCTCGTGAAGTTTTAGGGGAATAAGTTTATCCAAAATTATTTTAAAAAAGATTTATGGAAAATAACGTTTTGTCCTTATTTTTTTAACCATATCATTTGATTTTTCAGGAACAGGAAATTTTAAAACAATTTACTTTCAAAAACCACATGACAAGATATTAACCTTCTCTTTTTCACGTCTGCTTTAACTTCGTTAAGGATAGTTTATTTAACCCCTAAATGCCCATATGTGATCTTTAATACTGTTTTATGTTCAGCATTACCTTATTAATCTTCTTTATTCTGTTTGCTATTTCTTAATATTCTATTAGTAAGATCTATGTTAATTCAATTCAGATATGTTCTAAAAATTAAAGTTTCCAAAAAGTAATTTAAATATAATTCCAACTATTAAAGCAACAGTGATGCTAGCAAAGGTCCCTAATAAATAGTATTCCGCGAAATGTCTTGTATTGAGTTCCTTGAATCTTGCTATAGATTTTGCACCAAAAACAATAGATATGGCTGCATATTGATTTGTCAAAACTAAAGTGAAAATGATTATTCTTTCAAATATCCCGATGTATTTACCGGCTCCATCAATACCAGAGTTTTCAACATTTACACTGAACGGTTTTAGGAACATTTGAATTGCAATCCCTAAAATTACCATTAATCCATATCCTAAAATTAAAATAAATAACTCTAATAACATTCAATCACATTTCTTTCTCAACTATTTGAACCTTATTTGGATCAATTTTAAATTTGAACCTTATTTGGATCAATTTTAAATTTGAACCTAAAATGGATCATGGTTATCGTTTCTACTTAACTCATTCTCTAAAACTTTTTCCCCATATTTTATCATCGAATATTTACCAGCTTCTAAAGTTTTATAAATACTTCGATTTCCAATACCAAATTCGCAAGCGGCTTTTTTTATAGCAACTGTATTTTCATTATGGTTTCGATAAAATAATATAATTTCTTTTCTTCTATCCGTCCAACTCCACATTATATCATATGTAAAATTAAAAATACATTCAATCAAATCATTATTCCTTAAATTACTTCTAAGAACGACCCATCTATTCTTTTTTTTAGCAGTATTCAATGCTTCTGAAGAAAGATGAAAGGCTTTGCCGTCGATTTCTTGAACATAATTGCTTAATGGTGTAGAAATAGGTCCAGTTCCAATGCCCAAATAAAAAGGATGATTAATTGTTTGGAAAAGTGAGAAATAAATATCAATTATAATATTATATGTAGAGATCATCCCTTGGAAACCATCTCCACCTATAACTCTAAAGTCTGAAACAATATATTCATCAAAATTAGAATTAACTTCATGAATTGCTTTTTTTAGATTATCTTGGGAAAGAGATCTATTACCAATTTTTTTGGATGATTTTAAATCACCGGTGATAACTATATACATAATTTCACTTTTTGCATTATATTCTTGAACCTAACATCGCCATTTATTTTTCTTTAACGTTGTTAATAATGCTTTTAAAAGTTCTATATTTGTTATAATGTCATATGCTTATTCCTAATCATAAATGTTTCTATTTAATATATTGGTCTTCATTATTGAATTATAAAACAATACCATATTAATGATGATAAGAGGATTAGTACATATGTCCCCAAACAGGATAAATGGAAGTTTTTGAATTTGAAAAATAATTTAATAATAAAAGTTCGATTACTTCGTTAAACTATCCTATAACGAAGTGAAAATATTCATTGCATTCCTATTAAAAGTAGTAACATGAATATCTTGTCAGATTTTTGGTTCAGTGAAAATGATTTTAAATGAAGTTCCATCTTTTTTATCCAGTTTGACTTCTCCATCAATTTGAGAGGTTAAACTGTTAACCAATTGTAAACCCAGTGAATCAGTATTCTGCCAGTCAATATTTTCAGGGAGGCCTACTCCATTATCAGAAATTTTTAAATAGAAAGTATCCTCATTTTTACCAAAATCCACTTTAACAGTCCCTTTTTCCTTAGCTGGGAATGCATATTTTAAAGAATTAGTGATTAATTCATTTAATATTAATCCTAGTGGAATTGCAAGGTTAATGTCGACATTTACATCTTCAATTTCAAGTTTTAAATTGACTCTACTAGGATCTTTGACATAACTTCGATAGAGATCATTAGCTAAAGTAGTAATATACTCTTTAAATCCTATATTTTTTAAATCAACAGATTCATAAAGTCGTTGATGGATTAAAGCCATTGATTGGGCGCGATTTTGACTCTCTTTAAATATACTCCGGGATTCTTCATCTTTTAAATATCTGGATTGGAGGTTTAAAAGACTGGAAATAATCATTAGATTATTTTTCACCCTATGATGGATCTCCTTGAGTAAAATTTCTTTTTCATTCAGTGCCTCGCTGATCTTGTCTTCATATCTTTTACGTTGTATGGCCAAAGCAAAAAAATCAGCAATCCTTCTCACTGCATCAACATCTTTATCATCATAATCTTTATTATAAGGGTTTGCTAGTGCAATTATGCCCACTAATTCCTTATCTATTAATATGGGTACAGCGAGAAATTTTTCAATAGGTATGTGTCCTTTGGGAACACCTTTAGCAGAGTGGTGATTTTTAGCATCGTTTGTATAAAAAGCTTGTTTAGTGTTCAAACAATGCCCCCAAAGACCTGGATACAGTCCGTCCTGACCAATATGAAATATTATTTCACCCGGGATTTCTCCCTCTTCATAAACTCTGCACTCCGGTGTTGCTCTAGTGAGGGTGTGATTGATCAGATCATGATTTTTTGGATCAACTGTGGCCACAAAACTGTGTTCACTGTCAGTAATGGCTAATGTTTCATTAGAAATGATCATGGAAATCTCTGAGATTGTTTTACCCGGTGAAATCAATGGAGAATATATTTTAGATAGTGCCTGATTTATGGTTAACTCCCTTTGAAGTGCTAAGCGTGCCTTTTTCTGTAAGGTGATATCCCGAGAAATAGCAGAAATCCCAGTCAAATTTCCGGATATGTCAAAAATAGGAGATAAATTAAGTGAAACATTTATTCTTTTGCCATTTTTCCCTATTCTAACAGATTCATAATGGTGGATATGTTCACCATTTTTTATTTTTTCTATTAATTCTTTTGTTTCATCCTTACGTTCAGGAGGTGCTAAAATCGATATATCTTTTCCTAAGACTTCATCTGCAGAATAACCATAAATTAACTTTGCACCATCATTCCAACTGGTTATTTTCCCATTGAGAGATTTACTTAAAATCGCATCATCGGAAGACTTGACTATATCTGCCAACTTCCGGATTTCTTCCTCATTTTTTTGGCTTTGAGTAATATCTCGAATGTTAAAAACAATAAACTTTAACTCATCCTCATTTTCATAAACTGCGGAACTGTTATAACTGACTATCCATGATTGGTTAGTATCTTTCCTTGTAAGTATCACTTTAAAATCCTTTAATATTTCTCCTCTCATTGCCCGAGCTGCAGGCCAATTATCAGTAGGAATAATAGTTCTGTCTAGGGTAGCTAACTCAAATAACTCATAATAATCAGGTAAACGTGTTAAAAAATCTTTTTTCCCTTCAAATCCATGTAAATGAATGGCAGCATCGTTAATCATGAAAAATTCGCCGTTTTTATCCATAATAACTATTCCATCATTCATACTGGAAAAGATTGCCTCGATTTGGTCATTTCTTTCAAGGAATTTTTTTTCAGCTTCTTTACGTGTAGTAATATCTCTTTCTATGCTTAGAACAAATTTTTTATCATCGGATTCAATAATTTGAGCATGTACTTCCACATAAATTAATGAACCATCTTTACACATATCTGTAGATTCAAAAACAACTGTTCCTTTTTTCATTAAATCTTCCATGCGTGATCTAATTAAATTAGATGATTGGGATGAGTTAATATCCTGAAAATTTATTTTCATGAACTCTTCCTTGGTATAACCTCGATTCTTGTATGTGGATTCATTTACATAAATAACATTTCCATCTAAATCATGCAAAAGAATAGAATCAGTTGCTTTATCTAACATCCGGCTCATTAAATCTGCTTTCAGTTGTTGATTATCCTGATTATCCAAGTTCATCCCCCTCCCTTATCATATAAATATGTCACTCCGTAACAATAACATTATGGACTGTTAACTAAAATCAATAACACCTTTTTAAGCATTTTAATATTTTTTAAAGCAAATAAATTTAATAATTTGCAGTTTAAAAATAAAATATTGTCTGAAAAAAGTTTATTCTTCTTAAAAAATAGTTTAATTTAAATATAAATATCATTTAACCATCAATCAGCGAAAATTATCCTATACGTAAGTAACACATATTCTACATTAGAATATAAATTTCTACACTCCACAGATCCCTATCCCATTAAATTTCACATGAAACTAATTCACTTAAAATGAATATTTATTTTCGAACCGATAACATCCACCTGATTAAAGAAAATGATTACAGGTAAACAGGTATTTTTATGAAAATGTTTTAAAAAAATTTTATATTTAAATGGTTATGGTGGAGTATTACCCAAGTTACCATTATAATCTATAGTTATTTAAGCAATTATAGTAATAATACAGTTAGTTTCTTATAAACCATGGATAAATCAATATATAATATTATATAAATGAATAGAACATTCTAATATTTAGTGAATTTTTTTGAAATGGAAACGGAACAAGTGATAACATGCTGGAAATGTTCAATGCAAAATCAGTTGCAGTGATAGGTGCATCAGAAACAAAGGGCAAAATCGGTTACGATTTAATGATGTCCCTTTTAAACTATTACAAAGGCAAAATAGTCCCAGTAAATCCTAAAGGCGGTACAGTACTCGGATTAAAAGCACATAAGTCCATAAAGGACCATGGCCCAGTAGACCTGGCAGTTATAGTCATACCTGCCCATCTGATCCCGGCAACAGTTGAAGAATGTGGAGAAATTGGAATAAAAAATGTTGTGGTTATCTCAGCAGGGTTCAAGGAAGTTGACACAGAAGGAGCCCACCTGGAAAACCAGTTAGTGGAAATATGTAAAAAATATAAGATTAAACTGGTAGGCCCTAACTGTCTGGGTGTAATGGACACTTACAATGATATGAATGCATCATTCTCTTCAGACATCGCCCATAAAGGTAAAATATCATTCATGACCCAATCAGGAGCCATCATGGCCGCGATCCTGGATTATGCTGATAAAAAGAATATTGGATTTTCTAGAATCGTTAGTCTGGGAAACAAAGCAGTGGTCAATGAAAATGATTGTATGAAGGATTTCATGGAAGATGAAAACACAGAAGTGATAACCGCTTACCTGGAAGGTATTGTTGATGGTCCTGGATTCATAGAAGCCTGTAGAGAGGCTTCCCGTAAAAAACCGGTTCTGGTTATAAAATCAGGAACCACATCCAAGGGATCAGAAGCAGTTTCCTCCCACACCGGTACCATAGCTGGTTCTGACTCTGCCTATGAAGCAGCATTCTCTCAGTGTGGAATTATTCGTGTGAACTCCTTGGATGAAATGATGGATTACAGTAGTGCTCTGGCATTATCCCCCCTACCTAAGGGTAAAAGAATCGCCATAATCACCAATGCCGGTGGTCCCGCCATTATGACTACTGATGTTGCCATCAAAGTTGGACTGGAACTTGCCGAACTCACCACGGAAACCAAAGAAAAACTGAACGAAGGACTGCCTGACACTGCCAGTGTTAAAAACCCGGTGGATGTTCTGGGTGATGCCACTCCAGAAAGATACGCCTTCACCCTGGAAACTGTACTGGAAGATCCCAATGTGGATGGAGTGATCTACATGGTAACACCCCAATCAGTCACTGACCCGGAAGGAATTGCTCAGGTGGCCATTGAACACGCTAAAGATGCTGAAAAACCAATTCTCTGTAGTTTCTTCGGAGGAACCAGTTTTGAAGGTGCTGAAAAACTCCTGGCAGAAAAACAGATCCCCAACTATCTGTATCCCAAAAGGGCTGTTAAAAGCATGAAAACCCTGTATAATTACAGTATCATCCGGGAACAGGAATATCCTAAATCTCCAGAATTCGATGCTGATAAAAACCTGGTTCGAAACATAATTGAAAATGCACAGGAACAGGGTAAAAACACTCTGGGCCTGGAATCACTGGATATACTTAAAGCATATGGTATACCCACTGTGGGAACTGCCATTACCACCAGTGTTGAAGAGACCGTGAAAGCAGCCGAAGAAATAGGATACCCTCTGGTTATGAAGATCATCTCTCCCCAGATCTCCCATAAATCAGATGTGGGTGGAATCAAACTCAACCTCACCACTGCAGAGGAAGTAAGAGCAGCTTACCATGATATGATGGAAAACATCCCTAAATTAGAACCTGAAGCAGATTTAGAAGGTGTTCAGTTACAGAAGATGTTGTCTGGAGGTACAGAAGTTATCATTGGAATGATACAGGATCCCACCTTCGGTTCCATGCTCATGTTTGGACTGGGCGGTATATATGTAGAAGTTCTGGAAGATGTTGAATTTGCCATAGCCCCTGTAAATGAAAGCGAAGCCAAAGATATGATTAAAAAAATCAAAACCCATGAACTTCTGGAAGGAACCAGAGGCGCCAAACCAAAGGATATTGATTCAATCGTTGATATAATACTCCGGATCTCACAAATGGTTACAGACTTCCCAGAGATTAACGAGTTTGAAATCAATCCATTAATGGTTTTCGATGAAGGAGATGGAGCATTGGCCGTTGATATGAGGGCTATATTAAAAGAAGGAGAATCTGAGGACATGTTACAAACTTCTCCCCGATCCAGCCTGAAATCAACTATTTCATAAAAACCATTAAATGTGAATAAAGAAGTATTATACTTCTTTAATAATTATTTTTTTAAAATAAAAATATTCTTTTTTTAAGAAACTGGTAAATTAAACCCTTTCACTGTATTCTAAAGCCTTGAAAGTAATTTTAAATTTTGTTCCATTACTCTGATGGAGTTCAAGTTCACCATTAACCTGGTTAACTAAACTATTTACAAGTTGTAAACCCAGTGACTCTGTATTCCTGTAATCTAAATCTTCAGGGAATCCTACACCATCATCACTGATAATTAGTTCATATTTATTATCATAGGTCTGGAGAGATATCTGTAATTCTCCTCCCCTTCCTTGTGGGAAAGCATGTTTAAGACTATTGGAGACTAGTTCGCTGATTATAAGCCCACAGGGTATTCCAGTTTCAATGTTTAACAATACATCTTCCACATTAAGTACAGGTTTAATCTGGTCCTGGTTAATGTTGTATGAATAAAATAATTCAGAAATCAGCCTTTCAATGTAATCATCAAATTTAATGTTGGTGAAATCATTGGATTGGTACAGTTTTTCATGGATCATGGCCATGGACCTAACCCGGTTCTGGCTTTCCTTTAAAACATCCATGGCTAACTGGTCATCATCCACATGCTGAGTTTGCAGATTAAGCAAACTGGAAATAATCTGCATATTATTCTTCACCCGATGATGGATTTCTTTAATTAAAACCTCTTTTTCTTTAAGAGAAGACTCTAAATTATCTGTGGCAATCTTTTTGTCCGTTACATTTGTGGCAATTACCAAAATGGAATGAAGAACCCCCTCCTTCTCCAGGGGAACTAACCGTGATTCAATCCAACTGATACCACCTCCTTTGTTAAAAACTCTGCATTGAAATGCCTGTATCATCCGTGTTTGGATGGTGCGAGTGAAATTTTTCAATTGTAAATCCATCTCTTCTTCCAGGAACAGGCCCAATTCCGTGAATTTTTCACCAATTAATTTTTCTTTGGATGAACCAGTAAAATTCACCGCAGCATTATTCACATCCAAAATCACACCATCTAACCCCACCAGTATAGTGTAATTAGGGTCTGATTCAAAAAGAGTACGGTATTTTTCTTCACTGGTTCTTAGAGCCTCTTCCATGATTTTACGTTCACGAATAGGGTGAGTGGTGACCACTATACCTTCAATACCCGGAACATCCATCATGTTACGTGAAACTGTTTCCACAGGAAGGTACTCACCATCCGCCTTCATGATTCTAAACTCAGTGGGAGTGCCCGGATTTCGGTTTTGGTATACTTCACCCAAATCAGCAATCACCCTCCTTCGATCATCAGGATGGATGAAATCCAGTGGATTTTTACCCGGGAAAAAATCTTTAGGATAACCCAAAATACGTTCAGAAGAAGGAGAATCAAAAACAATGATACCATTTTCATCCAGTATCCGGATAATATCTGTGGAGTTACAGATTAAAGCACGGAATCTTTCTTCACTCTGCCTTAATATTTCTTCTGAATTTTTACGTTCCGATATATCCCTGATAAAACCATCCAGTCCCTGGATTTGTCCCTGATCATCATGATAACACTGAGCATTCACCGAAGCCCAGAAAGACGTACCATCATTCCTCATACCCTTAGCTTCGAAATCTCCCAGTATATCCTGTTTTTTAAGTTTTTCAAGCATTAAAATTCTATCTTCAGGGTTTTTATATAATGATTCAGCTGAGATACCCATCATATCCTGTGGAGAATTATACCTGTACATTTTAGCAGCTGAAGGACTGGCCATTATAATCTGCCCATTTTCATCTGATCTGATATAGGCATCCTGCACATTTTCCAGAATAGTACGATATTGTGTTTCACTACTAATTAATTCCATTTCAGCATTTTTACGACGAGTAATATCTTCAAGAGTTTCTATAGCACCTATAACTTCTCCTTTGGAGTTTTTAATAGTTGTAGCGGTGAAGTATAACCATTTACCAGTTTCACCGATCTTTGGGAAAAAATCCGTGGATTCGTATGCTTCATCTAAAAGTTCAGATTTTTTAAATTTATCTTTCTGATGGTGGGAAACAGTTTTCACAGTATTATCTAATAATAAATCTGCTAAACACGGTCTTTTCGTGTTATAAAAAGCTTTCCAATGATCTGTAGTTCCAATAACATCTTCAGCTTTAATATCACTATATTTTTCCAGAGCATTATTCCAGTACATGACCCTGTGATTTTTATCTAAAACAAACTGAGGAATAGGAGAACCCTGGATGATTCCTTTTAGTTTCTGTTCCACTTCATGCTTAAAAAGAGCCAGTTCAATTGAATTTTTAAGATTCATTAATTCAAATGGTTTCACCAGGTATCCATAAGGTTCTGTGAATTTAGCTTTATGAATGGTAGCCTCCTCAGAATGAACTGTTAAGTATATAATTGGTATGCCCATCTTTTTAATTTCTGATGCTGCTTCTAAACCGCTGATTTTTCCCTTTAAAATTATGTCCATAAGAACAATGTCTGGCATGAGTTCCTGTGCTTTTTTAATGGCTTCTTCACCATATGAGGTGATATATAGAACTTTGTAGTTGAATGATTCCAAAATCTGCTTGATATCCAATGCATCTATGGGTTCAGCCTCTACCAAAAGTACTTTAATAGCTGTCATTTAATCGCCACCATAATATATTGTGCACATTATATATTATGTGTAAATATTCAAAAAAAGTGTTTCATTTTAATTCTTAAAATTTTCATGTTTCACTGCATCCTCGGGACAGTTGTCCACACACATGCCACATAGTATGCAGTTCTCCTTATTTTCAACTGTGGGAATTAAGTCATCATCTTCCTGGTTGAAGATACCCTCCGGCAGTTGGTAACACAGGTTCCGCACTTGGTGCACAAAATCTGGATCGATTTCTATTTTGGGCATTATTTTCCCCCTGTGAAAATAGCTGATTAAAATAGATATGTTGATCTGGATTAAAATAAATTTTCACCAGCAAAAGTTAACCTTATCACCTTTAAAATCATTTCCAATGGGGCCGGCTATTCATAGGTTTAGTAGGCAGAATCAAAATCTTGCAAAACATGTGTTTTTCAACCACCCAGTATATACTGGCCAGTGCAAATAGGACCATTTCTCAAATTAATACTATAAATAATAATATTATGATAAATTTATGGGTCTAGAATATTTGAAATCAGGTTAGTATTCTAAAATTATGTGATAGAGTTATCATACATAGAGTAGGTTTAACCATCAGGTCATGCTTATCCAAATTAGGATCAATTCCATAGGACACCCTGGTGAAAGTGTCTTGTCTTATGCAGTTATGCTTATTAAAATTAGGATCAATTCTACATTTAATCTTGATGAATAAATTCAATTAAAAAATCAGTTAACTCATCCAGTGATTTTACAAACTCCCTAAAAGTGGAAGGATAACTGTTGGCACCATGAGATTCCATTCGCATATCACCAAACACTATACCTATTTCCCATTCATCGCCTTCCCTACAAGCATCCAAACAGGTCATAAGATATTCATCATACCAATCCCATATTTCTATCTCATCCATACGGTGCCAGAAATCTACCCATTCATTAAGGGTGGGAGTTATATTTTCCTGTATACCTGGATGATCATTTGAAAATTGTTTTAAGGTTAAATGATCATCTTCCCATTTTAAATTAAAAAAATAACCCATCTCTTTGATTTTGTAACTTACACAGAATTCATCTGGATAGGATTCTTTCATTTAAATCACCGAAATAGCCATTTAATATTTATTTCAGGATGATCAAAGAAGTAATAAGACTTATTTTTCATATTTTCCAAAAAATTCATCCCATTTTTCCTTTCCAAAGATGCTTATAAACTTTTTCTTATCCTCAGATGAATACTGGAAGGCTTCCGGTCTTTTATATCTTTTTTCAGCGTGGATAACTTCAGCTTCCTGTATTAACTCAGGGTCTGGCTTATTAAATGGCACACAATAAGGGTATGTCTTTTTCATAAGATCCAGTGCTTCGTCGGAGTACCAGACACGATTTGCTTCATATTCATTCAGAAAGGTTTCATGGTTGAATATATCCTTCCAGCCCATTTGGAAGTATTCCTGGAATATTTTCTCCCTGACCTTGAAAATTCCAGGATTACAGTCCTGGGTACGCTTAATGTTACGCATGGTATAAACTTTACCTCTTCTATCTGCCCAGCGTTCATCATAAGGTGCGAAACTACAGAAAGAGTCCAGCCAGTCATGTACATTGTCAAGCATCTTATCCCATAATCGTATGACCAGGTTCCAGTGATTAATACGTGGTGCATACTGCCAATCGATTTTTTGTCTTTCCAGTCCAAATTCAAAGCTATCTGCCACCTTAAATGGTGAACGGGATGCCAGTTTATCATGGACTTTCAGGATCTTCTCACACTTTTCCATTTCCAGTGGCAGGTGCATGAATTCAGCAAAGGTTTTATCAGAGATTAGGGCTTCCCTTAAAACCACGTCCCCCTCCATGGCCTTGTAAAGTCCTTTTTCCTCTGCAATTCTTAAAAATACAGGATAGGATACTCCTGATCTTCCAAGTTCAATCAAGTCTTCCAGGGGTGTTTTAAGGAGTTCATAATTAGGATGGTCCTCTAAAGTTTTGATGGTATTTTCATAGGCTTCCAATGTTTTTTCCAGGAGTAGTTCATCTCCGCCACCTGTAGAATATTCTTCTTTAACCATATTTGACATGGTTTCTGAATAGGCATTGCTAAACTCTATGAACAGGTTCTCGGTGGTGAGTTTTGCTGTGAAAGCAACAATATCATCAGTTTCCTGAGCCAATCGTTCCATTCTGCTTAAAGCATTGGCCATGGCTTGGAATGATTCACTTTCTACTCCTTTCTCTTCCATCTCACGATACATGTTGCGGTAGGTATCCAGGATAGCATCCGCCATTGCTTTATCCACAGGCATGCCTAGATCCCCCTGTAAATTTTGAACTGTTCTATTCTCTTTTTTAGGACTTCATCAGGTATGGGGATTAGTCTCCGGTGCCTTTCCTCCCATATAAGGTCAAAGTTGTACTGCCACTCCGGATCCCATTTATGGACATTGGGAATTACTGATTCATTCCAATCTTCACGACCCATAGTGATAAGTTCCTGGGGATAGTCCTGGTTGATCTCCTGTTTCCATTCATCTGGGACCTCTGCAGACTGGAAAACTTCTATTTCCTCTAAACTTAATAGATCATAATATATCTCTTCTGTGAAAAGATCCAGGGCGATCTCATTACTTACTTCACCTTCAATTTCAGAAACAGTATTGGTCAGTTCTAGATCAGTTTTTAGTGTATCAATAACATCAAGAATTCGTAATGGAGCATGTAAACGTATTTCCTCTTTTAATTCCTGGTATAATTTTTTTCGGGCGGTTTCCTGGTCTTTCACCAGAGCTATGGCATTCTCGACAGCCAGATTTCCATCTTCCACCTTACGGCCAAACTCATCAAGGTTGTCTGAATTTGCTATGGCCTCACATAACTCTTTTTCAGACTGGTATGAGTGAGGATAAAGGGAGTTATTTTCATATTTTTTTAATCTGGCCTGATAATATTCCATGTATTCTTGATGTCGTTTTTCCAATTTAACTCCTCCCAAGTTGTTTAATCTATTTTTTCCCAAAAATAAGAGTTTTTTTCTTCCTAAAATAGGATTTTCCTGAATCTTGTTATATAAAGTTCCCCTATACTCATCGGAATTTCCTATAAATTAAAGATTAGAATAATAGTTTCTCTGGATTGTGTTTACACATAATGGTTATTTCCCTCCAGGAAATACCTTCTTTTATCATGTTTTCAATCATGAGCAGCATGCCCCTTACTGGACTGGGATTATGTTTCTGTCCAAAATCTGTGGCCAATATACATCTTTGAGCTCCTACCTCTTTAATTGCATCAGCCATAATGGTAGGATTCAGTTTATCATGTTGAGGCATGGTGGCCACCCAACAGTGCTCCAGGTAAGCTTGACGAGCCATTTCTTTCTGTTCATCCAGGGATGCTCCCACCACTCCAGTCAGAGGATGGTTTATCAATACTTTTTCTACCCCTATACTGTGACACTCATCCAGGACCTGAAATATTTCCTGTGGTTTTAAATGGCCTGTGGCCAGAACGAGATTATACTTTTTTATCAGATGCAATATATCCTGCAGAGGTTCTTGCTCTATTTTAATATCCTGATGGTGGATGGTGGGAAGCCAAATAATTTTAGCACCTAATAAAGCAGCACTTCGAACTGCCTCTGGATTTAAACCTCCCACAGTCTGGTTGAGTGTGATCCCACCAAACACTGAAAACCCAGTTAATCTATGGGCGATGTATGCCCTGCCAGCAGTGGATTCTGTATGGGATTTCAAGACAATAGCTCTCATTCCCTTCTCTTTAGCCTCCAGGGCTGCTTCATAATCATCCAGAAGCCTTGGTTTTATATCCGGACTGGTGTGAATGTGAGTGTCCAGAAAACCATGTAGGATTTCTTCAGGATCCATGTTATTCATTAATCCCCTTCCTCCTAATTTTTATGCATTTCCTTTAGGATCTATCCATTATAATCATCTATTTTTAGGATTCACCCCATTTTAGGATTTATTTCTTTGCCGTACCTCTTCATAGAGATCGCCCCCTTCAGAATCCATAGCTACAATTAAAGGTCCGAAGTCTTTGACTTCCAGTTCCCAGATAGCTTCAGGAACCCCTAAGTCCAGCCAGTGCACATTTTTTATCTTTTCCACGGAACTGACATAGAGCGCAGCACAACCACCTACTGCTGCCAGGAAAACTGCTTTATTTCTCTTTAAAGCATCTGCAGTGCGTTCATCCATTCCTCCTTTTCCAATGATGGCTAGAGCTCCCTGATCCAGTATTTCTGCCTGGTAAGGGTTCATACGGGTGCTGGTTGTAGGTCCCACCGCTACCATTTGATAATTATCATCCTGTTTTCTTATTATGGGTCCAGCGTGGAATATCACCGCTCCCTCCAGATTGACCGGTGCCCCTTTCTCAATTATGCGTTTGTGAGCACTGTCCCGGGCAGTGTAAATGGTTCCTGAGATATAAACCGAATCTTTAATTCTTAATTTTTCAGTGTCTTCTTTAGTAAGGGGTGTTTGGAGATTAACTATCATTGGTGCACCTTCCACAAGTCTAGATTAATTAATAAAAGTTGGGTTAATTAAAAGAATATATTTATACCCATCCCATCAACACGGTCAGGATAAGAATAACAATCAAGATGAATATAATCACTCCTAATAAAATAATAGGGTCAGTTTTTTCATAAAAAGTGATAATCTTATCTGTAAAACTGGGATTCTTGATTTTTATCTTTTTTTCATTAATTTGAGTCATTAAACGTTCTTGTTCCAAAATAATGTCCAAATATTTCTTTTGACTGTCAAACTCTGATTTCTGGTCAATAATATCCCAAAAATCCTCTTCTTCTTGCATTTCTTGTATAAATTTATCGTCAATGTCAATGTGGGGGAAAAAATTTTTGAGATTTTCTCTCCTTTCTAGCATGGCGGTTTCAAACTGGTCCAAAACTTCTTTGTTCTGATTAAGGTTATAAATCTTCAAATCAAGTGCTTTTTTTGTTTTAACTAATTCTAAAGGGTTTCCACACTCACATTTCTCAAAATCACGGTGAGATTCACTTTCTTTAAGTTTATAATAACCCCCACAGTGATTACAAAAGAGATAACCCTTACTCTTCGAAAAAACAGATTTAGAGAATTTATCTCCCTTTAACGCCATCTAAACACCTAAAATCTTTGCCTTTACTTTGCAAACTCATTTTCTGGACTAGAAATATAAAACATAAATTATGGTTTATCTATGGTTTCTTATTTTCCAATTATGTCATTATTATATTAATATAGGTTTATTATCTGGTATGATATTAATGATTTTTAAAAATATAATCCTATCAGTATTCACAGGATAAATAAAAGAAGATCTAGAGTAGGGTTTAAGGAATCTAGAATAGAGTTTAAGAAATCAATGTTCCACCTAAACTCATCCCCAGTTAAATAACCTAAACTCATCCCCACCTAAATAGTAATTTAAATGAACACCAATTCCTAGGGAAATTTTTATCCCATGAACAGATATCAATGCGTCTATAACCAAGGATACAACTTATAAAAAAAGCTATTATTTATAAAAAGGATCTATAAAAAAAATTCTATCAGTGAAAATTATCATTTATATCTAAAACCAGTGCCTCTGATATTTTGCTATCTTTTCATTGGTCTTTTAACTCCTCTATTAATTAAAGAAGTCCTGTTAAATTTAAGGAAATGTGATATATCGTAGTTTACTGTATAAAGCATGCCAGTACATTACATTACTTTATTTTACATTACAATTAAGTACATGATTTTAGTTTCAGGAGTAGAAAAATTTTCAAACCAAAATGAAGAAACCGGAATAGTTTTCCATAAAATTATTTTATATATTACCCTGTTTACCTATATTTCATACTTTTGTTATTCCATAATATCTCAGTAGAAAAAAATCATTAGTATTACTTAATATTAATTTATTATGATTAATGGTTAATCCAAGTCCATAATAGCTGTTGTCAACAGATGACTTCATTAGTTAAAAATAGAAATTGGTATATAATAACAGAACTGAAATTTAGTTGTGTTCTTAACTATCCACTTGAACCTGATTTTTTAAAGGTTCAAAAAGGAAAATATAAAAGGAATAATTGTTTAAAGAATTCTCCTAAATCATTAAGAACTACTATAATAAAGATAACAGACTTAATATATTAAGTTCATTATACTGTTATATCTTAATCTTTATATAACTAGAGGTGCGTTATGTCCGCTGTTGACCATATTACCGATCTTTCCAAGTACATGGTGACCCTACCCCCCAGTAGGATATCCATTTTAACCATGACGTTTTTAAGCTTTCTTACCGGTGCTATTGCTGCTTATCTGGAACCTGCAGTATCCTTATTTGACAGCATAGTTTACGGGGGATCTACCGGTTTTTTAATCTTCGGATTAACTTCCATCATGGATGGGGCTATATCTCAACCGATTATTAATGCCCTGGATGGAAGACACATGAAAATAAAGCAGGCAATGTTCATATCCCTCCTGAACATGGTACTGGTGGCTTTGGTTTATATTGTGGGTAGTTTAGTGTCCACTTTTACTATTTACAACTATGTTATTGATGCAATTATCCTGGGCTGTGCCCTGGCCTTTGGAGTGCGTACTTTCATCATATGGAGTACCTCCAATATTGGTGCAGTTCGATCCATCCTTATTTCTGCCATTCAACCAGTACTCATACTCAGTATGGTGGTGGTTATAGTATCTTTAACCAGTATTGGTACTAACATCGGCCCCTTCAGCATCATAGCCGTGGCACTGAAAGGATTAATAGCTGCATTGATACTGATGATGGCCATTTACTCATTCATACTGGTTATTGAATCCCCCATCCGTCATAACCTAGGGGTTGGTGGTCTGGAATTATTATCACTGTTCATTGCACAGTACACTGAAGGATCCCAGGCCATGGAAAAACTTTTCGAAGACATGGGGGAACCCATAGACACCCTGGTAGGTGTGGTAAGTTTTAAGGGAAAAAATGGTATTAAAGGACTTTTCATATCTCCCTGTGTCCATCCAGGACCAGTTGGAACCATTGGAGGAGGGAACATGCCCACAGTTCTAGCAAAGAGATTTGACTCATTTGCCATGGTCAGTCATGGTCCTTCCACCCATGACTTTAACCCGGTTAGTTCCCGGGAGATATGTAAAATCGAAAAAGTAATTAAAAACTCCCTGGAGAACATGGAATATTCACCAGTAGCCAGTCCATTCATCCATATTGAACATGAAGATGCCAAACTGAGTGCCCAGTACTTCGGAGATAATCTGTTACTTTTAGCCACCTTTGCCCCGCTTGGATTTGATGATATTGACTTTGGAGTTGGTTTATCCCTGATTAAAGCAGCTCAGGGCCATACGAAAGCAGATAACGTGGTCCTGGTAGACTGTCACAACTCATTTAAGGGAGAATCTGGAAGAGTCCTCCCGGGTAATCCTGAAGTGTTCCAACTCATGGATGCAGTTGAAAAACTGGAAAAACCCGAACAATCCGAGTTTAAAATGGGATGTGCCTATGACCCTATTGAAGAATTAGGTAAAAGTAGTGGTATGGGTCAAAGTGGAGTTAAAGTAATGGTTCTTGATGTACAAGGTCAGAAAACCGCTTATATTCTTCTGGATGCCAACAACATGGTCATCGGTTTCCGGAAGGAGATACTTCAGGCTGTGGAAAAACTGGATGTGGATCATGCTGAGGTAATGACCACTGATACTCACTTTGTCAACACTCTCTCTGGAGGTCATAACCCCCTGGGAATGAGAGATAGAGATGTAATCATTGCAAAAACAGTAGAATGCACTCAAAATGCTTTAAATGATCTGGAACCAGTTATGGTAGGTTCTGAAACCATGAAAATAGCTGGTATAAATACCTTGGGACCCACCCATGCCACTGAACTGGTGACCACCATCAGTTCCATTGTTGCAGTAAGCAGGGTGGTGGCTCCTCTGATATTCGTACTGGCTCTGATCTTCGTCTTTATCTGGATATTTTACTGGACATTCTAAGTCTAATGAATATTCAATGAAAACCAAATACAAACAGTCCCCCCTTGAAAACTAAATAAAACATTGCAAGTAAGTTATCGAAAAATTGATGATAAATTCAGATAGTTAAAAAAATATATTTTAAAGGATAAAAAAAAGAAATGGAATTTTAGGCTTTTAGTATGAAATGGGGATTAGTGGTTATATAAAAGGACCCATACCAGTATCCATATAAAGAAAAATGGTAAAATGCCGCTTGTAAACCAGCCTTTTATTCCTCCAACTTCTTCCTTGCCAAAAACTCTCTCTGATATCTGACCGCCCAGATATAGGATAACTAAACCTGCCAGTACTGCTAGAGCTTCGTTTTTACCCAGGCCTGATATAGCGCCTGTGGAAAGTAAAAATGATAAATATCCTGCAATTATGGCAAGTACAGCATGTATGCTGGTTAACTTAACTTCGGTTTCCATATTTTTCCTCCGTTTTACATATTTTAGTTATGAGCATATAATATAGATAAAGGTGTCTTTATGAAAGCCATGTCCAATGTTGATCTTTACGCTATTTCCCATGAACTCCATGAACTCTTAGGTGATGCCCGGGTTCAGAAAGCATACCAACCCACCCGGGATACGGTTATTATACGTTTCCATGTTCCAGGTAAGGGACGGGTTGATGTGGCCTTCCAGGCAGGGTTACGAGTGCACACCACCCAGTATCCTCCAGAAAATCCTAAGGTTCCCCCATCATTCCCTATGCTTCTGCGTAAACACCTTAAAAACGCTACAGTGAAGGGAGTGAGGCAGCATAACTTTGATCGTATTCTGGAAATTGACATCCAGAAAGAACATCGTTTTACTCTGGTTGTTGAACTTTTCTCTCAGGGTAATATAATACTTTTGGATGAAGAGAACCGAATTATCTTACCCCTGAAACACCGACATGCACAGGGAAGGAAGATCACCTCTAAAGAAGAATACCATTACCCTGCAGAAAGAGGAATACATCCTTTAAATGTTGAATTGGAAGATTTAAAAAATCTATTCAAAGATTCTGACTCAGATATCATCCGAACCCTGGCTAGAAGCGGTTTAGGAGGTTTGTACTCTGAAGAGATATGTTTACGTTCAGGAGTGGATAAAAAACTTCCTGCCCAGAATGTAGATGATGAAACAATCCAATCAATTTATCAGAGCATGGTGGAACTTTTCAAACCCCTTAAAACTTTTAATTTCCAGCCCCAAATAGTTAAAGAAATTATCAAAGATGAGAATGGCAAACCTGTTAAGGAAGAGGAAAAGGGGAAGGTTAAAATTGGTAAAGAAGATGTTTTACCCCTGGATCTTGTGATGTATCAGAATTATGAGAAGGAACGTTTCCCTAGTTTCAACCAGGCTGCTGATGAGTTCTACAGTGGAAAGGTTGGGGCTGATATCAAGAAGGTTCAAGAGGATATCTGGGCGAAAGAAGTGGGTAAATATGAAAAAAGGCTCCGTATACAGGAGGAAACCCGGGAAAAATTCCAGAAAACCATAGTTGAATCTAAAAAGAAGGGTGATCTTCTTTACTCTCATTACTCTGATATTCAGAATATCTTAGATATTATCCATCAGGCTCGGGAGAGATTTTCCTGGGTGGAGATAGCATCCAAACTTAAAAAAGCACGTAAAGAAGGTTTAAAAGAAGCGCAAAACATTGAATCCCTGGATAAAATGGGTGTTTTAACCTTGAATATTGAAGGGGAACGGGTAGTGGTTGATACCAATCTCGAAATCCCTGAAAACGCAGAAAAATATTATAATAAAGGTAAAAAGGCTAAACGAAAGATTAAAGGTGTTAACATTGCCATTGAACGCACCCGGAAGGATGTGGAGAGGATGCGGAATAAAAGGGAACTGGCCCTGGAAAAGGTGCGTGTCCCCCAGAAAAGGGTTAAAAGAGAGCTTAAATGGTTCGAAAAACTGCGCTGGTTTTTATCCTCCGATGGTTTGCTGGTTATTAGTGGTAGAGATGCTGGTACCAATGAACTGGTGGTGAAACGTTACCTGGAGAAAAATGATATTTACCTGCACTCGGATATTCACGGAGCTCCCTCGGTGGTTATTAAAAAAGGTGATCTTGAGGGTGAGATTCCCGAATCCACCATCCAGGAAGCTGGTTACTTGGCTGCTTCCTTTTCCAGTGCCTGGAGTAAGGGTTATGCTTCCCAGGATGTTTACTGGGTACATCCAGATCAGGTTTCCAAAACTCCTCAATCTGGTGAATTTGTTGCCAGAGGGGCCTTCATAATACGTGGCACCAGGAATTATCTCCGGGGAATTCCCCTTAAAATAGCAGTGGGTATAGTGGATTATGAGGGTGTAAGGATAATGGCCGGACCAGTGGATGCTGTGGCCAAATATACAGATAACTATGTGGTCCTGAAACCGGGTTTTACCAAGAAAGAGGAGATTGCCCGGGCAGTTCAGAGGAAAATCGATTCTGACCGGATTTTAACCCTGGAAGATGTGATCCGGGTGTTACCATCGGGTAAGTGTGATTTTGTATAAAATTCTGGATTTAAAAAAAAACATGAAAGTAACAGCTGATTAAATAAATTATAAAATGAAGATTAGGTGGTTAAGATTTTTCTTTCTCTTTAATCTTCTTTTTAAGGATGTAATTGATGTCAATGAGGTATTTTCCTTCTTCATCTGACACTATAACTGATTCATCAGCCATGAGGGATTCCAGGTTCACTTCATAGACCCCATGTTCATGGACCATTATGGTTTCCACAGAACTACCCTTCATCTCTTTGATTTCCTTAACTTTTCCTTCCTGGTGTAATTCAAAGAATTTGCTGCCACAGTTAGGGCATCCTTTTAGGATAAGGTCTTCTGAGTCCTCGTATTCATGGCCACACTTAATACATCGATGCATCACTACCACCGAGGCTTGCTACCATGGATAAGAAGTTTGACTTTCTTTTCACTGTTTTCATGACATTTGCAGGACCAATGATGGTTATGCCCACGGTTTTCTTCTTGGAAAGGCCGAAAAATGAGCTTTCATCTTTTTCCAGGGTGTAGATGTCTATGCCCACGAAGTTTTCCACATCGATCTCACGCATGGTGGTTTCAATTAACTCCGCCTCTTCTTCTGGTTCCAATCCACCTTCAATCACCAGAAGTTCGCCTTCCTTGACCTTTTCCACGATCATGGATATTTTTTCAATGCTACTTTTTGTTTTTAAAGCATCAGATGAGATGAAATCCATTTTAAGGCTGTTGGTTACAGAATCATCCATGATAATCACTCCTAACTGAATTTCTCCACCATGGCCTTGTAAAGTTCATCAGTGTTTTCTCCATGCAGGGCAGAGATACCCACCACCTTGTGCTGGGGGAACACTGAAAGAATCCTTTCTGGATTGGATTCAGGTAGATCCACCTTGTTGGCTACAATTACGAATGGAATATTACGTGCCTCCAGGTTGCCGATTATGGTTATGTTGGCCTGGGTCAGGGGATCCTTGGTTGCATCCACCACTAATAAAACACCAGTCACATCATCTAACCATTTTATAGCTTCAATTATGCCTTTGGTGGCTTCTTTAGCTCTTTCTTTAGCTTCTTGTTCTGATAGGCCATACTGTAAGAAGTTTTTATAATCAATTTTAGTGGCTATTCCGGGGGTGTCTATGATGTCGAAGTCCAGTTCCACCCCATCATAGTTGAGGGTTACTCTTTCCTGTCTGTAGACTCTTCTAGTTTCGTGGGGTATCTCTGATACTAGTCCCAGGGATTTTCCTATCCAATCTTTGGTCATCCTGTTGGCCAGGGTGGTTTTCCCAGAGTTAGGGTGACCATAAAATCCTATTTTGAGTTTTTTATCCTTTCCAATTAGTTTGTTGAAGATGTCTCTGAAAAATTTTTTTCTGAAAATTCTCTGCATAATATCAACCATTTAATCACTTTGCAAGCCATGTTTTAATTCTTTGTACTATGGTGGGTTTTCTCATTCCTGGTAAATTTCACCAGGTTTAAGCACTGCTACCCTGGTTTGGATGGATTTTTCAACCATATCCTTGAAGTGGTAGGGGTCCTGTTCTATCACAGGATAGGTGTTGTAATGCATGGGCATTATGACTTCTGGTTCTATCCACCGGGCAGCTAGGGAAGCTTCCCTGATTCCCATGGTATAACGATCCCCTATTGGTAATAATGCAATGTGGGGCCTGTAAATATCTTTGATAACCGTTTTCATATCTCCAAAGATTCCAGTATCCCCGGAGTGGTAGATCCTTCTCTCATTTTCAAGTTCCAGTATGAAACCACAGGAACTTCCTCCTGGCCCTATTTCCTCTATAAAATCCATGTCTGATGAATGGATAGCATTAACCATGGTTATTTTTATTCCTTCAATATCAACAGTGCCACCTATGTTCATACCCATGGTTTCCAGTTCCTGTTCAGATAAATAGATGGAATGCTCATGGTTACATACTATAATGGCATTATTAAGTTCAGCTAGCTTGACTGTATCCCCAAAATGGTCTTTATGGCCATGGGTAACACAGATAATATCAGCCTGGAGGTCTTCCACATCAACAGGACAGGCCGGATTATCCGTTATAAAGGGGTCAATTAAAATGTTAAGTTCATTGTCTGTGGAGATGGAGAAGGCAGAATGGCCCAGCCAGCGGATGTTCATTGTTTGATCTCCAGATCTATTTCCTTGGAAATGCCCCATGCATCTTCAAACATTCTTTCAATTTCTAAAATAGATTTTTTATCCTTGTAGATAACTCCCACTTCATAACTTTCATATATAGGGTCCGTGGATATGATAAGACCATTATTTTCATCAGCAACAACCGCTACAGTGTGTACGTGGGGCATGGTTTTGATTTGAACATTTTTTTCCTGGAGTAGTTTTATCAGTTCCACTGATGCATCATCATCTAAACTGGCTTCCTGGATGATCATCCGACTGTCAGTGTCCATGAATTTTTTAAGGATGCTCACATCAATATTACGTACCCAGGGATACATCATCAGTAACTTGTTTTCAGCCGTGCCTATGGTGTCTTTCATGGCTTCCTGAACATCTTGAGCTTCAAAAGACCATATTATAGATGGTTCAGTTGATTCTGATTTTAATTTATCAATGGTTCCTTTAAAGGAGTCCAGTCGATCATCGATTATAGTTTCAATATCCTTGGCATTTTGGATGTAGTTGGCTTTCAGTTTGTCCAACCTGTTTTTAACAAACTGATCATCCCTACCTGAACGTGTCTGAAGTTCCTTGAGTCTTTCTTTATCAGCAGTTTCCAGCACAGATTTAGGGGCTGGTGGTTTAACTTTTTCTTCTTTCTCTTTTAAGGAACTTGGTTCTGGGGTTTTTCCAGGTTCTTCTTTTTTAGCAGTAAGTGCAGGTTCTTCCTTTTTAGGGGCAGGCACAGGTTCTTCTTTTTTAGCAGTAGTTGCAGGTGTTTCTTTCTTTTTGAAGATAGATGGTTTTGTTGCTTCTTCTTTTTTGGTAGGGGTAATTTTTCCAGGTTTTTTATCTTCACTTGCTTTTTTAACTGGAGCTATTTTACGAGGGGTGATCTTTTCTTTACTAGTGATATCTGAAGGTGGAGTAGTTGGTTTTGAAGGTGCTTTAGTAGGTTGAACTTGAGGGGTGATTTTTCCTTCATCCATTTTTTTTGGTTTAATTGCTTTACCTGGTTTGGCTGCTGTTTCTTTTTTTATGGTGGGTGTGGATGTTTGTGCTGGCCCGAATTTAGGTTGCTCACGCACACGTGGTTTGGGTTTAATAACCCGTGGTTTATCTTCAGTGGGTTTTTTATCTTTAGGTGGGATTTTTTTAGGTTTTTTTACGGCCATCCCTCCTGATTTAGGTACGGCTGCTTTTTTAGGTCTTGCCATTGGCTTTTTAGATAAATCTATCTTACTACCAAAGAATATTAGCAAAATAAGTCCAAATACTGCTGCTATTAAACCAACAAAGAAAGCTAAGGGATTGGGTGGAACATTGAAACCTAAGTACATAAAATAAAATCCACCGATAACCAAGAGAGCCCCGAAAACGCTGACAATTAAATTGATCATCCTCTACCTCCTAATCTTATTATGTTAGGGATTATTTATAAATTTGTTACTTTCATCACACACCAATTATTATCATTCTTTCAGTTTAGGTCTTAAAAAATTGAATCTCTAAATTAATGTGTTCCCTATCAATTATTAATATTTTCCGGAAACTCCCTAGTATACATTTTAAAAAATAGGTAAATTTAATTTTAGGTAAATCTAATTCTAGGTAAATTTAATTCTAGGTAAATTTAATTTATTTCTTCCTTGACTTTCACACATTTCCGGATGATCTTGGTGGCATCCTCAGTTCCATTGTATTTAGAAAACATCTTCTGGGTAGTTAAAGCTCCTTCTTTCAAACCTCCATTTTCCAGGAGGTGGTTAATTTCCTCAGACAATTTTTTAGAACTTAAATTTTTCATGCTCTCCAGGTGGGCTATCCCATATTTTTCCATTTTCCTGGCATTTTTAAGTTGTTCCGGATGGTTTTCAATGGGTACCATAATACTAGGAATACCCATAGATGCTATTTCCATGGAAGTGGTGTGTCCAGCCAGGCTCACCACCAGATCGGATAGTTTCATCCATTCCATAATATCCCCCAGGAACCTTTTACATATTATACGGGAAGAAGAAAATTCCAGATCTAATTTTATCTGGGGCCCGGTGACCAGGATTAAATGATCACAGTCCAGGTTAGGTGCGGTATTATTAAGCAGATTTAAAAGTTTATTCCCAAATTCAGAACCCCCTACCGTGGCCATTACGATTTTATCTGATTTATGAAACCCGAATTTTTGACGGAGATCTCCCTTACTGGCCATGGTGTGAGTATCCATCTTTAAGATGGGTCCAGTGAAGTTAACCCGATCATGGATTTGTGGGGGTATCTGCCAGGAATTTTCAATATCTGGTATGATAATAGACTGGCAGAGTCGAGACACATCTTTTATGAAGCGTTGCAACCCATTTTCCAGGTATTCCATAGTGCGGTCATTCTGGTAGACTTCTTTAAAGTCAGGGGCAATGTCATTGGTTATCAATACACATGGTATGCCCAGGACTTTGCAGGTGATGGGGACAGAATAGTGTGAATCAGAAACAACCACATCCGGGTTGAATTCTTTTATAATACGTGACTCGTGGTAAATACTTTTCAAAAAATGGTATGGTGCGTCTATGGACTTGCGAGCTGTGTGTTTAAGGTTAAGTTCACCTGAACTTCCATAAAATTTGATTGTGGGAAGTTTTTCCACATTATAATCACTGTACTCATTGAGCATCTGGTAACCTGAACCATAACTTGCAAAGAGAACCTGGTCACCATTTTCCTCAAATTTCTGGGCAAGGGCAACTGAGCGGGATGTGTGTCCCATGCCTATTCCACAGGGTATTAAGAGTACTTTCATTTTATAGCCATTGTAACTTTGAAATTTTATTGAAAAATTAAATCTAAAACAATTTGAAATTCAATTGTGATCTTTTCTAAATAAGTTTATCTATCTTTTATGAATTTTTCTTTTTTTAAATATAAAACTCATATGATTCCAAATTCAAAATGAGATAATCGTTTTTTATTTATAATTATTATAGAATGCTAATTATTCCTTCAATGGGAATAATGGGAAAATCCAAGAAAGAAGTACCGTTTTTAGAAACATTTATTTGTGAATAGGTACATTTTATTAATTAATGAATTATGATTAATGGTGTTAAAATTGTTTATAAAAGACGAGCATGGGCAGGGGGCCGCCGAGTACATATTGTTATTCGGGGCAATTATAATTATAGCAATGGTAGCATTGATAATATATCGTGATTATATTTATAGTGTGAATCCACTTAATTCATCGGCAGATGTTAACCGTGTTAGATCAAGTTCTACTGCCTCCTCCTAAACTTGATCATTTTAACTTTTTTTAGAATTAAGTTTTTTTAAATTTACTAATAACTATGATAAATGTACTTTCATCTGAGAATGAACTTTAAAATAAGAATAAATTAATTTTATTGATCTTACTCTTGAGATTGGATGAAAGAAACAATACTTTTGAACAGTTCAAGAGAACCATTATTATTACTTAAACTCCAGGCTAGTTTATTTCTAAAGCTTCTTTTGGGTTCTTCACCCATTGAATTCATGTAGAAAATAGTCTGATTGAAAAGGGAATCTGAACCATTTCCAATGTTTAAGGTTCCATCATTTTGAACTTCATCTATCTTTCTGCGGAAGATTCTTTTAAGGTTCTTGGAAGCCCGGTACACTTCCTCGTGATCCTTGCTTTCCATCTGTTTTAAGATGGTTTCAATTTCCACAAAATCCATTCTGGAAACACCAAAAACAATACCATCCGGTCTTATGGACTGAATCCTTTTCACACCATCATATATGGTGAAATCATAATCAGCGATGTATATCTGTCCTTCACGTAACAAAGCCATTAAAGATTCATTAAAGGTCTTATCTGAGGTACCTATCCCTGATCTGGATCTGATAATTTCCAAAATCTTTCTCTTGGATAATTCATCACCCTCCAATACTTCCAGGATCAGTTTTCTTAAATTGTAATTTTTGGGCATGGTTCACAACCATCTTTTATTTGTACGTGATAATATGCACAAAGGACTATATAAAAGATAATTATCTGTGAAAAGACTATAATAATTATAGTATATAATTGTGATAACAATATTGTTCACAGGCAACAATTATATATTGGTCAAAAATAATATAGTTAATACAGATAGAAAGACCCTGGAGGTAAAAAAATATGAGTTTTTTAAAAGATGAAAGTGGACAAGGAGCAGCTGAATATATACTGTTATTCGGTGGTGTAATCGTGATCGCAATAGCTGCACTACTAATATACAGAGCATACTTCACACAAAACTCCGGACTAGAAGCATCATCAGACATCAATGCCGTAAGAGGCAGCATATAAGTGTAAAAACATAAACAGTGCCCGGTATTTATAATATAAATTTTTTGGAGGTAGATAAACAGTATGTCTCCCAAAAACACATAATATTTAAATAGTCTTGAATATATTATTGTATATTATAACCCATTGGAGGTAAAAAATATGAGCTTTTTAAAAGATGAAGGTGGACAAGGAGCAGCTGAATATATACTGTTATTCGGTGGTGTAATCGTGATCGCAATAGCTGCACTACTAATCTACAGAGCATACTTCACACAAAACTCCGGACTAGAAGCATCATCAGACATCAATGCCGTAAGAGGCAGTATATAAGCTGAAACCATTGATAACTGAATTCTCATTATTTTTTTGAGAATTTTTTATATTCTTTATTTTTTTTAATAAAATCCCTGTATTTTAAAGACAATAATTAATCAAAAAAGATAAAAGGTAACTTAAATATATATAATGATCATAATGTTATTATTATAACCATAAAAGTCGTGTGTAACTATGGAAAGTAATTTTCTTGATGATAGTGGGCAGATAAGTGCCGAAATGATCCTCTTAATAGGTGCCATGCTAATTATTGTAATTGTGGCTGGAGGTTACATATTGGGAATATCACAATCCATAGCTGGTAACATTACCAGCGTAATTGACACGGCCCGTGACAGCACCATAAACAGGATGTAAATTAACTTTTTTTAAATAGAATTTAGAGTTTTACTTAAAGTAAATCTTAATTAAAACAAATATTTTTATCTACCAAATCAAATGCTAGATGGATGTTTCATCAGTTTCAAATCTCCAGACTGCTGTTGAGTTATCTTTGTAAATGGACCTGAAATAAGTGGTATTCCTTGCTTCTAACACCAGTTTGGTGAATAAAGAATTCTCAAAACGT
>Ga0334901_1000178_pt1 | contig 102358 bp, 83 predicted proteins | sample GraSluR3_MG_3_FD_207216 | JGI IMG/M metagenome (GOLD analysis project Ga0334901, IMG submission 207216) | Sludge microbial communities from methane-producing bioreactor in Wageningen University, Netherlands - Granular Sludge_15_08-R3 | ecosystem: Engineered > Bioreactor > Anaerobic >... | reverse complement strand
GATGCCGAATGAGAACTTGGGCTCGGGGTTACCGATAAAGGTGGCGTCGTTGTTGTCGATCTTACCGTCCTTATTGAGGTCTTCGAAGATATAGTCACCGATATAGGAACCATTCTCGCCGATGGAAACACCTTCGGGGAGCGCCACCTGTTGTACGTTGCCGTTTGCATCCTTGTAGTAGAAATCTTCTGCTTTTTCGAAGCGACCGATCACCCTGTATCCCCAGAACTGTCCGATGGGCTGATCGACGGTAGTGCGGGTCACGATGTTGGTTTCCGATCCTACGCGGTACACCTTTTCGATGGATGAGTTATCGGTGTCGAGGCTCAGCACCTTGTTGCGATTGAGTGAGAAGACGAAGTTGGAACGCCACTGGAATCCGCTGTTGTCGATATTGACGGTGTTAAGGGTCATCTCGATCCCTTTGTTTTCCAGTTCACCCACATTCGCCCATGGGTTGGAGGCAGCACCCTGTCCCGATGATCCCAGGTAGGCGGGAAGCGGCAGCTGTAGCAAGAGGTCTGTGGTCTTCTTATAATAGACATCGGCAATAAACTCGACTCTGTTCTGCCAGAGGTTGAGATCGAGCCCCAGGTTGGTGGAGTAGGTGGTCTCCCAGCGCAGGTCCGGGTTGGCGGTGTTGCCCGTAAGCACACCGGTACCCCAGGGTGTGGTCCTGGGTGAAAGGAGAGCCATGTATGCCCAGTTCTCCACGTTCTGGTTACCGGTACCTCCCCACCCGAAGCGGAACTTCATGGTGTCGATCACCTCATGGTCTTTCAGGAAGTTTTCGCCGGTGACCCTCCAGGCGGCAGCCAGTGAAGGGAACCATCCCCAACGGTTACCGGGTGCGAATTTCGATGATCCGTCACGGCGCAGTGTGGCGGTGAGCAGGTAACGGTCGTCGAACGAATAGAAGATGCGTCCGAAGAATGATGAGATGGAGCTGGCGCCGCTGCTGCCGGTACCGCTCGATTTGCTGGCATCACCCGCACTCAGGTCGTGCGTGGTGTTGGAGAGGAAACCGGTGGCTGATCCTACCAGGTTTTCCCATTGTGATTCTGACATCTCCTGTCCCAGCATTGCATTCACGTTGTGTTGGTCAGCCAGTACCTTGTTATAGGTGAGGAAGTTCCTCCAGGACCAGTATTTGGTGTCGTTCTTTGTACGACGGGAGGTACGGGTGTTGTTGGTCAGTACGCCGAAGCGGTAGGAGGGTTCGAAGTAGTAAAAGCTACCCTGGTTGTAATCGGTAGAGAGTTCCGTTTTGAAAGTGAGCCCGTCAGCCAGCGTGGCATCGAGGTAGGTGTTGAAACGGAAGTTATGTCGTTTGTTGTAGTTTTCACGGATGGATGCCATACCCACCGGGTTGACCGGCATCCAGACATCCTCCGGTCCGTCGAAGGTTCCGTCGGGGCCGTAGACAGCCACCATGGGTTGCTGACGTAACGCATTCATGATGATATCATTGTCGGCACCCACCTCCTGTTTCGAGTCTGAGAGCGAGAAGTTGATACCGGCTTTCAACCAGCTCTTCACCTGGTTGTCCATGCTGCCGCGCAACGAAAGACGGCGGAAGCCCGATCCCAGTGCGATCCCTTCCTGATCGAGGAAGCCGGCACTGATGGCGTAGGTAGTCTTCTCATTACCTCCTGTGATGGAGAGGTTGTGACTGGTCATCAGTGCCTTCTGATAAAGCTCTTCCTGCCAGTCGGTGCCCGGTCCCAGCATGTCGGGCCGTACGAAGGCGCTGCTCTTCTCGACGATGCTGAAGTCGGACCGGTCGTTGTGGTGACGGGCATACTCCTGCAGGTTCATCATCTCCAGGTGCTTTGGCATGCTCTGCGTGCCGATATAACCATCATAACTGATCAACGCTTCTCCACTTTGTCCACGGCGGGTGGTGATCATGATCACTCCGTTTGATGCCCGTGCACCGTAGATGGCGGTGGCGGAAGCATCTTTCAGCACGTCCATCGAGACGATGTCGGAGGGGTTGATGCTGGATAGCGGGTTGCTGCTCTCACTGTCGGTGGAGGAATCCACAATCACCCCGTCGATCACAAAGATAGGCTGACTGGTAGCATTCAGCGAGTTGATACCCCTGATGCGGATAGCTGAGCTGGCACCCGGTGTTCCGGAGTTGGCCTGGATCTGCACACCGGCCGCCCGTCCCTGTAGTACCTGATCAATAGAGGTGGGGATCGACTTCTTAATTGCATCTTCCGATACGGAGACCACCGATCCGGTCAGGTCGCTGCGGCGCATCTGGCCGTAACCCACCACCACCAGTTCTTCCAGCAGCTCAGTATCTTCTTCCAGAACCACGCGAAGGAGACTACGCCCGTTGAGTGGAATGGTTTGCGTACGCATCCCAACATAGGAGATTTCCACCGTTGCATCCAATGGAACATTTGGCAACGAGAAGTTGCCATCCATGTCGGTTACCGTACCAGTGGAGGTGCCCTGTATCTGAACAGTTACGCCGATTAGCGGCTCTCCCCTGTTATCAGATACCGTTCCGGTGACGGTCACGTTCTGTGCGAACATGGTCAAGGATATTGTTCCCAATAAAACGAGACAAAATCCTCTCAATAGATTCGAAATTTTCCTTTTCATTCTCTGATTCGTTTTAGATAATTAAAGTGTTCTCATAACTGTCCCTGAATAACAGGGAGGATAAAAAGTGTAAATTGTTAACCCTTTTGGTCACATTGTTTGTAAATAATAGTAGTATTTTGAGTGTTCATTACATCGGTTTTCCGCCCCAGTTCCCTCTCATTCGAAGCTATTGAGGGTAGCACAGAACATAACCATATTTGCTGACGACATGGTTGTAACAGTCCAGGAATGTTAAGGCCGGGAGATAACGGATCTTGCATCACTCACCCTTTACTTTGGTAGATAAAGATGAGATTTGAATTTCGGTTACACGAAGTACCCATGTAAATGATTGATATATCCATATTTTAAAGAGCGCTTTGTAAAGTTGTCGACTGAAAATTCACTTCACTGGCAGGTGTTTCTTCACTGGCAATTCAAATTGTGCACGTGCACAAAATGACTGAAAAATATAATTCATCTTTTAAAACAGTCATATTAAATCAGATAATCGTGAATAATGCACCACAGTATTTAACCGCATAAAAAACATAAACTTATACCACCTCGGTTCCTCATACGGGAATTAACAACTGTAAACACAAATGTAGGGAATAATATTGTAAATAATCTAAAAAATTAAGATAAAAGACTGATAAAATGTATCTATCGATGCAATAGATTAAAGTGATACTGCTGTTTTGAGATGATAGAAATTACCAAAACAGCAGTATCTTACAGATTTACATGGATTACAATTTCACGTTCAATTGCGCACGCATCAGATCCTTATCTGATGAGCTTCCACCATAATACAAGGTGTAGCTTCCACCCTTCGCAGCAAGTCCTGCTTCTGTTTCATCGTAGAAGAGAAATGCATCGGGATGAACGGTCAATTCCACCTGCATGGTTTCACCCGGTTCTATATAGAGACGTTTGAAGGCACGGAGAGATTTCACCGGAGCCATCGGATCGTTGTTCCTGCTCACATAAAGTTGAACAACCTCTTCACCACCACGCTCCGAGTCGTTGGTGACAGGAATAACCACCCTGAGACCCTCCTTTGCCTCCACCTCTGTGCTACTGAGTGTTGCTTCTCCATAGCTGAAACGGGAATAACTCAATCCGTGTCCGAAGGGATAGAGTGGTTCCTCCTGCATGTAGCGGTATGTACGCCCTTCCATGTTGTAGTTCTGGAAACCCTGATGATCGGGGTTGGCGGCCGGTTTGAGCGCATTGTCAAGCTGTGCGGTTGATCTATAGAAGGTGACGGGAAGCCTGCCTGCGGGGTTATAGTCGCCGAACAGTACATCGGCCACGGCAGTGCCGGCAGCCTGTCCGCCATACCATGCAACCAGCAGCGCATCGTAGTTTTTCTCATCCTGTTCCAGGGCTACGGCACTACCCGAGCAGAGCACAAAAATGATTGGTTTGCCTGTTTTCCTCAAACTTTCGAGCATGCGTCGCTGCACATCAGGTAATTCAATCCTCTCGCGGTCTCCCCCCTTGAACCCTTCGGCACTCACCGGCATCTCTTCACCCTCCAGTCGTGGGGAGAGACCACCGGCATAGAGGATGACATCTGTCTCCTTGAGCCGTTCGGTAAGCTCATCAAACTGTGCCAGTTCTTTTTTGAAAACCGAAAAATCGATGCTCACCCGTCGTCCGGTCTGGGCGTGATCGAGTCTTATCTCATATGTTTCTCCCTCTATTGCATTTATACTGTATTCAGAAGGGATGAATGCCTCACGTCCGGTTTGTGACATCACTTCCCTGCCATCGATGTAAAGGGTGTAACTGTCTGAAGTACGGGCAGAGAAGACAATCTCGCCACTGTAGGGTGCAGTGAAATGACCGGTGATACGGGTTGCGGTATTCTCCATGTTCACACCCTGTGCCAGTGCCGTACCGCCAGAGTTGTTGTAGCGGATACCTTCACTGTTCACTTCGGTGGTCACCGGACTGCCTTCAAACTGGTTGTTGTTGAAGAAAGCTACATGCATCCCCCTGCTCTTCTCTTCACCAGAGGTGAAATGCTCGTAGAGCGAAGTACGTACCCAGGGATCGACCAGATCGCATCCCCTCTCGTAGATGATCTCGGCGTCGGGCAGCTTTGCCCGGATGCCATCGAGGATGGTCACCGTCGATGAGGGAAATCCATTGTAGTTTCCCCATAGCATCACACTGTCAGCCGCGTTGGCCCCAATTACTGCTATTTTCTTCAGATCCTTGCTCAGCGGTAACAGATCGTTTTCGTTTTTCAGCAGGGTCATCGATTCCCGTGCTACCCTTAGTGCCAGCTCTCTGTGCGCATCCGAGTCAACGATGTCGGGAGAGAGGGTGCTCCATGGGACTCTCTCAACAGGATCCAACATGCCCAGTTCAAACCATCCACGCAAGATGCGACGCAACGATTGATCGATCTGATCCTCAGTGATCAGACCCTCCTTCACTGCCACGACCAGGTTTTCATACACACTGCCGCACTCCAGGTCGGTGGTGTGGATCACCGCATCAGCAGCAGCCGATTGGGGATCGGGATGGGTGCCGTGGTTCTCAGCGATGAAAAAGTCGTTGATTGCCCAACAATCGGAGACCACCATACCCTTGTATCCCCATTCACCACGGAGGATGTCCATCATCAGCCTGCTGCTGCCGCAACAAGGCTCCCCATCGAGGGCATTGTAGGCACACATCACCTGCCTGACATTGCCTTCGTCGATCAGTGCCTTGAATGCCGGCAGGTAGGTCTCCCAGAGGTCACGACCCGACACGGAGGCGTCATACGAGTGGCGGTTCCACTCGGGGCCGCTGTGTACGGCAAAATGTTTGGCGCAGGCATAAGTCTTGAAATAGTCGGGATCGTCGCCCTGCAACCCTTTTACGGCGGCAACACCCAATCGTGCTGTCAGGTAGGGATCCTCTCCATAGGTCTCCTGACCTCTGCCCCAGCGGGGATCACGAAAGATGTTGATGTTGGGGGTCCAGTGGCTGAGTCCGTAATATCTACCACGGTTGTTGTCCCGTAACGCCTCATGGTGTTTGGCCCTTGTTTCATCTGAAATGATGCTGAATGTTTCCAAATGACCCGGTTCGTTCCAGGTGGCGGCCATACCGATTGCCTGAGGGAAAACGGTTGCAAGGCCGGCACGACCCACACCATGGAGAGCCTCGTTCCACCAGTCGTAAGCAGGGATTCCCAACCTGGGTACTGGTTTGGAGGTGTTAACCATCAACCCAACCTTCTCTTCGAGTGTGAGAAGAGTGATCAGGTTGTCAATCCGTTCGTCCACCTGCAGGTCAGGGTCCTGAAACGGGTATTCATATTTCTCTTTGCAGCCTGACATACAGATGAGCCCGACTGATAATAGAAGCCAAATAATTTTCTTGTTCATTCTGTTCGTTATTATTCTGTTTGTTTTTTTATTCCTTATGTCAAAAATATTCGGATAGCGCAATGTTGTGTATTTGTTTCCGTTCCCCTTCCATCTTACAATCATGGGAGTCTGTGATTTTGCTGTGTACGCGCACACCAGGAATCGTCAGTCACACAATCTTTCATAGGTTTCGTATGGTTATTTGGTTTTCCAGACCAGAACGCCCGCAGTAGGGATCTCTTTGTTCCCAATGATTATCTCACTCTCTGCGGGCAGTTCTATTGTATAGGAAGAGTCCCGGTAGTTCATGGCTTCATGGCATAGCTGTGGAGTGAGCTGATGGGCGGGGAAGTAGACGGGATTCTCCTGTGCGATGGTTGTCAGACTCATCATACAGAGTGTCAGAAGTGTAGTAAAGTGATTCATGTGAGTCAAATGCTTTATATTCAAAGGTATCTGTTGCCACTCGCTGCAAATATAACGATTTTTTTCATTTGTATCCTGAAACGGTGAGAGATTCTAAAGAAGGGATGAGAAATAGGTCTTATGGTGGTAAAAACTCCCGATCAGGTTGTTACCTCACTGGATTAGATAAGAAATGAAACAGAACGGAATCGTAATTGTATGGAAATAGAGAAAAAGTTTGTTTCTTTGCAGTTCAAACGATAGGATTGGACATCTCATATAGGAAATATTTTGGAACTAGACCTTTAAACAAACCAGAATGCAACGTAAAGCCCGTATCAAGGATATTGCCGAAATGGCAGGGGTCTCATCCGGTACCGTCGACAGGATCCTTCACAACCGAGGAAACGTTTCGGAATCAGCGCGTAAGGCTGTCGAAGAGGTGCTGAATAAGGTGAATTACAAGCCCAATATTCATATCTCCGGATTGTCACTGAAACGCAAATACAAAGTGGTGATCACTACTCCCGCCGTCACGGAAGGAGAGTATTGGGATAGTATCCATTCGGGTATTCACCATGCGCTGGAAGAGTATGAGAATATACGAGTCAGGTGCCTGGTTCATACTTACAACGAGTTTGATGTCTATTCCTGCCGTGAGGTGTATGACCGTATTGTGGAGATCGACGCCGATGGGGTGATCATCGGGCTAACCTTTAAAGAGGAGACGATGCGTCTGACCAGGTTGCTGGAGGAGAGAGGTATTCCCTATATCTTCGTGGACTCTACCATGGACAACACCTCTCCACTGGCATTCTTCACCTCTGATCACTATATGTGCGGCTATCTGATGGCCAAGCTGATCACCTCTATTATACCTGCCGGATCGGATATTGGTATGTCGCAGGCGGTACGTATCGGTGATGAGAGTGCCAATACCAGTATCCTTCGTAAGAAAGGGTTCCATGATTTTCTGGAGGAGAAGAAAATAAGCAATCATATTCTGAAGATTCCCTTTTCAGCTTTTGAACCTGAAAAAAATGAGGCATGGATGACTGAGTTTTTCAAGACCCAGCATGATGTGGGAGGAGTCGTCTTCTTCAATTCCCGTGGTGGTTTGCTGGCTGACTATTTTGCCAGGAACAGCATCAGCGACATTCACCTGATCGGGGTGGACCTTACGGTATCCAATGTGAATGGATTGCGTGAAGGATATATTGATTTTCTGATTGGTCAGGAGCCGGAACATCAGGGATTTCTGGCCATGAAGACGATGATTGAGTATTTGATATACCGCAAGCCGGTGAGACAAAGAAATTTTGTACGGCTGGATATCCTGACCCGTGAGACAATTGACTTTTACAAAGAGTTTAATTACTGAATCGCCTGGTTCAGTGCATGAAGTGATTGCCATTGAGCAGAAGAACAGTTGGTCTCAACAGGATAGCTTGGTTGTAAGTGGATAATAGTGTCTGGAAATAGAACCGACAATGCAACGAAAAATCCGTATCAAGGATATTGCCGAGATGTCAGGGGTATCACCCGGCACGGTCGACCGGATCATACACAACAGAGGTCGTGTATCGGAGGAGGCTCGTCAGGCGGTGGAGGAGGTGTTGAGGAGGGTCAACTATAAACCCAATATTCACATCACCGGCTTGTCGTTGAGACGCAAGTATGAGGTGATCATCACCACTCCGGATGTGATGGAGGGTGAGTACTGGGATAGCATCCACCTGGGTATCCGCAAAGCGTTGCAAGAGTATGAGAATATACGCATCAAATGTTCCGTATACACCTATAACCAGTATGACATCCACTCCTGCCGGCGGGTTTATGACGAGATTGCAGCACTCGATACCGATGCGGTGATCATCGGCACCACATTCAAAGAGGAAACGCTGAGGTTGGTCAGGAAGCTGGAAGAGCGTGAGATCCCCTATCTGTTTGTGGACTCGACAGTCGAAAATACTTCGCCACTCGCCTATTTCACTTCCGATCATTATGTCTGCGGATATCTGATTGCCCGGCTGATCACTTCCATTACAGAAAAGGGTAGCCGGATTGGAATGCTGCAGGCAGTGCGTATCGGAGATGAGAGCGCCAATACCAGTATCCTAAGGAAGATGGGTTTTGCTGATTATCTGATGGAGAGAAACATTCCCAACGAAATTGTGCGGATACCCTTTTCCGCCCTGGAGCCTGAGAAGTATGACCGGCAAATGGATCTCTATTTTAAGGGGGATCATGCTATTCGGGGTGTGGTTGTGCTCAACTCCCGTGGTGGAATGCTGGCCGATTATTTCTACCGGAAGTCGATACAGGATGTCAGGCTCATCTGTGTGGACCTTACCCGACCCAATGTAGAGGGACTCAGAAACGGTGTAATTGATTTCCTGATCGGTCAGGAGCCCGAGCGTCAGGGATTCCTGGCCATGAAGACCCTGTTGGAATATCTTATCTACCACGGTTCTGTAAAGGTACAGAACTATGTCAGTCTGGATATCCTGACCAGGGATACCATCAATTATTACAACCGCTTTAGTTTTATCTCCTGATCAACTTCCCATTTCATTTGTGCAGTAGATTGATTTGCCTGATCTGTACCGGGCCGAGCAATCCTGATGGCATCACCTCCCAGAGGTCAAACCTGGTGGGCTGGTAAGTGATGCTTACGAAGTTGATTTCATGGAAGATCCGCCACTCAACGCCTCTCCGGTCAAAGTCGGCGATGCGGTTGGCGGGCAGGTTGGTCACCTCAATCTCGATGCTGTTCTCACCCTCTTTTAACAAAGATCCGATTCTGGTTTCAAAAGGCACCGCGTAGAGCGTATCGGCTATCTCACCGTTGATGCATATCACGGCACTCTCCCGCACATCTCCCAACGAGAGAAGATACTCTGCTGCCGGCTTTTTCCGCAGGTCAAATGTAAGAGAATAGCATCCGGTTCCCATATTTCGTTGCAGATCATCGTGACCCAGTTGGGTCCAGGAGTGAAGGCTGTCGGGAGTAAATGTCTCTTCTATGGCAGGCTCACTCTCAATAAAGCTCAACTGCCATCCCCGGTCCAGCTGGATGGTCTGATCAGCAAGCTTATAATAGCTCCACTTTTCTGCCTCGACCGGGTGATTGAATGTTTTCACAATCATCGATTCACCCGGTTTGAGCTGCAGGTAGATCTCTGTCCTGCCATTGTTCTTCCGCAGCGCGGCAACACCTTTTCTACCACTCATCGGATCAAAAAGCATGGCACTTTCGGCGTTGACACCCAGTGTCACCCATCCATTCACTGGGTTGTTATGTAACATTGCGAGGAAATAGATGTGTCCTTTCTCATGTTTTCTTCTCACCAGCTGACCACCCAGTGCATGAACAAACAGCTCCCGGTGCTCATCCCAAAAGGAGAGCATCGGGTAATAGTCGTTGCCCGTGATCACGGTTCCCTTGCCCATAGCATGTTGACCGGTTGTTTCGAAGCTCTCCGCTTGTGGGAAAACGGACAGGAGTCTTTGTAGCTGCTCTCTCCGTTCTTCCAGATTGTATAGTCCCGGCACATCGGAAGGGTAGTGCTCCGAGAAGAGAATGGTAGCCCCCTGCTCTGCCAGGCGAGTGATCTGTTCCATGGTTGCCAGAGGAATCTTCTCCACTGCCGGCAGGATCAGTGCCTTGTATGTCGTTCCACCTTCTGTTTTCAGTAATCCGTTATCCACTGTCGTGGTTTGCAGAAAACGGTCTGAGATGTAATCGAGGTCGAATCCGTTCTGCCTGATCTTTTCTACCGCATTGCTGAATTCGGGCAGTCGCCCGCGCATGTCGTGGATGGCGAAAGTGGTAAAAAAATGGCCCCTCTGTGTGTGCCAGATATCCTGAACAGGCAGGTAGAGCAGGAAGTCGTTGTCCGGTTGTCCGCTCTGCAGAAACGACTGTACCCGGGTGATATAGCTGAAGAAGGCCGGTGCATTTTTCCAGTAGGGGTTGGTGGGTGACATATCCACCGAAGCGTAGAATTTCCATCCGGGCCATGCGGCTTCTTTGGGTGAATAGGTAGTGCCATGAAAGAAGACACGGTTCACACCGGAGGTGAACATCTGATCGATCTCCGGTTTTGCCTGTGAGAGCGATGTGCGGAAGTGCTCCGTGAGCCATGTGAATGTCTCGGAGGAGGTGTAGGGCTTTCCTGTTATGTGAGCCGCGGAAGAGGCGTACTTCAGGATGGTGGGATCACTGTCGTTCTCCTTGCGAATGCTGTCTTTCCTCAGGTCTGGCAGGTCGAAGTCGGTGATGCCGAACGATTCACCTTCCGGTATATCAACAGCAGCGTACAGATCGATCAGGTTAGCCGGCGACCCATGTGCCTGATTGCGTGTCTTCACGCCGTGACCATGTGCCCATTCGGTCCAGGGGATGGTGAAGTTTTCCAGCAGGATCTCACCCACAGTCTCGCGATAATCGGCAATGACTCTGGCCGATTGTTCGGTTGCCCCGTCAGCTAACAAGTCGGGTAGATGATCCTGTAGCTTGTAGTTTCTTCTCTTTTCAAATTCATCCAGCAGGGTGGGGGTCCAGTCGGCCCCATACACCTCATAGGAGTCGTTGAAGAAGGTGTTAGGATAGGGTGTGCTGTTTGTTGCAAAAGCCTTGTCAAAACCATCGAGGTAACGTTTTACCGCATCTCTGTCCAGGTGGTCGAGCACATACCCTTGCCCGCCGGGGGCAGCTCTCTTCACCTGCTGTCCGGTCTTACCGATGAATAGTGCAAGCAGGTTCCAACTACTCCCTTGCGGTGCAACCCAGTCGACATTGCCCTCTTGATCCACCATGTCGGTGAGATCCAACACCTCACCCTCCCTACTGTAAGCCATCAGTTTCTCCAGCCTGGCAAATGCTTTCTGTCTCTCCTGCATCACTTCTACAGGTTCCTGCAGGGACTCACCGCCTGGCAGGAAATAGCCACGGAAAAGGGCTTTGCTGGCCGCATCCTCCACGCTCACTTCAGGCCCCCCGAAGGGCCACCCGGTACCGTTGTTCATATCCACCCCCATTCCCAGTCGTGACGCTTCGGAGAGGGTAAAACTGAGCATCTCCATCCACCGGGGTGAGAGATAGTCGATATAGTGTTCTTCTCTTCCTTTCACTCCGTAGATGGGTGTGATTTCGACGCCCCCGATACCGGCTTCACTGAGTGCTTCCAGGTTATAGGTGAGGTTCGCCGAATCGAGATCGTTGCCCATCCACCACCAGCGTGTACAGGGCTTTTGCACACCGGTTATCTCCGGCCATTCCGTCTCATTGGCCTGCTGTGTGCAGCTTATCAGTGAGCAAAGGGTAATAGCTAACAGGATGAGCGATTGTTTCATTTTTTACCGTTTAGCTTCATCATTTCTATAGCTGTATGGATGATTAATCCCAATCCATGTTTCTCATTGTCACCCACGGGACGATTGAAATAGAAGGGGAGATCGTTGCTGATACCCGTACCAACACAGACATTGGTGAAACGACCATCAGGAGTGATCTCATTCTCTTTGAGAGCTTTCCATCCTGCTCTGGCGACTGAGCTATAGGAGGAATCGATCCATCCGTTGTTGATGGCTTTGGCAGTACCATAAATAAACATCGCTGTCACTGACGACTCATCATAGGAGTCACTCTTGTTTAATAACTGGTTCCACATCCCGTTGGCATTCTGCCAGCGGGAGGCACCCACGATCTGTTTTTCCAGGATCCAGATCAGCTCGTCACGTTGTGGATGATCGGCAGGCATCGCTTCAATCAAATCGGCCAACGAGATCATGATCCACCCATTGGCTCTACCCCAGTAGGCCACGCCATTCCGATCCAGGTCATCGTAGTAGCAGTGGTAATAGAGACCTTTGGTCTCATCCCACAGGTAGCTGTCCATCTGGATAAGTTGTTTGGCTGCCTCATCGAAGTATCGCTGCTCTCCGGTGAATTTACCCATCCGAGTCAGAAAAGAGGTAGCCATAAAGGCATCATCGGCCCAGACGGTCATCTCTCTCGGGAAGGTGCGGCTCAGTGTGCCATCTTCCAGGCGATCCTGCCGCTCCAGGATATGCTTCTCTGCTGCATGGATGTAATCGAGGTACCGTTGTTGTCTGTTTAATTGATATACCTCGATCACGGCAGCACCCATGGCACCGCAGTCGTCCAGCTCCTTCATGTTCCAAAGCTGACCGAATGGCCAGAGCCAGTGCTTCCGATCGTTACGGAATCTCTCCCTGAAATAGGTGTAATTGTCGAATCCGAATGCCACGTGATTTTCGGCATAATCCAGATATTTCGGTTCTTTGAGATACTCTCCCAGCTTGATCATGGCCATATCCAGCACGCCGTTTGAATAGTGCCATTCTGTGAGCGGGCTTTTGAATCTCACAACCTTGCCTTCCGGTATCTCTTTTGTGCTGTTGTACACCACGCCATCATCCACGCCCACGAACTGTGTGACAGGCTGGGCCAGGATATTGTCGGCGACGGATCTCACAGTTGCCTCATCTGTTCCTTGCTGGGCTATGAGTGAGCAGGTGAGAAGCATCAAGACTGAAATTGAAGCAATAATTTTTCTCATATGATTTATTTTAAGCTGTTTATGGCATGTGGAAAAACTTATCAAGCGGGATCGGGACAGAAGCCATCGCCCGATAGCAGTAAAGCCAGACCGCTGATATGCGAATGGAGGAGCTCAATGATCTGATTCCTTCCGTGATGATGTGCCGGCACCACATCCAGTGTCTCCACCAGGGTGAGCTGTGCCCAACGGTTGTCTCTTCCCCGGAAGTATGAGTCTCCCAGCAAGGTGATGTGCCGGGGGGTAGCGTTATAAAAGGTTGCATCTTTGAGTCCACTCCGAAAAGTCGGCAGGACATTTAGTTGATTATTAATTTGTTTTTATCCCGTTTATCATAAAGGGTATTTTTTTCCGGATAATCCACAACATACAAATATAACTATATATTAAATTCTGTAACTTAAAAAAAATGATATATTTCCAGAAGGATTTGACATGAAAACATCTATTTGGCTATTCTTATCGGATTGTTTATTAAATTTGTTCCTACATAGCAGAAAATGATCATTGTAACCAATTCTTGAAATCGAATGAAAACAAAATCTTTATTGTTTGTGTTGCTGCTGCAGGTTAGCTTCCTGACAGCGCAAAATATGACAGATGCAAGCCTCTTCCTGCGCAGTGACAGTACTACCTGTCTGAATCACGTCTCTTCAGAAACGGGTGACCTCTACAGGGCGTTGGGACATCATGGACCGGCAATCGAGAACGAATGGCTCGGACTGCGGCTCTATTTCGACAAGAAAGCAGCCATTGATCTCTATTCAAAAGCAAACCGTGGACTCGAACTGAGTCGCTACAGATGGTATCCCACACCCGAAGAACAGCTGCGGGGAAAGGGTGCCGATTACTACAAGGTAGGACCCACAGTCGGCCTGGGAGGCATCCGTTTATGGGATGGTGAGAACGTGGTGCCACTTCATCCGGTCACAAATCGGTCGGCAAGGGTAGTGAAAGAGGGTTCTGTCTCTTTTTTGGAGATGCTGTCGGAAGATGTGCCCTGTCGTGACAGGAAGGTGGATATCCTGGTCAGGGTAACAGTCTATTCAGGTCAAAGGAAGGCAAAGGTGGAGGCATATGCATTGAGTGACGAGGAGGTGGCGTTTGTGACCGGCATCAATTATCACCCGGGCCAAAAGGTGGTGGTGGAGGATGATTGCATCTTCACCTGGGGGCTGCATCCTGAGGATGTGGCGGCGGAGCAGGTAGAGCTGGGTGCAGCCATCTTTGTGAACCCTGATGATTTCACACAGAGGATGGATGATGGCAATCAGCACCTCTTTATTGCCAAACCCTCCAGATACATCAGCTACTGGATCTCTTCCGCCAATGGTAAAGAGCCGGTAATCAATTCACTGGAGCGATTCATCGATTTTTCGAAAATGGAATTGAAAAACCCATGAATATCGTTGTCTCCCCCTCAACCATCCCCTCCTTTAACCTGGCGGCTGAAGAGTATCTCTTCCGAAAGAGTGGGGACTCATTTTTTCTCCTTTACCGCAATGATCCCAGCGTGATCATCGGTTCCAATCAGGCGGTGGTGAACGAAGTGGACATGGACTGGTGCATTGAGCGTGAGATCCGCATCATCCGTAGGATATCGGGCGGGGGAGCGGTATACCATGACCAGGGCAACCTCAACTACTCACTGCTCTATGACAAGACGGATGCACCGCTGAGCGGACGCTTCCTGGAGCCGGTGGTGGCTGTGCTTAAGGTACTCTCCGTGCCGGCTGAGGCGGGCCGGAGAAAGGATCTTTGGCTCAACGGCAAAAAAATCTCGGGTACTGCTTCCCATGTCTCGCTACAGCGGGAACTGCACCACGGCACACTACTTTATGACACCAACCTGGAGATGCTGCAGCGTGCACTCAACGCCGGGAACAGACGGCTGATCAAAAAAGCGACCGCCTCTGTGCCCAGCCCGGTGACCAACATCCGTAGTTACCTTGCCGAGGTGGGAGCAGATGCACCGGGAATCAGTATATTCATGAAGATGTTTGTAACAAATCTACTTCTTCACTATGGTGAGAGCGAGGTGATGTCGCTGCCTACCGACGCAGTGGCAGAGATTGAACAGCTTAGGAAGGATAAGTATACCCAACGCAGCTGGAACTACCGGCTTTGAATACCATTAACGGATCTCTTCTCCCAGTCGGAATCCCTGGATGATCCGGTGTGACATGCCGATGCCGTCGCGCAGGTTGCCGGCGATATGGAGCCCGGGATACTTTTTTTCAAGTGTTGTGACCGTGTGTAACCGCTCTTCAGATGAGCGTTCATATTGCGGGATGGCGTAGCGGTGGCGAAAGATACGGATCAGGTCGGGCTCTTTTCCGGCAGGGAATCGGAGCATACCGTGGAAGGCACGGATCACCCTTTTCTCAATCTCTTTGTCCGATAGATCAATATAGCTGCTGTTTCGCATCCCTCCCATGAAAAAGGAGAAGAGCATACCCCCCTCGGGACTTCTGCCGGCAAAACAGGAGGAGGGGAAGAGCAGACCCAGGAACTCCTCTCCCTCTCCCGAGGGAATCAACCCACCGAAAGCATTGAAGCGGTGCTTTCCCACCTCCCTGACACCCACAGCCACCTCGATCACCGGTGCGTAGCGGAGGCAGGTAATCTGTGCCATTTCTGCTGAATCAACAAAGGGAAGCAACTCCGGTAGCTGGTGCGCACCGGTAGTGGTCACCAGATGGCGCGAGCGGTACGTGATTGGGTTTCCCTGATGCATCGCGGTGGTGGTCCAGTGTCCCGTCTCCCTATCGGGGGTGACCGTTATGCCGTAGAGGGATAGAGATATATCCTCATTGCCAATGGCGGCGCTCATCGCGCGGGGGAGCTGCTCCATCCCCCCGCGGGTGGAGAAGATCCCTTTCCCGGTTTTGCCGGCCGGTTGTCTCTTCGCCGCTCTCGCCTTTTGGATGCTGCCGCCGATAAAACTGCCGTACTGCTGCTCCAGGTTGTAGAGCTTAGGCAGCGCGTAGCGTGTGATCAGCGTATGAGGATCACCGGCGTAGATGCCCGAGAGAAACGGATCAACGGCATAGTTGAGGAACGATTTCCCCAGACGGCGGATGGTCATCGCCGCGACCGTCTCATCGGGATCACTCCCCCTCCTGCGGAATGGCTCTCCCAGAATCCGCAGCTTATCCCACGGGGTGAACAGTGGGGTGGTGATGCCTCCCATCAGGCTGGATGGAAGTGGGTGAAACCGTCCTTTTTTCCAGATCCAGCGACTCTCCGCCTCCTTTGCCGCGAACTCGATCTCGCACCTGCCGGAGAGTGAGTCGTAAAGCTCCATCACCTCCTCCGATGCGCCGGAGCCGGTGTTGGGTCCCGACTCGAAGAGGAACTCCCCTTCACGGTGGGTGGCGATCTGCCCACCTGTACGGTTGCTCTTCTCGAGGATGACCACGGTGAGTCCTCTTTTTTTTAGTTGCAGTGCGGTGGTCAGTCCCGTGAGACCGCCACCGATGATGACCACATCTCGTTCCATGGTTTCTCTCATATCGGTTTTGAAAAAGTCTTGTCGCTGTGTATGAGAAGCGGATCGAGTGATGCCGCTACAGTGCGGACATAGGGTGATCCCTTTTCCCGCATCACGATCCCTTCCCGGTCGAAGAGGATGAGCCCGTCCTCAGCAAAACGCTGCATCCGCTCTTCAGAGTATGCGGTCATCGCCTGTATCTGCTCCACACTCATCTGCAACTGTTCCACGAGCTCCTGCCAGCGGATTTCCTCGTTGCACATCAGGGTGGTGATCACCTCCCTGGTGATCTGCTCCTCCCGTGAGAGGCTGTATCCCTTTTTCACCGGTAGATGGCCGCTGTTGATCATTTGCAGATACTCGTCGATCTCTTTGCTATTCTGGGCGTAGGCACCTGTAAGCTGGCTGATGGCCGTGACGCCTAAGGCATAGACCTGTCCCGTGGTGCGACGGGTGCAGTAGCCCTGGAAGTTGCGGTGCAGGGTGCCGCTGCTCAACGCCCGGTAGAGTTCATCCTCCTCCTTCACGTAGTGGTCCAGTCCAATCTGTCGGTATCCACCTTCCAACAGCAGTTGCTGTGCGGCATGGTAGAGCGCGCTTTTGAGCTCTCCTGCCGGCAGTCCTATCCGCTCCAGCAGCTTTTGTCGCGGGAAGAGATGGGGTACATGTGCATAAGAGAAGGTGACCAACCGATCGGGTTCCAGAGTGATTGCCCTGGCGATGGTGTCGCGGAAGCTCTCTACGGACTGCAGTGGCAGTCCGTAGATGAAGTCGAGGTTGATGCGGATCCGTCGCTCCCTTAGCAGGGCAAACAGCTCATCCATGGGGATCAGCGATGGAAGGCGGTTCGATGCCTTCAGCACCTCCTTGTTGAAATCCTGGATGCCGATGCTCATCCGGTTGAAGCCCGCATTGGCCAGTCGCTCGTAAGCAGTCGCTTTCATATAGCCCGGATGACATTCAATCGCAATCTCCGGGTCGTTGATCGCGCCGAAGCGGCTGAAGAGTCGCTCGTTGATTGCGGCGATCAGTTCCGGGTCGAAAGTGGAGGGGGATCCACCGCCATAGTGGATCTGGGCGATCTTCCTGTCGGGATCGATGTGGCTGCAGACCATCTCTGCCTCGCGGATCACCGCTTCCACATAGTCGCTGTCGCTGCTGTGCCGCGTGCGGGGATAGGCATTGCAACCGCAATAGTGGCACATGCGATTGCAGTAGGGCAGATGGATGTAGAAAGAGAGGTGCGAGGGTTCCTGCCGGTTGGAGGCCTCAATGGCCCGGATCAGCTCTTGCTCACCGTACCCCTCGTGAAAAAAATTGGCCGGCGGGTAGCTGGTGTAGCGGGGTACCGGTACGTTGTATTTCTCTATCAGTGGATTCATTTCATTCTCATTCTTTTTCAGTCGGATGATACGGATTGATAAACAGTATAAAAACAAAGGATAGGGAGGCCAGCAACAACTCCATGGTAAACAGTCCAGAATAGCCGGTCATATCGCCCACACGGGCGCTCACCAGTGTGATGACCATCGCGCTGAGGTGGGTGAGCACGATCTGTAGCGTGAAGTCTGTTCCCTCACGACCGTCGCGCACGATATCCATTGCAGAGGTGTTGATCATGGTGGAGGCCATGCCGTAGGTGCCCCAGACCAGTGCCACCCCCACCAGAATCAGGGTGTGGCTCTCGCTGCCGCTTTTCGTGAGCCAGAGGAAGTAGGCCGCGGGGAGGATGATCAGTGCCGAGATGATCTGCCGGGAGCGCCGTTTCCCTTTTCTGCGGATGAAGATGCCGGTGAGAAAAGCGGAGAGGATACCGGTGGAGACACCGAAGATGCCCACCATGGCGCCGATCTCTTTCATCTGGTAGCCCTTGTCTACAAGGTAGGGGCTGAGAGAGGAGAGGATGCCGATCAGTCCCGCGTAGAACAGGATGAGGAAGAGGATCTGTCGCCAGATCTGCTTCCGGGTGAAGAACAGCCACATGTCACGGGGCGTTGCTCTCTTCCTGTTCTTTCGTTCCTGAAGGGTGATCCTCCTGTTGAATGCCAGTGGGAGCAGTGCCACCAGCACGAAGATGGCTACCCAGGGGAGCAGGTGCGACCAGCCGATGCGGTGGAAGAGCAGCAGTAGAAAACCGCCGCCCACCATGCTGCCCGTGAAGGAGCCCATCGACTGGATGCTATTGATCAGGCTGCTGTTTCTCCGTTCAAAGGAGCGGGCTGCCATCGCGTCGGTGGCGATGTCCTGTGTGGCGGAGGAGATGAATGCGAGCAGGATCAGCAGGATGACCAGCGTGAAATGGGTTTCCACGTTAAGCATCGCCACCACGAAGATGATTAGCGCATAGAGGATCTCCGTACCGATGATCCACCGCTTGTAGTCTGCCGTGGTCTCGGTCCTCCTGTCCACCATCGGTGACCAGAGGAACTTGAAGATCCATGGCAGCTTGATCAGCTTGAGTAGGGCGATGGCAAAGAGGGAATAGTCGCCTTGCCGCATCAGTACCGGTAGTGCCGTGGCGAAGAAGCTCATCGGGATTGATTGCGCGATGTAGAGGGTGAAAAAGGTGAAAAGGTTGCCGGTTAGTTTCTGTTTCATGCCAGTGCCGTTAAAATGAATAGTCGATGGTTACCCCCGTTGTGAAGGGTTTACCCGGTTTCCCCAGGCTGCGTCCGGCAGATTCGAAGTAATAGCCCAGCTGTCTCTCGTTCAGGATGTTTTTGCCCCAGAGCGTCACCCGCAGCGATCCTTTCTCGATGGCCACGCTGGCGTTGAGCAACCCGTAGAAGGATTGTCTCACCCGGTTGTCCTCGTTCCAGTAGCGTTCGCCCATGCCGGTATAGCTTACATGCAATAGCAGTCGATCGCTGACGGGGGAGCGCAATTCGATTCGCTGCTCCGCCCCGACGGTGAGGGTGTGACGGGGTACGAAAGGGAGGTAGTTGCCGCTGTAGTCGATCTCCTCACTGTAGCGGTAGCTATGGAAGATGGCGTGGGTGTACCCGTAGGTGAGATAGACCAGTGCTGCTTCTGACGGCACGATTTTCAGTGACAGCTCGGCACCTTTGCTTATGGAGCGGCCCGCGTTGCGGATCTTCACCCCCTGCAGGTCGAGCAGCTGCTTCACCTGCTGGTTACGGATGTCGATATAGAAGAGTGCTGCCTCCGCCATCAACCTGCTGTCGAAGAGGGTTGTCTTTCCCCCGATCTCATAATTCCAGCTCTTCTCCGGGTCGAAGGTCCGTTCATGTTCCGCTTCGAAGACGGTGTTGAAACCACCCGTCTTGTATCCCCTGGCCCAGGTGGCGTAGAGTTGATCGAACCCGTTGAAGTGATACTGTAGCGTCACCTTGGGTGTCCATTGTGAGAAGGTGAGGGGGGAGTCATACTGGTTGCGCAACTCTACGGTCCCACCTGTCAGCTTGTTTTCGTGGTGAATCGAGTGAGCCTTTTCGAAGTCGTACCGTAATCCTGCCTCCAGTGCCAGCCGGGGAGTGATCTGCAGCTCCGACTGGTGATAGAGAGCGATGCCGCTGTTCCGGTCGTGGTAACGTTTCTCCAACTGATAGGGTGGCTTGGCCATCTGCAGGAAGACATCAGTGCTTCTGCGGATGTCATGGTGAAAGGCAAAGAGCCCGAAGTTCCAACCATAGATTCCCTCTGACACATCTCTGAGGTTGATCTCCTGTGAGAGGAGTCGCTGTCGCTCTCCCTGTAGGGCATGGTAGAGGTCGCGCGGTGAGGCATCCTGGTCCACTTCGTAGGTGTCATCCAGCCACTGCAGGGAGCTCTGAGTACGGAGCCAGAGCCGTGGGGTGTGGTAGTCGGCCTGTAGTCCCGCGTCGTAGATCAACCGCTCATAGTGACTGGGGTGGTTGAGCGAGACGGAATCGACATCATTTCCTTCACTGTTCACTGTTCCGTAACCGAAGGCGCCCTGTTTCACCTTCTCCAGGCTCTGCTGCAGGCGAAAGCTCAGGTTGTGGCGGGGACGCCACTCCAGACGGTTGCCCAGTGAGGCTGCGTTGAGCCAGTCGGCCGTTTTGTTGTTGTGGCGGTTGATGATGTAGCCGTCGGAGTGGTGGTAGTCGCCGGTGAACCCCCAGGCAAACTGTTCCCCCTCTTTCCGGCGGTGCGACAGCGTGATACCTGTTTCGTTGTGGCTGCCGTAGCTGAGCTGCAGCCGCGTGCCCTGCCTGCGGAAGGGGGAGGCGGTATGCACCAGGATGATGCCCCCCATTGCGTTGCGGCCGTAGAGGGTGCCCTGTGGTCCGCGCAGGAATTCGATCTTCTCGATATCGGCCAGGTTGATGTCGAAGGAGGATTTCTCAAAGTGGGGAATACCATCCACATACATCGCTACCCCCGGGGCGTTGATCAGTGAACCCACACCCCGCACGAACACCGAGGAGGTGAGGCGGGAGTCACGGTCGATCATGATGAAGTTGGGTATCGAGGCGGTGAAATCCTTCATCTCATTGAGCTGCCTTCGCTGCAGGGTGGTACCGTTGAGCGTGGTGGAGGCTGCCGGCACTCGCCAGGCAGCATGGGGCAGCTTGATGCTTGAGACGACGATACTGTCGAGATGGTACTGACGTAACGAGTCGCTCTCATTTGCCCTGATCATGGGGGAAACGAACAAAAAGAGCATCACACACCAAAACAGTTGTTTCAGTCGGGTAGTTTTCATGCAGACTAATTTCAGTTGAATGGGTTCAGGTTCACAGGCTTGGTTTGTCTCATCCTGTCACAAAGGAAAGCATTTCTTCACGATTCTACAATCACTACTTTTAGTGATATTTGCCTCTTTTTGAACTCAGGGGTAAAGGATTTTTGAAACATCTCTCGCAGGGCCTGTATCTCTTAATACCCTGCCGAATGGGTTTATGTACGAATGTCACACAAACGTCCCTGTTGGGTATCCCGCTCCCGAAACCGTTTGATGATGCGGGCGGTCATCTCATGGTTTTTCATTCCCCAGTCGGGGGCAATCAACAGTCGCTTAGGAGACTGTGAGGTGAACCGCTCGATGTGGATGTCGGGGTGCAGCCGTTCGGCAAAGCTGACACAGAGATCGATGTATTCCTCCGGTGCGAAAAGGCGGAACGATTCGGGCAGAAGCTTGTATTCACGGGCCATGGCGGTGTAGCGGATGATCTGCAGCTGGTGGAGCTTAAGCGTGGTCAGCGGCAGCTCGGACAGTCGGTCGGCATGGCAAAGGATCTCCTCCTCGCTCTCACCGGGGAGACCCAGGATCATGTGCGCCCCCACCGGAATTCCCCGCTCCGCCGTTTTGCGGATCATCGCAGCCGATTCTTCGTAGCTGTGCTGCCGGTTCACCCGCTCCAGGCTCCGGTTGAGGGTCGATTCCACCCCATATTCAATCAGCAGGAAGGTCTTCTTGTTGAGTTGCTCGAAGTAATCCAGCAGCTCCTTCGGCATGCAGTCGGGACGTGTTCCCACAATCAGCCCCACCACACCAGGGTATGACAGCGCCTCTTCATACTTCTCGGTGAGTGATGCCAGGCTGTCGTAGGTGTTGGTGTAGGATTGGAAGTAGGCCAGGTACTGCATCTCCGGGTACTTGCGGGAGAAGAACTGTACACCGTCGGCCATCTGTTCTGTTATGCTTTTGGTGGGCTTACCATAACCCGGGCTGAAGCTTTGGTTGTTACAATAGGTACAGCCCCCGCGACCCTTGTTGCCGTCACGGTTGGGGCAGGTGAAGCCGGCGTTGACCGATATCTTCTGCACCTTATAGGGAAAACGTGCCGCCAGGTAGTCGGCGAAGTCACGATAGGGCTTGTCGTTTGTGAACACTTGCTGTGATATTTTGTAACAAAGATAAGAAAAATAGAAAAGAGGACAATGCCTCATGCACTATCCCTGATCATTATGTAAATAAAAAAAAGGAACCGGCTCTTAACAGCCGGTTCCTTTACAGATCTATCTGTGAGAAACAGTTCCCAGATTGTGATGAATTATTCCTTCACCTCATCGGAGGCTTCTGCTTCAGCTGCTTCCGCATCGTCAGCCTTGGCTGATTTTTTCGCCTTGGCTGCCTTTGGTTTCTCTTCCTTCACTTCGGTTTCTGTGACCTCGCTTACGGTTACAGCTTCCGCTTTGGGTTCTGCTTCAGGTTCTGCTTCAGTTTCCGCTTTGGTTTCTGCTTTGACTTCTGCTTCCTCCTTTACTTCCTCTTTTACTTCCTCTTTTACTTCCGTCTTAGCTTCAGCCTTGGCTTCGGCCTTCGCTTCCGCTTTTGCAGCTTCCTTCTTGAAGGCTTCTACCTTTTGGTTGTCGAGTTTCTCCTTCAGGGCTGCCAGCTCTTCGATATCGCCGAGTGTGGTCTTCTCAACTGCAGGCATCGCGGCAACTGTCTCATTACCACTCTCTTTTCTACCGCCACGTTTACTCCTTCTGCGTGAGTCATCACCCGAGAGATCTTCATGGATGCGGCTGTGAGAGACGATGATGCGCTTGGAATCCTTGTTGAACTCAATCACCTTGAATTGCAGCTTTTCATCTACCTGTGCCTGTGAATTGTCTTCCTTCACCAGGTGTTTGGGAGTGGCGAATCCTTCCACGCCGTAAGGCAATGAGATCACGGCACCCTTGTCGAGCAGTTCCACGATGGTTCCTTCATGGATAGAGCCTACAGTGAAGATGGTCTCGAACACATCCCACGGATTTTCTTCCAACTGCTTGTGACCCAGGCTCAGGCGACGGTTTTCCTTGTCGATGTCGAGTACCTGTACTTCGATCGGCGCACCGATCTCAGTTACTTCGCTCGGGTGCTTGATCTTCTTGGTCCAAGAGAGGTCGGAGATATGAATCAGCCCTTCTACGCCTTCTTCGATTTCCACAAAGGCTCCGAAGTTGGTGAAGTTGCGAACGGTAGCGGTATGGGTGCTGCTCACCGGGTATTTCACTTCAATGTCTTCCCATGGATCGGGCTTCAGCTGTTTCACGCCGAGAGACATCTTGCGGTCTTCGCGGTCGAGGGTAAGAATCACTGCTTCTACCTCTTCACCCACGGTCATGAAATCCTGCGCGCTGTGGAGGTGCTGTGTCCAGCTCATCTCCGACACGTGAATCAGTCCCTCTACGCCCGGTGCGATCTCAACGAATGCACCATAATCGGCGATCACCACCACTTTGCCCTTGATGATGTCACCCACCTTAAGGGTTTCGCTCAGTGCATCCCATGGGTGCGGGGTGAGCTGCTTCAGGCCGAGGGCGATACGTTTCTTCTCGTTGTCGAAGTCGAGGATCACCACGTTGATCTTGTCGTCCAGCTTCACCACTTCCTCGGGGTGCTGAATGCGTCCCCAGGAGAGGTCGGTGATGTGTACCAGGCCGTCTACACCGCCCAGGTCGACGAAGACACCGTAGGAGGTGATGTTCTTGACCACCCCTTCGAGTACCTGTCCCTTCTCCAGCTTGGAGATAATCTCTTTCTTCTGTTGTTCGAGTTCTTCTTCGATCAGGGCTTTGTGCGATACCACCACGTTCTTGTATTCAGGGTTGATCTTCACAACCTTGAATTCCATTGTCTTGTCTACAAAGATATCATAATCACGGATCGGCTTCACGTCGATCTGCGATCCCGGAAGGAATGCTTCAATACCGAATACATCCACAATCATACCACCTTTGGTGCGGCATTTGATATATCCCTTGATGATTTCGTTGTTTTCGAGTGCTGCATTCACGCGATCCCATGAGCGGGATGCACGTGCTTTCTTGTGTGAGAGGATCAGCTGTCCTTTTTTATCTTCCTGGCTCTCGATGTATACTTCTACCTCGTCGCCAATTTTCAGGTCGGGATTGTAACGGAACTCATTCATCGACACCACGCCGTCTGATTTGTATCCGATGTTTACAACCACTTCGCGTTTGTTCATGGAGCTAACGATACCGGTCACGACCTCTTTGTCGCTGATCTTGCTCAGCGTGTTGTCGTAGCTTTCAGCAAGTTTTTCTCTGTTCTCTTTGCTGTAGGGATCACCTTCAGCATAGGAGGCCCAATCGAAATCTTCTATGGGCGCCACATTTTTTAGGTTTTCAGTCATTTGTTGCGTAATAAAAAATTAAATAAGTGAGACATTATGTTGTACAGTGCCTTCCTTCCATTTAAAGCTATGGCAGCCTGAAACCCCGATAAGGTCCTGTGCAGCCTGTTTCTTGAAACAGAAAAAAGCGGTGCAAAGGTAGCTGTTTTTTTCTTAAAAACCAACTCTTTGCACCATAAATTTTCCCGCAACACAACAGGTTTTGCGGCATACTTTAAGTTGCTGGTCAGAGGAGCAGTCCCTGCGCAACCTCACTGCGTTTGTCGCTGCCGGCAATCTGTTCCACCAGTGCCAGTGCGAAGTCGAAGGCAAGCCCCGGCCCCTTTCCGGTGGTGATGTGATGGTCCGTTACCACTTTTAGCCCGGTGATCTCTGCACCGGAAAGCTTATCCTCAAACCCGGGGTAACAAGTGGCTTGTTTATCCTGAAGCAGGCCCAGTCCTCCCAGCACCATGGGCGCAGCACAGATGGCGGCGATCCGTTCTCCGCGATTATCAAAATCGGTGATCAGCTTTTTCAGCTCTTCATGCTCGTCGAGGTGCTTAGCCCCGGGCATGCCCCCCGGCAGTACCAGGTAGCCCACCTTCGAGAAATCGGTCTCATTGAACAGGCTGTCGGCGAGGACCGGAATGCCGTGTGCGCCTGTAACCTCATTTTTCCCGGTGACAGAGACGGTGGTCACGGGGATTTGCGCTCTTCTCAGGATATCAACCGTAGCGAGTGCTTCAATTTCCTCAAACCCGTCTGCCAGAAAGAGTGCCACATTTTTCATAACAAAATTGTCTTTATTAATTAAGTCTAAAGCGATAAGTGATGGTTCCCTGCTGATTGTTCATTGAGGTGATGGCATTGAATTTGGTGCTGCGTGCCGCTCTCAGTGCTTCGTTGCGCAGGGTGGTGTTGGGGGTATTGGTACCCCTGCCTATTTCTGCACGAATCACGTTGCCTGAAGGATCAACCGTGATGTCAATGACGACAGTTCCTTCATCGTTGACAGTATAGCGGGGCTGCACCAACCCCCCGCTGCCCAGCGAACGCCCCCCCAGGTCGTAAGACCCGATGCCGCCTGTGCCGATGGGTGATCCCTGCGTGGCGTTGCCGCTGGTGACCCCCTGTGTACCGCTTCCTTCGCTGTTGCCGCGACTCTCGGCTTCCTGGCCAAAGAGGCCGGACATCTGCTGATTGATCTCCCTCCTACGGGCCTCCTCCTCGCGGCGACGGCGTTCTGCTTCCTCCCGTGCGCGTTGTTCCGCTGCCAGGCGGGCTTGTTGTTCTGCTTCTTCGCGTTGTGCCGTGATGTCGATGGTGGGCTCGCTCTCCTGGGTGATCAGTGGTTCCTCGGGCGTGTTTACCGGAGGTTCGGGTTGTTGCGTGGGCAGGGGGGTGGGCTCACTCATGGGAGGCTCGGCCGCCCCGTAGGCATCCTCCACACTGCCGAACATCACCGGAATCCCTTCCAGCTCCTCCGTTGGGGTGTTGAGGGTGAAGTAGGAGAACAGAAGGATCAGCAAGAGCAATATGGTAAATATAATTGTTCCTGCAATGCCTCCTATTTTCTCTCTGGTAAATTCCATTGCTGTTGTCTGCGCTGTGGGTGAAACGATTCAGTCCTTTCAGTTGGGTCTTGTCATCAGTACCATCTTGAACCGGTTCTGGTTGGCGATATCCAAAATACGGACAATCTCCTTGTAGGGAACACTCTCATCGGCGTAGAGCGCCACGAAGATATCCGGTTCGGCACTGTATACCGATTGCAGGAAAGGGGTGATCGCTTCAAAGGGCACCTGTCGCTCCCGTTCGTTGGCGTTGGCCACATAGTAGTTCAGATCCTTGTCGATGGTAACCCGGGTGATCGGCTTGGCCTGTGCCTGTTGCTGCGATCGTGGCAGTAACACCTGTATGGCGTTGGGTACCACGATGGTAGAGGTGATCATGAAGAAGATCAGCAACAGGAAGATCACATCGGTCATCGATGCGAGGCTGAAATTCGATTCTATGCTAAACCGTTGTTTGAGTGCCATATCTGTTTGATTCGGTGATTTGAGAATTTGAGAATTTGAGGATTGGTGATGAATCCGCAAGTCGATCAATCAGCAAATAGCGTTATATGGCTGGTTCGTTTAGGATATCCATGAACTCCATGATCCGCATCTCCAGCCTGTTGACAATACCCTTAATCCGCGTGGAGAGGTAGTTGTAAGCGAAAAGGGCGATGATGCCCACAATCAGACCACCCACGGTGGTGACCAGTGCCTCGTAGATGCCGGTGGAGAGGATGTTCACATCCACGTTGGCGCCGGCACCCGCCATGCTCATGAAGGCTTTCACCATACCGGTCACTGTGCCAAGGAAACCCACCATGGGGGCTCCTGAGGCGGAGGTAGCCAGCACGGGGATCCCCTTTTCCAGCTTGGAGATCTCGATGTTGCCCTGGTTCTCAATGGCCGACATCACATCCCCCATGGGTCGTCCCAGACGTGAGATTCCTTTCTCCACCATCCTGGCAGAGGGAGTGTCGGTATTGTGACACAGGTTGAGGGCCGCGTCAATTTTGCCGTCGTGGATGTAATCCTTGATACGGTTCATAAAGGAGTTGTCTTCTCTACCGGCCTTGCTGATCACCAGGGTCCGTTCAATCAGTACATAAATGGTCATCAACAACAGCACCAGCAAGACGATCATGATCCATCCACCCTTCAGTGCCAGGTCGAATGCATTCATTTTTACTGCGAACTCTTCCGCAGCGGCTGTTTGCTGCATGGTGTTGTAGATTGTCTGTAAGCTGTCTGCCGGCGAAGCTATTTGCAAAAGATTCATATTTAAATGATTCTGTTATGGTTGTGAATGTCGATGGATAAAGATAACGGTTTTGGATGGTCATACCACATCCGGAGACTCTTTTAAACAATTTTTATAAGCTTTTATTGTTTCTTTGAGCCCCATGTAAAGCGCATCACTGATCAGTGAATGGCCGATGGAGACCTCTTTCAGCCAGGGGATCCGCTGCCAGAGAAAGTGCAGGTTGTCGAGGTTAAGGTCGTGTCCCGCGTTGATGCCCAACCCCAGGCTCTTCGCCAGGGTTGCCGCTTCCACAAAGGGAGCCACCGCTTTCTCTTTGTCAATAGAGTACTGCATGGCATAGGGGCCGGTGTATAGTTCGATACGATCAGTACCAATCTGTGAAGCCATCCGGATCATCACCGGATCGGGATCCACGAAGATGGAGGTGCGTACTCCCATGGCTTGAAACTCGCTGATGATGTCGCTCAGAAACTCCTTATGGTCCACTGTGTTCCAGCCGGCATCGGAGGTGATCGCATCATGGGCATCGGGTACAAGGGTTACCTGTGCCGGTCTGATTTTTTGGATCAGGTTGACAAACTCCGGTGTGGGGTTGCCTTCAATGTTGAACTCCGTGTGAACCTTGGCCTGCAGATCAAACACATCGCTGTAACGGATGTGCCGCTGGTCGGGACGCGGATGTACCGTGATGCCTTCGGCACCGAAAAGCTGGCAGTCGACGGCCACCTGCACCAGATCGGGAATGTTGCCTCCGCGTGCATTTCGCAGCGTGGCCACCTTGTTTACATTAACGCTTAACCTCGTCATATTTTTTGATACGCTATTCGCTGCAAAAAAAAAGCGGAACCCCGCTGGTTTCAGTGATAAACAATAATAAAAAAACCGCACGGGTGTTCAAATAGGCAAAAAATTGCCATCTTTGCAGTAGCGATACAAAAGTAATACGAAATAACCGTTTTTCGCAATGTCGGAGAAAGAAATTATAAAAAAACAGGTGGAATGGTTCACTTCTCCCCTTAGCCCCGAACAGTTTGCAGAGCTCTCGGAATCAGAAAATTCATTAATCATCCTTGAAGTGGCACTGCGGGACTACACCCTCACGGATATCGCCCGGATCGTGGAGAGTAACAATGTTCATGTGTTGGCATTATCGGTGCTTCCTGTTTCAGGAGGATCTGACCTGATGGTCTCCCTGAAGCTGGATGTGGATGATCCTACCCCGGTATTACGGAGCTTCGAACGGTTCAATTACCGGGTGGTGTATCACCATATGCAGGAGGGTGTGATCACCGATCAACAGAAGGGACGACTTGATGAATTGATGTATTACCTGGAGATGTAATTGTTGAATCACAAAGAAACGATAGGATGAAATTTGCCTTATTCGGTAGTATGTTTCCTGACAGGAGTGCCAGAACGGAAGAACAGATCGGCGGAGTCTGTCTCTCCATCATTCGTTGTGGTGGGGAGCTCTATCTGCCGGAGAGTTTCTTTCATAGTCTGCCGGGTCATATCCAGTACAGGATCGGACCGTTCTGCGAATTGGTGGAGACATTGCCTCCTGTCGACATGGTGCTGAGTGTAGGTGGCGATGGTACTTTCCTGCGGACAGCGGCAACGGTGGCTGACAGCGGAATCCCTGTACTGGGTATCAATACCGGGCGTCTTGGTTTCCTGGCCGCAATCAACTATAGTGATGTGGATGAGACGATGCAGGAGGTGATGCGGAAGGATTTCAAGGTGGAGGAGCGTTCATTGCTGAAACTGACGACCGACGAGACCTTTCCTCCAGATTCATTTAACGCTCATGCGCTAAATGAGGTGGCAGTACTTAAACAGGATACAGCTTCGATGCTCTCTATTCACGCATATATCAACAACGATTATCTCACCTCCTACCAGGCTGACGGACTGGTGATTGCCACGCCGACAGGATCTACAGCCTATTCACTCAGCATCGGAGGTTCTATCCTTGCACCCACGACTCCCAGCATGATTCTCTCGCCTATTGCACCTCATAACCTCACCTCCCGCTCGCTGGTGGTCGATGACAACAGTCTGATCTCACTTAAGGTGGAGAGTCGCAGCCATATGTTTCTGGTGTCGGTAGACGGACAATCGCGCGTGTTGGATGAGACAGTGAGCATCCAGGTGCGCAAAGCCGATTATACGCTTCGGGTGGTGAAACGTGTCGGTCATACCTTCTATGAGACCCTGCGTGATAAGCTGATGTGGGGAGCCGATGTCAGAAAATAGCACTGGCCATTTTCAAAGATCCTCTTCTTCCGTGCCTGTCTCCTCAACAATCTCCTCTTCCGTTCTCTCTTCCCGGAAAGGCATCAGCCTGTCGAGCAGCAGTATCAGCAAGTAGAAAATCGCCATGAAGAGAAAGATACCCGTCATACCGATGGCTGCGATCAGCAATGCTGTTTCAAAATTGGGTGTCATCATCTGATTATTTATGCGAAAAAGGGTACCAGTGTCAGAATAATCCCACCTGCCACCACAGAGCCTATCTGTCCACCCACATTGGCGCTGATGGCCGGCATCAGAAGGTAGTTGAAGGGATCCTCCTTCTGTCCCATCTGGTGAATCACACGTGCGGACATGGGAAAGGCGGAGATACCGCAGGCACCGATCATCGGGTTCAGCTTGTTCCCTTCCCTTCGGAACAGATTCATGAACTTGGCGAAGATCACCCCGCCAAAGGTATCGAAGACGAAGGCGAAGAGTCCCAGGGTGATGATGATCAGCGTGTCCACCCGGATGAACCGCTCTGCCGTCATGGTGCTGGCAATGGTGATGCCCAGCAGCAGTGTCACCAGGCTTGCCAGCTCGTTCTGTGCCGAGAGGGAGAGTTTGTTGAGCACGCCACACTCGCGCACCAGGTTGCCGAACATCAGGAAGCCGATCAACGAGAGGGAGGATGGGGCGATGATGCCGGCCACGATGGTGACCGCAATCGGGAAGACAATCAGTGCTTTTTTGGAGATCTTTTTATTGGAGGGGTTGCTCATTCGGATCAGTCGCTCTCTCCTGGAGGTCAGCAGCCTGATCACCGGCGGCTGGATGATCGGTACCAGTGCCATGTAAGAGTATGCTGCTACAGATATCGGTCCCAACAGATTGGGTGCAAAGCGAGAGGCCACCACGATGGAGGTGGGTCCGTCGGCCGCACCGATGATACCGATAGAGGCTGCCTCTCGCAGGTCATATCCCAGCAGGGAGGCAAAAAGCATGGTGAGGAAGATGCCAAACTGAGCGGCAGCTCCAAACAACAACAGGGAAGGGTTTCGAAAGAGAGGGGAGAAGTCGATCATCGCACCGATGGCGATGAAGATCAGCAGGGGGAAGATCTCGGTGGCGATACCCGCCTGAAAGAAGATGTTGAGTACCCCTTCCACCGCTTCACCCGTGGCCGGGTCAATCTGAGTGAGGGCCGACGAGAGAGGGATGTTCACCAGGATGGCGCCAAATCCCATTGGCAGGAGCAACGTCGGCTCATATTTCCTGGCGATGGCCAGATAGATGAGGAGTACTCCTACACCTATCATGACCAAATGTTGCCAGGTCATGCCTGCAATGGCAGGCAACAACTGTTCCAACCCCATTGCTGTGACCGTTTGGTTGTTTTATCAGTAGAGGAAGCCCAGCATGATACCGGCCGCCACCGCCGAGCCGATCGCACCGGCCACGTTGGGACCCATGGCGTGCATCAGCAGGTAGTTGGAAGGATCATATTCCAGCCCAAGGGACTGGGAAATGCGGGCAGCATCGGGAACGGCAGAAACCCCTGCGTTACCGATCAGCGGGTTGATCTTCTTCTCCTTGGAGAGGAAGAGGTTCAGGAACTTCACAAAGAGCAGTCCTGTACAGGTGGCAATCACGAAGGAGAGCGCACCGATGGCAAACACCTTCACAGACTCTACACGGAGGAAGGTGGTAGCCTGCGTAGAGGCACCCACGGTGAAACCCAGCAGGATGGTGATGGTGTCAACCAGCGGGCCGCGGGCGGTTTCTGCCAGACGACGGGTGACACCGGACTCTTTCAGCATGTTGCCGAAAAAGAGCATACCCAGCAACGGCAGACCGGAGGGTACCAGGAAGGTGGTGAGTAACATACCCATGATCGGGAAGAGGATCTTTTCGGTCTGTGACACCACACGGGGCGTTTTCATCTTGATCACCCGCTCTTGCTTGCTGGTGAAGAGTCGCATGAAAGGAGGCTGGATCACCGGCACCAGCGCCATATAGGAGTATGCTGAGATGGCCACGGCTCCCAACAGGTGGGGTGCCAGTTTCGAGGTGGTGAAGATGGCGGTTGGTCCGTCTGCACCACCAATGATGCCGATGGCTCCCGCTTCATTGGGTGCGAATCCCATCTGCAGGGCAATGATGTAGGCACCGAAGATACCGAACTGTGCCGCAGCACCGATCAGGATCAGCTTCGGATTGGCAATCAGTGCCGAGAAGTCGGTCATCGCACCAATACCCAGGAAGATAAGGGGTGGATACCACCCTTGTGCCACACCCTGATAAAGGATGTTGAGTACTGATCCCTCTTCGTAGATGCCGATTTGCAGGTTGGCCGCCTCGTTAAAGGGTATGTTCCCCATCAGAATACCGAAGCCGATTGGAATCAGTAGCAACGGTTCATACTCCTTGGTAATGGCCAGATAGATAAAGACCAGCCCGATCAGGATCATGATGAGATGTCCCGGTTCCGCGTTGTAGAACCCGGTATAGCTCCAGAAGGTGCGTAGGTTGTCAGTTAATGAGATTATTGTATTCATCGTTTGCAGTAGCTTTTATTCGATTACCACCAGATCCGCGCCTTCCAGCACCGAATCACCTTTTTGTACAAGAATTTCAGTGATTTTGCCGTTCTTGTTGGCCAGGATGTTGTTCTCCATTTTCATCGCCTCGAGGATCATCAGCGTTTGACCCTTCTTTACCGAATCACCCACTTTGCAGCGTAGATCCAGGATCACACCCGGGAGCGGTGACTGTACAGAACTTTTACCTGCTGCTCCACTCGGTCTGGTGACCAAGGGTGTGGATGAGCTTTGTGGTGCGGGTGAACTGGTCACGCTTGGACGTTGTACCCCTGCCAGTGCTTTCTTCTTTTTTTGTGCCAGCTCCACCGTAAAGGGTGTTCCATTTACTTCCAGTTCTACAATGTCGTTGTCCGATTTGTTGACCACCACTCTGTAGGGGGTGCCGTTGATTTTATAGTTGAATTCTTTCATACAATTGTTCTGTTTTTCTTTTTATGACTGATTATCTGGGTAGTTCCCGCAACGATTGTCGTTTGGTGCTCCAGGGTGAGAAGTTGCGTTTCACCTGATGGATGGTAAGGATGGTAGACTCGATGTCATGCTGGTCCTCTTTCAGTTCATGAATAGCTGTCGAGATGGCTGCCAGCACCTCACCCGAAAGGTGCGATTGACTGCGGGCTGCCGAGAGCGTACCACTTTTGGCTACCTGCCTCTGGGACATGTTTTTGGCAATGTTGCCGGAGAGCTTAAAGAAGAAATAGAGGGCGATCAGCCCCAGGAAGACCACCAACATCGATGTAAAGGTCAGCAATCCACCATCGGCATCATTTTCTGTCAGATACTTCACTTTGGGGTTTTCCTCCAGAATGGCATTGTTGCTGCTGGGGGTTACACGTTCCAGTATCTGAGCTGTGTGAGTACCTTCTTCATCATACTTAAACCCATCCTGGTTATAACCGAAGGTCTGGTCGGCCAACATGCCGGCGGGGACAGTGATCTCATCGAGCAATGTCTTGCCATCATTGTCATAGAGTCCGATCCAGTTCTCTTTTGCCGGATCAAGCAGGAAATTGAGATGGAATGTGCCGTTTATAGGTTTCTCATCAGCAAAGAAGAGCGCATGTTGATGCGGTTTGACACGGGTGAGCACATCTCCGCGTGGGATTGCATATTTTTTTGGATTGTCAGGATCATTGCTCAAAAAGCGACCGCCTAAATCCATCGTCTTGGCGGTATTATTATAGATTTCGATCCAGGGATGGCGTTGACCATAACCGTCCATATAGCTGCTTTCGTTGACCACCATCACCTCGTTGATCACCCATTCAGGGTTTTTCACCTTGGAGGAGCAGCCGCTGAGCAATGCCACAGTTGCAAAAAGAAATATTATGTCTTTGATAATTCTCATACTAAGCTGCATTTAAAGTGGTAAATTGTCGTGCTTCTTGGGCGGGTTCTGCAGTTTCTTGGTCTGCAGCTGCTGCAGGGCACGAATCACCCGGAAACGAGTGTTGCGCGGTTCAATCACATCATCGATGTACCCATAACGGGCAGCTACATAAGGATTGGTGAAGAGGTCATTGTATTCTTTCTTCTTTTGGTTTATGATAGAAGACTGTATTTCCGGGTCTTTCTCTGCACTGATCTCTTTGCTATAAAGTACTTCCACTGCACCTTCCGCACCCATCACCGCAATCTCTGCAGTAGGCCAGGCATAGTTGATGTCTCCGCGTAATTGCTTGCAACTCATCACGATGTGTGATCCCCCGTAAGACTTACGCAGGGTGACAGTTACCTTGGGTACGGTTGCTTCACCGTATGCATACATCAGCTTGGCACCGTGGGTAATCACGCCACCGTACTCCTGACCGGTACCGGGGAGGAAGCCGGGCACGTCGACCAGTGTCAGCAGGGGGATGTTAAACGCATCGCAGAAGCGTACGAAACGGGCAGCTTTTCGGGAAGCGTTGATGTCGAGGACACCTGCAAGGAATTTGGGCTGGTTGGCCACGATTCCCACCGACTGGCCATTCATGCGGGCAAAGCCGACGATGATGTTTTTGGCATAGTCGGCATGCACCTCGAGGAACTCGCCGTTGTCGATCACCGCACCAATCACCTCGTACATGTCGTAGGGTTTGTTGGGGCTGTCGGGAATGATATCGTTCAAACCATCTTCCAGACGATCGATAGGGTCGTCGTTGGGATGGAGAGGCGCTTCTTCGAGGTTGTTCTGGGGAATATAGCTGAGCAGCTTGCGAATCAACTTCATGCCATCCTCTTCGGTCTGTACCTGGAACTGTGATACCCCTGACTTGGAGGAGTGCACTGCGGCACCGCCAAGCTGTTCCTGAGTCACATCTTCACCAGTGACTGCTTTTACCACCTTGGGTCCTGTAAGAAACATGTAGGAGGTTCCCTGGGTCATGATGATAAAGTCGGTGAGCGCTGGTGAGTAAACCGAACCACCGGCACAGGGGCCAAAGATACCGGAGATCTGTGGAATCACTCCTGATGCCAGGATATTGCGCTGGAAGATCTCTGCGTAGCCAGCCAGGGCATTCACGCCCTCCTGGATGCGGGCACCTCCCGAGTCGTTGATGCCGATCAGCGGAGCTCCCATCTTCATGGCTTGATCCATCACCTTGCAGATCTTCTGTGCATGCATCTCGGAGAGGGATCCTCCGGAGACGGTGAAGTCCTGTGCGAAGAGGTAGATCAGACGTCCTTCGATGGTTCCGTAACCGGTCACCACGCCATCGCCCAGAAATTTGGTTTTTTCCATGCCGAAGTTGTTGCAGCGGTGTTCCACAAACATGTCGAACTCTTCGAAGCTGCCTTCGTCCAGCAGCATGGCAATGCGTTCGCGTGCCGTATATTTGCCTTTCAGGTGTTGTGATTCGATTCTCTTCTCACCCCCGCCTACGCGTGCTTTTTCGCGTAGTTGGATAAGCTCTTTTACTTTCTCGAGTTGGTTGCTCATATGATTGTAGTTATAATGTGATGTCTATTTATAGGTTGCAGTTGTTTTTATGATGCCAGAGATCAGTTATTCAGGATGTTCGCACAGCTCGGTCAACACGCTGCCGGTTGATTTGGGATGCAGGAAGGCAATGTTGAGTCCTTCTGCACCTCCGCGTGGTTGCTGATCAATCAGGCGAACCCCTTTGGATTCCATTTCCTTCAACGATTCTCCAAGGTTCTTAGTGGCATAGGCGATGTGGTGGATCCCTTCCCCTCTTTTTTCGATGAACTTGGCAATGGTACTCTCATCACTGGTGGGTTCCAGCAATTCAATCTTGGTCTGGCCAACCATGAAAAAGGCCGTTTTTACCTTCTGATCTTCCACGGTCTCAATATTGTAGCATTTCAGACCCAGGATCCCTTCGTAATAGGGGAGTTGTTCTTCAATGCTTTTCACCGCGATGCCGATGTGTTCGATGTGTGTAATTTCCATATATAAATAATTGATTAATTAGTCTATAAGCTACAAAAGTACCGCTTTCATTTCGGAAAATATGTTAAAAGAGGAGATTTATTTTCCTTCTTATCTCTGCCCTCAGATCGATGAGATTCGTAACACTTCCAGCAACTCCTCGCTGATCTCCCTCTCTTTACGGATGGCTCGCTTAAAAGGAACATAGTCAATCTCGTTCTCCCGGATACCAATCATCACATTGCGCTGGTTCTCCAAAAGTGCCTGGATGGCGGCAATGCCCATGCGGCTGGCCAGGATGCGGTCCTGTGCCGAGGGTGAGCCGCCTCGTTGCAGGTGTCCCAGAATGGAGACGCGTACATCGTACTGCGGATACTCCTTCTTCACACGCTCAGCCAGCTTCATTGCACCTCCGGTCACCTCGCTTTCAGTGACCAGCACCATGCTGCTGCTCTTTGACTTGCGGAAACCCTGTTCGATCAATTCGCCCAGCTGGTCCTTCTCGATGCTGATCTCCGGGATGATGGCCGCCTCAGCACCGGAGGCGATGGCACTATTGAGCGCCAGGTAACCGCAGTTGCGCCCCATCACTTCCACGAAGAAGAGCCGTTCGTGCGAAGTGGCGGTATCGCGTATCTTGTCCATCGACTCCATGATGGTATTGAGGGCCGTGTCGTAACCGATGGTGGTGTCAGTGCCATTCAGGTCGTTGTCGATGGTGCCCGGAAGACCCACCACCGGGATATTGTACTCATTGGCGAAGATGCTGGCACCGGTGAGAGAGCCGTCACCGCCAATCACCACCAGTGCATCGATGCCATGTTTCTGCATGTTCTCATAGGCGATGCGCCGCCCCTCCTCGGTCATGAACTCGAGTGAGCGGGCTGTTTTCAGGATGGTGCCACCCTGTTGGATGATGTTGCTGACGCTGTTGGTTTTGAATTCAGTGATCTCGTCTGATATCAGGCCCTTGTAACCTCTGTAGATGCCAAAGACCCGCATGCCGTTTGATATGCCGGCGCGTGTTACCGCACGTATGGCGGCGTTCATACCCGGAGCATCGCCGCCGGAGGTGAGCACGCCTACACTTTTGATATTTGAGTCCATAGTTGAGATGTTTGACCTTGTAAAATAGCAGGCTATCAGTATTGATAACCCTTTCAATAAACAAGCTGCAAAGATAACCTATTTTGGTGATGGCACAAAAAAAAGCTGCTTCAAAAAGCAGCTCTTTCGGGTTGTGTCTGAGGGGACATTTTTGTGATGATGTCAGCCACCGCTTCCATCTGCCACTGGGGTGTGGAAGTGGCACCACAGATGCCGATGGTGATCTCTTCCCGGATCCATGCCGGATCCACCTCCTGGGGTGTGTGGATCAGGTATGAATTGGGATTTCTGCTTTTGCATTCATCGAAGAGTACCTTACCGTTGGAACTTTTCTCACCGGCGATGAAGATGATCAGGTCGTGATTCTCTGCAAACTCCCGGATATTGGGTACCCGGTTGGATACCTGCCGGCAGATGGAGTCGTTGAAATAGAAGGCTGCTCCCTCTTCCATCCGTGCTCTGATCAATTCTCCGATTTCATAAAAACCATCCAGTGGCTTGGTAGTCTGTGAGAAGAGGCTGATATCTCTTGTGAAGTCGAGTTTGTTGATCTCATCCTTGCTTTCAATGATGATCGCCGACTCCCTGGTTTGTCCCATCAGTCCTTTCACCTCGGCATGTCCTTTCTTGCCGTAGATCACGATTTGGATTCCTTTGTCGGCACCCTGTTCGTACTTTTTGCGGATCTTCTTCTGCAGTCCCAGTACCACGGGACAAGAGGCATCGATCAGTTCGATGTTGTTCTCACGCGCTATCTCATAGGTGCTGGGAGGTTCACCGTGTGCACGCAGCAGCACCTTGACATTTTTCAGTTCTTTCAACTGTGCATGATCGATGGTGATCATCCCCATCTTTTCCAATCGTTCTACTTCAATGCTGTTGTGGACGATGTCACCCAGGCAGTAGAGGGTTCCATCTTTTTTCAACTCCTCTTCAGCCCGGGTGATCGCCTTGGCGACGCCAAAGCAGCATCCAGACTGTCGGTCTATCTCAATTCTGTTCATTGTTAGCTGTGATTTTGTGATACATTTCCAGGGCCCATTGCAACTGTTCATCGATACCGATGTTAGAGTTATCCAGCTCCAGGGCATCCTCTGCCTTGCGCAGGGGGCTCTCGGCTCGCGTCGTGTCCCGCAGGTCACGCTCTTCCACGTTGGACAGCACCTCGGCAAATACGGGATCATCTCCTTTCGCCTTCATCTCATCGTAACGTCGCCGGGCACGCACCTCGGGTGTGGCGGTGAGGAACAGCTTCAGTTCCGCATCGGGGAAGACCACGGTGCCGATGTCTCGGCCATCCATCACCACTCCTTTCTCTTTGCCCATCAGCTGTTGCTGCCGTACCAGCTCATGCCGCACGAAGGGCAGTGTGCTGACACGGCTGGCACCGTTGGCTGCCTCCAGTGTTCGGATCTCCCGCTCTACATTTTCGTCGTTGAGGTAGGTCTCCTGCACACCACGGGCGTTGGTCCTGAAGGTGATTGCCATCTCTGAGATATGCTTTTTCAACTGCTCCTCATTTATCTGTGTCTCTGTGAGCCATCCCTTGCGTAACGCATGAAGAGCCACGACCCGATACATGGCTCCGCTGTCGATATAGGTGTATCCCAGCTCTCTTGCCAGTCCTTTGGCGATGGTGCTCTTGCCACACGAGGAGAAGCCGTCGACGGCAATATTGATCTTTTTATTGTGCATGATTGATCTTCATTACCTGCATAAACATCGCACAAAGATAGAATGTTTTTTGCTGAAGTTCATTTAACAGATGCAAACAGAATGGAAAAGAGCTGTAACCATCGGCTACAGCTCTTTCTCAAAGGTCCTGCAACAATGTGCCTTCTATTTACTCTTCCTGGAAACTGGGATAGAGGTAGTCGGTTGCCGGCACGAAGGTCTCCTTGATGCATTGGGGTGATACCCAGCGCAACAGGTTGAAGATTGAACCGGCCTTGTCGTTGGTGCCTGAGCCGCGGCCACCACCAAAAGGCTGCTGGTCCACCACGGCGCCGGTGGGTTTGTCGTTGATGTAGAAGTTGCCGGCAGTGTGTGTCAGCCGCGAGGTCATCTTCTCAATCTGTGCCCTGTCGGCCGAGAAGATGGCGCCGGTCAGCGCATAGTCGGTGGTGGTGTCGAGAATCTCCATTGTCTCTGCCAGTTTATCAGGCTCATAGAGATAAACGGTGATGATGGGGCCAAACAGCTCTTCACGCATGGTGATATAGTCCGCCTTTCTTGCCAGGATCACCGTGGGGTGTATGAAGTATCCCGTCGATTTATCGTAGGTGCCGCCACAGATGATCTCCGCATCGGGGGAGGCCTTGGCATCGTCGATCACGCCTGCCAGCTTGTTGAACGACTCCTCATCGATTACCGCATTCACGAAGTTGCTGAAATCTTCCACCACACCCGTCTTGATCTTGGCAAGGTCTTCAGTGACATGTTGCTTTACCTCCTCCCACAGGTTGGTGGGGATATAGGCGCGTGAGGCGGCGGAGCATTTTTGTCCCTGGTACTCGAAAGCGCCGCGGGTGATGGCGGTAGCCACCTGCTTCGCGTTGGCGGTTTTATCTGCAAGGATGTAATCCTTGCCACCGGTTTCACCCACGATGCGGGGGTAGGATTTGTAACGACCGATGTTGCCGGCGAGGGTGCTCCACATACCATTGAAGACGGCTGTTGAGCCGGTGAAGTGAAGACCGGCGAACTCACGGTGGTTGAACACCACCTCAGCGGCCTCCCTGCCACCTGCATATACCAGATTGATCACCCCGTCGGGGAGTCCTGCTTCCTGTAACACCTGCATGATGAGGTGCGCCGGCCAGACAGCGGTCCTGGAGGGTTTCCATACCACCGTGTTGCCCATCAGCGCGGGAGCACCTCCCAGATTGCCGGCGATAGAGGTGAAGTTAAAGGGTGTGAGTGCAAAGATGAACCCTTCCAATGGCCGCCAAACCATTCTGTTCCATATGCCGGGTGAGGAGTTGGGCTGCATCCCATAAATCTCAACCATGTTCTTCACGTTGTAGCGATAGAAATCCACCAACTCGCACACCGCGTCGATTTCCGACTGGAAGGCGTTTTTCGACTGGCCAATCATGGTCACTGCGTTGAAAGTGCTCCGGTAGGGGCCGGCGATCAGTTCGGCAGCTTTGAGAAAGATGGCAGCACGACTCTCCCAATTCATTGCCTCCCATGCCGGTTTGGCCTTCAGTGCCGCATCGATGGCCATCTGCACGTGGCTTTTATCGCCCTGGTGATAGTGACCCAGCAGATGACCGTGATTGTGAGGAGGACGAATATCGTGCAGGTTACCGGTGCGCACCTCTTTTCCACCGATGACCATGGGCAGATCAAGTCCCCCCTTGTTCAGCTCATCCAGTTTCTGTTTCAATGCACTTCTTTCAGGTGAACCCGGCGCATAACTTTTTACAGGTTCGTTCTTCACGCCGGGTAGTTGGTAGATTCCTTTAGGCATAGTGGTATTTTTTGTGGTTTATCTGTGTTACAAATATATTTAATTTTGTCGGATGAAAACAGATTCCGTTTTTAATTTTTACAATTTTTTCAGCTCTGTGCTGATTGTTATACTGTATAATTTAAATTTCGTGTGATGTACTTACAGCTAAATTCTCGACTGACAATGTTTTGTGACCCTTTTTTGTCCTCATTCACTAAAAGAGCATAACTTGCTGCGCTTCAAACAGCTGCTCTTTTTACGTTCTTTGAGGTCAATGGGTCCCCACAAAACATTGATAGGTCTCATCTTTAGCTGTATCTATCCCAATCTTATGAACATGCGAATCTTTAGCTGTATAATATTTATTAAATGTATACGCGATTTGTTTTTTTATTTATTTTTGTAACAGATCTAATTACTTTACAAGCACAGATGCATTCAGGAAGAACCAACCTCCCCGATTTCAGTAATTCCGAAATCGCTTTCCGTGACCAGTCGAATGGAAGCCTAAGGCAGGCATACCAGCTTTTCAGTGTGATGAACCGTAAACGCCTGGTCTGGCTGGGTAAACAGTTTGTGAAAATCGCCTTTGCCCTGCATCTACCGGTAAAGGGTCTCATTCGTAATACCATCTACCGCCATTTTGTGGGAGGTGAGTCAATTGCCGACTGTAGCAAGACCATCAACCGTCTGGCAGAACGTAATGTGCTCTCCATCCTCGATTATGCATTGGAGGGTGAGGAGTCGGATGAGGTATTTGATGCTACCTGCAATGAGGTAATCCGCACCATTGAGTATGCGCATGAGAACCATCATGTTCCCTTTAGTGCCTTCAAGATCACCGGTCTGGCTCGTTTTGACCTGCTGGCGAAAGTGAGTGAGCGGCTACTCCTGTCTGATGTGGAGAGAGTAGCGTTTAAAAGGGTGGAACAGAGGGTCGATGCCATCTTTCGACGTGGATATGAACTGGGTGTGCCGGTATTGATTGATGCCGAGGAGAGCTGGATCCAGCCGGTGTTGGATGAGATGGTGATGCAGCTGATGGCGAAGTATAACCGTGCGAAAGCCATCGTGCAGAACACCTATCAGATGTATCGTCACGACAGCATTGCCCGGATCAAAGAGCACCATCATCTGGCATTGAAGGGCAGTTTCCGCTTTGGGTTGAAGATTGTACGGGGTGCCTACATGGAGAAGGAGCGGGCGCGCGCTACTGAGAGGGGGTATCTCTCACCTATTCAGCCGGATAAGGCTGCTACCGATAGGGATTTCGATGCCATTATCCGTTATTTCATTGAGCATCATGACACTATCGATTTCATGGTTGCCACACACAACGAAGCGAGTACGCTGTTGCTGGCTTCATTGATCGATGTTGCCGGCCTGCCGCGCAATCATCGGGGTATCTATTTCTCGCAGCTCTATGGCATGAGTGACCACCTTACCTATAACCTGGCTGAGATGGGGTACAACGTGGCCAAGTATGTCCCTTATGGTGAGGTGAAGACCATGATGCCTTACCTGTTCCGTCGTGCCGAAGAGAACTCATCAGTGAAGGGACAGACGAGTCGTGAGTTGAAGATGATCCGGGAAGAGATACGGCGAAGAAAGCTAGATGATTCGTTGATTCGTTGATTCGTAAATTAGCAAATTAGCAAATCAGCACATCAGCACATCATTTTACCTCCCAGACGTTAGATGAGGAGAGCAGGAACTCGGTAAATGATTTTTTTGGAGTCCGTTGCTGTACCTCAGCAATCTGCCGTTCGTAGTCACTATCATAGGAGGGCGTATCCACACTGCGGATCACCCCGAGTGCTACCGGCAGGTCGTCTGCAATATCCATCAACGCCAATTTCATGTGCAGGGTATTGTCCTTCGTGGTGGCGTCGTGTACAAGTACATCATCCAGGCTGTATCCCTCCTCACCGATGGTAACTGCTTTTAGATTCCATCCCTCCAGCACCAGTCCCTTTTCGTTTTCCTTGCCGAAGAGCATTTTCTCTCCCTGCCGCAGGGTGATGGTATTGTCGGCCTTCCATGTGCGGTCGCTGATCTTGTTGTGTATGCCGTCGTTAAAGATGACGCAGTTCTGGAGAACCTCCACTACGGAGGCGCCTTTATGACGGGCGGCTTCCACCATCACCTCCACCTGGGTCTTCATGTCCACATCGATGGCGCGAGCGAAGAAGGTGCCCCTGGCACCGAAAGTAAGCTCAGCAGGGCGGAAGGGATCTTCCACCGTGCCGTAGGGTGATGATTTGGAGACAAATCCCCTTGAGGAGGTGGGAGAGTATTGCCCTTTGGTGAGTCCGTAGATCTTGTTGTTGAAAAGAATAATATTGATGTCTACGTTACGGCGGACAGCATGGATGAAGTGGTTTCCGCCGATGGCGAGCGAGTCGCCGTCACCGGTGGCCACCCATACGCTAAGGGCAGGATTGGCTACCTTCACGCCGGTGGCGATGGCTGCTGCACGACCATGGATGCTGTGAAAGCCGTAAGTGTTCATATAGTAGGGAAGCCGCGAGGAGCAGCCTATGCCGGAGATTACCGCCGTGTTGTGCGGATCCACGTTCAACTCTGCCAACGCCTTGTGCAGACAGGTCAGGATCGCATAGTCACCGCAGCCGGGACACCAGCGTACCGCATTTTCACTCTTGTAGTCCTTCGCCAGATATTTCTGATATTTTATTTCTGTTGCTTCCATGCTTATTTTCCTTCCATCATTTGTGTAAATGCTTCAACCAGCTCGCTCACCTTGAAAGGTTGTCCTTCCACCTTGTTGTACTTGCAAATCGAGTTCAGGTCGGGGTACTTGCCATTCAGATAATCGGCAAACTGACCGTTGTTCTGTTCGGCCACGATCACCTTGCTGTAGCGCTGCAGCAGTTCGTGGCTGTTGGCCGGGAGCGGTGAGATGTGACGGAAATGGGTGTAGGCTACCTTCTTCCCGTTGTCGCGCAAGCGAAGCAAGGTCTCCATCAGGTGACCCTGTGTGCCGCCCCATCCTACGATCAGCGTGTCGGCATCGGGGTCACCCAACACTTGCTGCTCCGGAATGAAGCGGGCGATGTTGTCGATCTTCTGCTGCCGTATATTGATCATGCGCTGATGATTCTCCGGGTTGGATGAGATGACGCCGGTAACCAGATCCTTCTCCAGACCACCGATACGATGCATGTAGTTAGGTGTGCCGGGTATACCCCAATATCTTACAAGGGTGTCATCGTTGCGCAGGAATGGTTTCCATTCACCTGCATCACCATTGAACTGTTTCTGTACGTAGGGTGGGTTGATCTCAGGATATTGTTCCATCTCGGGGATCTTCCAGGCTGATGAGCCGTTGGCGATGTACCCATCACTGAGCAGGATCACAGGGGTCATATGCTCCAGCGCAATCTTGGCTGCAGTAAAAGCGCTCTCGAAACAGTCGGTGGGTGATGCTGCCGCCATTACCACCAGGGGGCTCTCGCCGTTGCGTCCGTAGAGTGCCTGGTTCAGATCGGTCTGCTCGCTCTTGGTGGGCATCCCGGTGGAGGGGCCACTACGCTGTACGTCGATCACCACCAGTGGCAACTCGGTCATCACCGCAAGACCCAGTGCTTCACTTTTCAGTGCCAGTCCCGGTCCCGAGGTGGAGGTGGCAGCCAGACACCCGGCAAAGGCGGCGCCAATAGATGAGGTGATCCCGGCAATCTCATCTTCCATCTGCAGGGCTTTCACTCCGAAATCTTTTCTCTTAGCCAGCTCTTGCAGGATATCGGTCGCGGGGGTGATGGGGTAGGAGCCGAGGAAGAGCTGCAGTCCCGCTTTCTCGGCGGCTGCGATCAACCCGTAAGCGGTGGCGGTGTTACCGTTCACATCGGTATAAAACCCCTTTGTCGCTTCCACCGGTTCGATACGATAGGTGGAGGCGGTCAGGTGTATGTTGTTGCCGTAATTGTACCCATCGGTCAGCGCCTTGATGTTGGCGATGACGATCTTCGGCCGTTTTGCAAACTTCTGCTCCAGCAGCTTGTCGGCGATCTCCAGTGGCCGGTTGAAGAGCCAGCAGACGATGCCCAGTGCAAACATGTTCTTACAGCGTAGCATCTCCTTGTTTTCCAGTCCCGATCCCTCCAGGGAGGATTTGGTCATGGAGGTGATGGCTACCCCTACGGGCTGTATGTGATCCAGGTTCAGCTCCTCGAAAGGATCCTGTGTCTGGAAGAGGGCCTTGTCGAGATCTTTCTTCTGAAAGGAGTCGGTGTCGAAAAGGACAATCGATCCCTTTTTCAGATAAGATGCATTCACCTTCAGTGCCGCCGGGTTCATAGCCACCAGCACATCGGTTTTGTCGCCTGAGTTGTATACATCTTTCGCACCGATACGAACCTGAAATCCGGAGACACCATGCAGTGATCCCTGCGGTGCACGTATCTCCGCCGGGAAATCGGGGAAGGTGGCGATCTCATTACCAAAGATGGCCGAGAGGGTGGAGAAAAGGGTGCCCGAGAGCTGCATTCCGTCGCCGGAATCGCCGGAAAACCGGATGGTGACTTGTTTAATGTCGGTTACGACCGCATTCGTTGGCATAATAACTAGTTATGGTTTTTGAGTCGTTCTCACTCAGATTTGTGTTCAGGGGTCAGCAAGCAACATCTGTTTGTTGATCTCTTGAAATGAAACTGCAAAGTAATAAAAGAGTAGGCGAATAAGCAAATAAATCGCACTGAAACAGGACAAAGAAAATCACTCCACCCTCTTAATCATTGCTCCCAGCGCGTTGAGTCTCCTATCGATCTGCTGATAGCCTCTGTCAATCTGGTCAATGTTATGGATGGTGCTTTTGCCTTTGGCACTCATGGCTGCGATCAGCAAGGAGATGCCTGCACGGATATCGGGTGAGGTCATGGTCATCCCTTTCAGGTGAAACCGTTTATCCAGGCCGATCACCACCGCCCGGTGCGGATCGCAGAGGATGATCTGTGCTCCCATGTCGATCAGCTTGTCTACGAAAAAGAGACGACTTTCGAACATCTTCTGGTGAATCAGCACGCTTCCTTTTGCCCTGGTGGCAACCACCAGTATCACGCTCAGCAGGTCGGGCGTGAGTCCCGGCCAGGGAGCATCTGCGATGGTGAGGATGGAACCGTCGATAAACGACTCAATGGTGTAGCTCTCCTGGCGTGGTATGAAGAGATCGTTGCCCTGTTGTTCCAGGGTGATACCCAGTCGGCGAAAGCTGTCGGGGATAATGCCCAGGTTTGCCACAGAGGTATCTTTGATGGTGATCTCCGAAGCGGTCATGGCTGCCATTCCGATGAAGCTGCCGATCTCAATCATATCCGGCAACAGTGAATGGCGGCAACCCGTCAGTTGTGAGACACCCTGTACCGTCAGCCGGTTGGATCCAATCCCCTCGATGCGGGCACCCATGCGCACCAGCATGCGGCTCAACTGTTCCACATAGGGCTCACAGGCCGCATTGTAGATGATGGTTTCTCCCTCCGCCAGCACGGCAGCCATCAGCAGATTGGCTGTACCTGTCACCGATGCCTCGTCGAGCAGGATAAAGGTTCCTGTCAATTTAGGAGCAGAGAGGGTGAAGATTTGTTTTTGTTCGTTGAAGATCATGCGTGCTCCCAGCTTCATGATGCCATTGAAATGGGTGTCGAGCCTCCGGCGTCCGATCTTGTCGCCTCCCGGCTGGGGAACGACTACCTCACCGAATCGTGCAAGCAGGGGTCCGATGATCATGATGGAGCCCCGCAGTGCAGCACTCTTTCGCATAAAGTCCTCCGACTGGATGTAGGCCAGATCGATCTGCTCGGCCTTGAACGAATAGTCCGTTTCGTTAAGACGGTGCACCGAAACACCCATCTCCTGCAGCAACCGTATCAGGTTGTTGACATCCAGGATGTCGGGAATATTTTCAATCACCACCTCTTCCTTTGTGAGCAGTGTGGCACAGATTACCTGCAACGCCTCGTTCTTGGCTCCTTGCGGGGTGATGGTTCCGCTGAGTCTGTGTCCACCTTCAATGATAAATGATGCCATAATCCTTTTTTTTTGTGTTCTTCCTTTTTTTGTCCGGTTAGAAAATCCATACCTCCGGTTCCAGCATGATCCCATACTGCCTGAACACCTCCTGCTGCACCTCTTTTACGAATGCGGCGATCTTACTTCCGCTGTCGGTGCCGTGGTTGACAATGATCAGTGCATGTTGATCATACACACCCACCAATCCTCTGCGCATCCCCTTATAGCCTGCTTTCTCAATCAGATATGCAGCTGATGTTTTAAACCTGTTCCCACCGGTCGTGTATAATGGCAGGTCGGGCAGCAGAGAGACCAATGACTCCTTCTCCTTCGATGTCAGTATCGGATTCTTAAAAAAACTTCCGGCATTGGGCAACTTCTCCGGGTCGGGCAGCTTACGGGTGCGGATACGGATAATCGCCTCCCGCACCTGGCTTAGTGTAGGGTTTGTGTTGCTGTTCAGCTCACGGCTCAAATCAACATATTTCTCTAGGTAGGTGTAACTCTTTTCCAGGCGAAATCGTACCGAGGTAATCACCTGGTCACGGTTCTGCTTGAAGATGCTGTCACGGTAGGAGAAGTCGCACTGGTCGGTGGTGAACGATTTGCGCTCACCGCTCTGAACATCCACCGTGTTGACCAGGGTGATACACTCGCTCACCTCCCTGCCATAAGCACCGATGTTCTGTACCGGGCTGGCACCCACGGATCCTGGAATCAGCGACAGGTTTTCAAGACCCGCATATCCGTTTTTTACGGTCCATTCAACCAGATGATCCCAATCCTCAGCAGCACCAGCCTCCAGTTCCACCTCACGGTCATTCTCCCAAATAAGGTAAATGCCTTTCATCGCCGGTCTGATGACCAGGCCGTCGAAATCTTCGGTGAAGAAGAGGTTGTAACCGGCTCCCAGGATTAACTTCTTTTCCTCCGGAAAGCGATTCAGTATCTCCGACAACTCCTCGGCATTCGCCGGTTCAGAGAATAATCGGGCAACCGCTTTTGTTTTGAATGAGTTGTAGGGTTGTAACTGTATGTTGTGCTGAGTGATCATGATCCTTTATAAATCAGAAAGACACACGGTTTCTTATGCATCTCCGGCAATTTTCCTTTCCATTCTTTCACACTTCGTGTGACAATATATTCATCATCACATGAAATATTCATTGCAATGCAGAGCTTCGTAGCCGGATTGCAATGCAGTAGGATATCTGCAGCCATCTTATGATTTCGGTAGGGGGTCTCGATGAACAGTTGTGTCTGGTCCTCACTGTAGGAGCGGGCCTCCAGTTGCCTGATTTTTTTTGCTCTTTCGTTTTGATCGATAGGCAGATAGCCGTGAAAGGCAAAGCTCTGACCGTTGAAGCCTGATGCCATCACTGCCATCAGGATGGAGGAGGGGCCTACCAGCGGAACAACCTTGTATCCTTTTTGCTGGGCAATCGCCACCACATCAGCCCCGGGATCGGCCACGGCGGGGCATCCGGCTTCGGAGATCACCCCGACGCTCTCACCCTTTTTCATGGGCAACAGATAGTCTGAGATACTGTTCCTGTCGGTGTGCTTGTTCAGTTCGTAAAAGGTGAGGGCATCAATTTCAATCTCAGGGTTACACGCTTTCAAAAAGCGACGTGCCGAACGCACATTCTCCACGATGAAATATTTCAGTTGAGATATCACCCTTGTATTGTAAGTAGGGATCACCTGATCAACAGGGGTCTCTCCCAGCATCACCGGTATCAAAAAAAGTGAGGGTTTCTCCATTTCGTTTGCAGACCTTTTGTCTACAAAAATAGGCAAAAAATGGCAATGGGTAGCTTCCTTTCCCCGGATATCTTTTTAAAAACCGAGATGAAACAGGTCGGAGAGAGAATCGATCCTTATCTGACGGAAGAATGATTCAATCAGGTTTATATCTGCCAGAAGGTAGAACAGTACAATCATATAGAGAAAGCCGTAAACACCTCCGGTGATATGTGCTGAGTGGTTGATGCCTCCCTGCTCTTTTTTATCCAGCGAGATGGAGATCAGCATAAAGATTATTCCGAAAAGGAATGCGGGCAGCATCACCGGGATAAAAAGGATACCCATGAAGTTCATCGGATTGATCAGCATATATGCAAAGATCATTGCCGAGACGGCTCCCGATGCACCCAGGCCATGATACGATCTGTTCTCTTTCTGTTTGTAGTATGTGGGCAGGATGGAGACCAGCAGGGCCGAGATGTATAGAACGATAAAGCAGAGCGCTCCCACGCGCTCACCCAGTTGTGTTTTGCATATCTGCTCAATATCCGTCGCAAAGAAATAGAGGGTGAACATGTTAAAGATTAGATGCATGTAATCGGCGTGCAGGAGACCGTAGGTCAACAGCCTGTGCCATTCACCCCTTCTGACCGCAGGCGGGTAAAAGATCATCCTCTCCATCAGTGCGTTGTTTCGGAATGCGAGGATAGAGACGATGGAGGTAAGTACAATGAGGGTGATGGTGATCATAGCAGATACTGTTTGTCGTTTACATTTGGGTTGTTATTCATTGTTCACAATTTTCAAACCACTTTTTCGTATACGATGAGACAAAGATAGCTTTTATTGTTGAGGCGTAATAGGGATTCATTTCAAAACGATTCTGCAAAAATCCTTTATCTTTGCAAACAAATGATCTGCCCAATGAAACTCCCGGAAGATTTCATCCTCTCCATGCGGTCACTGCTCGGTAATGACTCGGCGCAGCTATTCGAGGCTCTGGGCAGCGATGCTCCGGTAACGATTCGTCTGAGCCCGCACAAGCTGAAAAGGAATCCGTTGGATTTCAAAGTGCCCGTGAAGCCGGTGCCCTGGTCAAATTGGGGCTATTACCTGGAGGAACGCCCTGCCTTCACCTTCGATCCGCTCTTCCATGCCGGTTACTACTATGTGCAGGAGGCCTCCTCCATGTTCGTGGAGCAGGTGGTGCGGCAACTGGTGAAGGAGCCTGCCATCTGTCTGGATCTATGTGGTGCCCCCGGCGGTAAGTCGGTCAGTCTGCTCTCCGCACTGCCGGAGGGTAGCCTGCTGGTGAGCAACGAGCTGATACACCAGCGGGCACAGATCCTTTCTGAGACCATGACCAAGTTTGGTGATTCCGCCAGTGTGGTAACCAATAACCATCCCCGCGACTTCACTCTGTTTCCTGAGCTGTTTGATCTGATCCTGGTGGATGCACCCTGTTCGGGAGAGGGTATGTTTCGCAAGGATGAGGTTGCCATAGAGGAGTGGTCGACGCAGAACGTGGCGATGTGTGCTGCCCGGCAAAAGGATATCCTTTCTGATGTGTGGCCTTCATTGAAGCCGGGAGGGGTGCTGGTTTACTGCACCTGCACCTTTAACAGCTCTGAGAACGAGGAGAACGCTCTTTGGGCGGCACACGATTTGGGCGCATCATTTATAGAAGTTGAGGTTGAAGAGGCATGGAATATCACTCCCTCACTAGTGCATGATGTGGTTTGTTACCGCTTTCTACCCCACAAGAGCAGTGGTGAGGGACTGTTTGTCACCCTGTTGCGGAAAAGGGATTCAGATAAAAGGGAATACGCTGCACACCCCGCATACACCTCCAAAAAAGGGAAACAGCGATCCTCCCCGTTTGTAAAGGATCTCACTGCTTTTGCCGGATGGATCAATTTTCCGGAATTGTTTCGTTTCGTGGAAATGGAGAATCAGATCATTGCCCTGCCTGCAGCATATGTTGAAATAATGCTCCAGTTGAAAGAGCGGTTGAAGGTTCTCACCATGGGCATTACAATCGGCGAGAGGAAAGGAAAAGACCTTATCCCCTCACATGCGGTTGCTATGAGCAGTGAGCTGAACCGCGAAGCATTCAACAGCCACGAGTTGAGCTATGATGAGGCCATCGCTTTCTTACGACACGAAGCTCTCACGCTAACAGATGTGCCGAGGGGATTCGTTTTGCTCACCTATCAGGGAGAACCACTCGGCTTTACAAAGAACATCGGAAACAGGGCGAACAACCTTTATCCGAAGGAGTGGCGCATACGAAGCGGTTACCTGCCGGAAGCAATAACTGAGATACTCTCATGACGATCTATTGATTAACATCCATCATTTTTATCATTCCATGTATTCCCGTCAAATCCTTTCCTATCTGTTTGTAATCCTTGCAACGGTTGTTGGCATCCTCTCCCTCCTGGTGTCAGCAAAACTGGTGAAGGAGCTCTCGCAGGAGGAGCGACAGAAGATGGAAATATGGGCCATGGCTGCGGAATCGATCTCACGTGATGTGCCTGATGCAGATCTGTCGCTGGTGTTAAGCATATTGCAGGGAAACAGGTCTATACCTGTGATACTCCATGATGAGCAAAGCGGAAGGCTAGAGTCGCACAACATCAAACTACCGGATGAGGATACCGCTGTTTTCCTTCGTGACAAGATGAAACAGTTTGCCAGCAGACATGAACCCGTGAGGCTGACAGAGTTAGGACAGACGCTCTATTTTGATGACTCCTATACCTTACGGCAGCTTCAGTTTTATCCATACGTACTGTTGTTTGTCATTGCTCTCTTTATCGGACTTGCATTCTTTGCACTGAACCGCTCTCAACGTGCCGAGCAAAACAGTGTCTGGGTGGGGTTGTCGAAGGAGACGGCTCATCAGCTGGGGACTCCCATCTCATCGCTGATTGCCTGGACGGAGTATCTGAAGTTGAAAGAGGTGGATGTCGCACTGCTGGCTGAGATTGAGAAGGATACAGCCCGTTTGCAGATGATAGCCGAACGTTTCTCCAAGATCGGCTCAACAGCTGACATGCATTCGGCAGACATAAGAGAGGTGGTGAGACGGTCACTCTCATATCTCGAAAAGCGGTTGTCAGATAAGATTGTTTTTTCATTGTTGTTCCCCGCAGAGCCTGTACTGGTATCAATCAATGAGCCGTTGTTTGTCTGGGTGATTGAGAATCTCACAAAGAATGCGGCAGATGCCATGAAAGGAGAGGGATCCATCACATTCAGGCTGACGGAAAAAAATAACCGTGTTTTATTCGATGTGGCAGATACCGGCAAGGGTGTTCCACGGTCAAAGCAAAAAGAGATCTTCACCCCCGGTTTCACCACCAAAGAGCGGGGGTGGGGACTTGGCCTACCATTGGTGAAACGGATCGTGGAGGTGAACCACAAAGGTAAAATCTTTGTTTTGAAGTCGGAATTGGATAAAGGCACTACCTTCAGGATCGTGCTGAGGAGAAATGGGTAAGCGGGTCCGAGGACCGGCTTTTCCCTTACCGTTTGAATCTAAGAGTTACAAGTACCTCAGCCGGGCGAAGATGATCTACACGCGTGAGGGTGTTGATGGCATTGTAACTGGCTGTAACATGCTGTTTCTGATTGAAGATATTGGTCCAATCCAAATGAAGAGTCACTTTTTTAAAAACATACTGTACTCCAAGATCGGCAAACAGCAGATTGCTGACAGTGGTATTGGGTGCTTTGTTTATACTCACCCCTGTGAAGAATGCATCCATTGTGTAATCGAAGTTCAGGTTCTTTTTTGCGTTCCATTTCAGTGATGGCGACATCGCAAAAGAGTGATTTGTATATTGGATGGCAGCCCCCTGTTGTTCCATTGTCGTTTGGTATTGGTTATATGTAAGGCTCAAACCGGCGGTCAGCGAAATGTTGGTGAACAATTTGGTTGCCGACAGTCTGTTTACCCAGAATGTGGCGGGATTCTCTTTATATTCCCACCTGGTAAAGTTGTAGTAATCCCGGATAAGAATGGCCGGCACCAGATTGTTTCTATAATATGAGTAAAAGCCTAGATAATGCAGGTTGATAAAATGAGAGATGTTTTTTATAGAAAACACCCCAGTTCAGGCTTTGGGTCGCGGTCCGTTGCAGTGCTTCAATACCTTTCGAGAATTGATCATATCTTTTTAGTATATATCCCGTTTGCATTTGGTTTAGATCACCATAGCGTAGACGGTAGCTATATCCTGCATTGAATTTGATGTTCCTGTTTGGTTCATAGATCAACCGGAAAAGAGGATTAAAGTATATATCGTTCTCTTTTTTGCCTGAATAATCGGATTGGATGTAATTTGCCGAAACGGAAGAAGTAATCGTCCAGTGCCTGTAATTCAACCTATGCGACGGTTCGGCATATAACCGGATAGTTTCCCATGTGAGGCTGTTGTGAAAGTGGTCTTGCATTTCGGGTAAAGGATCCAGTTCCGATTCAATCGCCTGCCATACCCATTCTGCCCCAGCCTTCAGATCGATTGAGTGATTCCGCTTTTTGTAATTGAGTGTAATAAAAGTGTCACTGAAGCCGTCATTGAATTGGACTGATTGGTATGCCGATTGAGTGGAAAACAGTGGCAGGTTATCGGAAGAGACGATGGATAGGGTTTGTGGCAGACGCGTAAACTCCGTATTGCTGCCTGCACCTATTGAGACATCCCCTATCAACCTTGAGATGGAGAGTCTGTTTTTGAGATGTATCCGTGGCAGATCCAACTTTTGCCGAATCGCATCCTGATTGGTCTCGATTTCGGCCAATGCTTCTTTCCAGTGAAGATTGAGATGTAATTTTTCTTCCAGAAAGTAAGAAGAGCGGTTTGCCGTATAAGCCAATTCATTTTCCAGTTTGTGCCAATTGACTCTTTGTGAAGTGTGATCATTTAGGATGATGGAGGGTTGCTCTAAGAACAAGTATGCACTCTCCATCACTCGCTCCCGTTGTTCCTTTTCAAACCCGTAATTGATATTCAGGCGCAGATCGCTCTCTTCGGCAACACGCCATAACTGGTTAATGGAAGTGATGGCACTTTCATTAAACCGGGCACGGTCGGGCGTGAAAAATGATGAATTTCCCGACAACAGGTTCAGTTGGTCGGAGATACCTTCCGGTAACCCAGGACGAAAAACCTCTCCCGGCTGCAACCTGTGCAATTTTAACTCCAGAAATATATCTTTGCCTGTATTGTTTGCTTTCCCTATCATCATCGACTGGTTAACACGAGAAAAACGGGCGAGCGTACCATTTGCATCGTACAGAAACGGGCTCCCCCCAACGCCAAAATCGAATGAATGTAACCATTTTGCTTTGGCATCCTCCTTCAATTTGATGTTGAGCGCGGCCTGTTCAGAGTCGCTACGGTCACGAAGCATCTTTACCGGTTCGTGATTTTCATAGACCTGTACGGTTGAGATATCTTCGGGTGAAAGGTTTTTTGTCGCAAGAGAATAGCGTTGCTCCAGCAGGTTCATGTTTTCGATGTAAAAGCGGTTAATGGGCTTTCCTTCATACTGCACACGACCATCGAATTGTACTTCAATACCCGGCATTCGGGCAAGCACATCGGCAAGCGTGCGGTCTTGCGGACGGACAAAACTGGAGATGAAATAGTCGATGGTATCACCCCGCTGCATAATGGGAGTAGATTTGACCTTGACCTCCCTGAGCGGAATGGTGGTCTCCTGAAGCTTAATCTCCAGTTTCTCTGTGTGGCGTGATACTCCTTTTTGCCAGGGTCTGTAGCCTAAACGTGATGTGCTGAGCAGATAATGCTGCTGTTCTGTATCGGGAAATTCAATGATAACTGCGCCATTGTCCAATGAATAAGAGTAGGAATGGATGGTCGTTCCCTCATCGTTCATCAGCATGATATAGACATTAGGCACCGGCTTCCCTGAGACGCTGTCATTGACGGATCCTGATAGTTTTTGCTGAGCTTGCAGCAATGCAAATTGAAATAAAAATAACAGGAGTGCAAAACAAATTTTGTAATATGTCAAACTTTATCTATTTAATAGATAGTAGCCATTAAATTATCTGATAGACTGTATCGCCATTTTCTACCTAAATTTTCAACTTAACTGTTTTTACCACGGTTCCAAAGGGATATAGGGTATAGATAATATATCGGTTCTTTGCTTACCATCCGCTTTGGTAATCGTTATATTTTCAAGTCCAAGGAAAGTTCCCATAAAGGCTTTGCTATCTTCATGATACAATTTATCCATTTCTTTAAATTTGGTTTTTGAGCATTTAACATGATCTTTTTTATCTACTTCTGTTTGTGTATTAAAAATAATGTTTTTTTTCAGTAATACGCTCAAAACCAGTTAGCAGAAAGTTGAAATAGCCTTCTTTGTCTGTAGCCTGTAAAATTAATCCCGGTAGTCCCCATAATTTCCATGGGCCTAAATTAATAGGAATCTCAGTAGTATAGTAAACACTCCAAGTTCGCCCCAGGTAATAAGCTGTTGCTTTTTGACAATTATAGCCCTGTATCATCTTTGTTTCATCCTCTATTCTCCACTGGGGTATTTGCATTGGCTCTTCACAATAAACAAATTGAAAAACATAGTTCGTAGACTCAATTCTTTTTCTTTCGTCCAAAAAATTATAATAAATATTCCTGAGTCCTCTCTGGTATCCTCTTAGTAATTTATCAACATCAAATGAAGACAAGCCCCGCTCCAATGCATTATATCTGACAGAATCTCTTATTTGTTCATAACGACTGTAGAATTTTGAAACGTTTGACCCAATATCAAGATACATCAGATCGGTTTTAGCAAATTCCGTTTGTTCAGGGTTTGTTTTATAGGATAATTCATAACAAGCGACCATATGGGCTAAATCAACAGTTTCCTGCGATCGAAGCATTGAAGCTCCTATCGCAAGAAATACGCATATCATAGCAATAAATCGTTTCATTTGAAATTACTCAATCACACAGCATAACTTCTGAAACATCTGATACCCATGCTCTTTCTTCGTTTGTTAAAATCCTGCCAAAATCAAAACAAATAGTCTCTCCACAAGTTGTACCAAAACACTCAACATTAGATTCTAAGTCATGATCTTTTGCCGGTAAAAATAGAGTCATCGTAAATAGACTCACACAAATAAGCATTAATTATTTGATGCTTTAATCCAATAGAAGATAGACAATAATAAACAAAGTGCAATTTATGTGATGAGAACTGTCGCTGCAAGTATTTAGCATTAAAAATATGCAATATGATGTAAAGCATAGATCGTCAGGTGAATAAAGTGTCAATTTCTTTAGCACCGGCATGCCTTTTCAGCAAATCCACCGAATAGGTCACCGCCTCCTGCAAACCCTCCTCACCGGAGTAAGCATTAATGATCATCAAGAGGTGGGCTGTGTCGGTTGTGATTTTTGTGCGTTCTTCATCACTTGTGGGAGTGCCGATACCGCCCACAGCATCGCGATATACGGGCAGTCCCTCAATATTGAGTACTCCTCGCCCGATGGCCTCGAACCGCTCATCGGCTTCTCCCACACCCAGCGTGAGGTCACCCACGATCTTGTCAAGGTCGAAGCCGCCAATCGAGTAACTTGTTTTCAGGGAGACCAGGTTGATCAGATCCACCAGGGTGTTGATCTGGTACAACTGCTGCCCTTTGAGAATCCTCCTGCAGAGTGCTTCCGCGGAGGGTCGGTAACGGTTGGGGTCTTTCCCCAGCATCCTGTATGCCTGCCGGGTAGCTTGGATGGCCGGGCGCAGCTTGATCTCCTCCATCCTGTATGTTGCTTCAAACCCGGTTGTAAAGAGCTTTATATCCCTCCACAACGCCTCGTTGTAGTCGTAGTTCATCACCTTGCAGGCAATCACTGCCACCCGAAAGTCGGGACATGCCCGATATATTGCGTCGCTGATCTCAATACTGATTTGTCTCATATCTATCCTCCATCCTCGATTATCTTCCATGCATTTACACTATTTCAAAAGAAGATCAAAGATACAAAATCTCAACCATAGGAACGGATAATGCACATAAAGGGATGAATGTTTGAAAAATAAAAAGATTTCACTTGTAAAAGTCTCTCACAATTCCTATATTTGCGTGAATTTTTGTTTTCATATGACAGACGAAAATAACAAGCTGCTTGTCGACCTGGAAGTACGTGTCAAACAGATTATGCTTTTGTGTGATACGCTGAAAGAGGAAAACGTTGCACTTAAAACAGAACTGAATACCCGACAACAGCAGATCGACGAAGTGGTCGCCGATTTGAATCATTTGAAAACAAGATATGACAGTCTGAAGATAGCGAGAACCGTCACGGCTGCTTCAGTAGATGTGGAGGTAGCGAAACAGAGACTGTCGAAACTGGTGCGAGAAGTTGATAAATGCATAAATTTGTTGAAATAACCTTTGAAAATTTATGTGATGGGCGACGAGAAATTTTTATTGACATTAGAGATAGCCGGCAGAAGATATCCGTTGAAGATCAACCGATCTGATGAACAGGCTTTCCGTGATGCCGCCGCCAGGATTAACAGAAAAATAAACCAATACCGCCTTGCCTACGGAGGAGAGAACTCCGGTATGACGACACAGGATTTTATGGCTATGACAGCCATTCAGGCATTGGCTGAGAATTTTTCTCTCGGTGATAAGAATGATACGAAACCCTTTGAAGAGAAGATTGGGTCGTTGATAAGCGATCTGGACCATTTTCTGAAGCAATAACTCATTATCCTGTCTATCAGGAGTCAACCGACGCACCCCTTTTTACGCATATATTGTATGTGTTTGAATGTGTGCGTTTTATATTTTTATGAATTAGATAAGAGGGAGACCCTTCCATGTATACTGTAAGAAGGTGATTTCCAATATAGGAAAGAAGAGAAAAAGTCATATAAAAGAGAATGGAGATACTCCCCCAAACGGCTTTGGCTGTTGGAGGAAGTATAATATTAATCATTAACAATCAGAAGTATGGAAATAGTAATAGGAATTATCGGACTGGTAATTGGAGCGGTGATCGCCTGGTTACTGACCGGTAAAATGGCCAACTCCCGTGCGCAAAGTATCCTGAGCGATGCGGAGAAAGATGCCGAGGTGGTCAGGAAGAAGATGTTGCTGGAGGCTAAGGAAGAGACCATGGCTATGAAGGCAGAGGCCGAAAAACAGGCCAATGCAAGGGTAACCAAGATACAGCTCACTGAGAACAGACTCAAACAGCGTGAGATGTCACTCAACCAAAAGCAGGAGGAGTTGAACAAGAAGTCCTCTGAGATCGATGAGATCAAACTGAACCTCTCCAACCAGCAGGATTTTCTCGAAAAGAAACATCTGGAGATGGAACGGCTGCACCGCCAGTCGGTGGAGAAGTTAGAGACCATTTCAGGGTTATCGGCCGATGAAGCCAGGGAACGACTGGTGGAATCGCTAAAGGAGGAGGCCAAAACCGGTGCCCAGTCCTATATCAACGACATCATGGAAGAGGCTAAGATGACAGCCAACAAGGAAGCTAAACGGATCGTGATACAATCCATTCAGCGGGTGGCCACAGAGACCTCCATTGAGAACTCCATCACTGTTTTTCACATTGACTCTGATGAGGTGAAAGGGCGTATCATTGGACGTGAGGGACGCAATATCCGTGCTTTGGAAGCTGCTACAGGTGTAGAGATCGTGGTTGACGACACACCGGAGGCAATTGTCCTCAGCGGTTTTGATCCCGTACGTCGTGAAATTGCCCGACTCTCACTCCATCAGTTGGTTGCCGACGGACGTATCCATCCTGCCCGCATTGAGGAGGTGGTGTCGAAGGTGAAGAAACAAATCGAAGAAGAGATCATTGAGACCGGCAAACGTACTGTGATTGACCTGGGGATCCATGGTCTGCATCCTGAACTGATCCGCATGGTGGGGAAGATGAAGTATCGTTCCTCCTATGGACAGAACCTCTTACAACACTCGCGTGAAGTAGCCAATCTCTGCGCCATCATGGCCTCCGAGCTGGGGCTCAACCCGAAGAAAGCGAAGCGTGCAGGGTTGCTGCATGATATTGGCAAAGTGCCTGACGATGAACCGGAATTGCCGCACGCAGTGCTGGGGATGAAGTTGGCCGAGAAATTCAAGGAGAAACCGGATATCTGTAATGCAATTGGCGCACACCATGATGAGGTGGAGATGAGCACATTGCTGGCACCCATTGTACAGGTGTGTGATGCCATCTCGGGAGCACGTCCGGGTGCCCGCCGTGAGATTGTGGAGGCTTACATCAAGCGGCTGAACGATCTGGAGAACCTGGCTCTTTCCTATCCCGGTGTGGTGAAGACCTACGCCATCCAGGCTGGCCGTGAGCTCCGCGTTATTGTGGGTGCTGACAAGATCGACGACCAGGATACAGAAAAGCTGTCGGATGAAATTGCACGCAAGATCCAGACCGAGATGACCTATCCCGGTCAGGTGAAGATCACGGTGATTCGTGAAACCAGAGCTGTCAGCTATGCGAAATAAACAGCTTACATGATCGTAATGAGATAACAAAAGGGGCCTGCGTGCCCCTTTTGTTATCTCATCATTTTTATATTATTCTTTCCGTGATGTCTTTCGTTTGCTTTTTTCTACCAGTAACTCTTCATTGCTGCCAATGACGGTTTTCAATTCTGACTGCAGACGCTTGATCTCCATCTCCTGGTTGTGAATGGTGGTGAGCAAGGCATTCAACTCTTCATTGTCTACCGTATCAGGATATTGGGCCCTCACACGGGCGATGAAATCGCTCAGAACGTTCATGTAGTTGTTGAAAGCATCATAAGGAGACATATAGGGGCTGAATTGGCTCTGCCCTGTACCGAAATGCTTGGTCGACATATAGTAGAAGTGGTCGCTCGATTGGAGGTAGATCCAATCCTGCTTGAGACGACGGTCGGTACAGAGACGCACCCTTTCACCCACTTCGTATAGTGACTTGAGGGCACTCTGTTGTAGTTTGTTACCCAGCCAGCCGCTCACATCCCGTTCCTCATCCGACCAGGAGATCGTATTGGGAACGAGCATGGTGCCGACTGCTTCGTGACCATCCATCGCTTCGCCAGGTGTGGTGAACCCAATCCCGCTCTCCATGGCAAAACGGGGTAGTGCCTTGAAAAACTCGAAGATTCCGGTGTGTGCCGGCTGCAGGTTACCCAGTGTCTCGTAGTTCATGAAGAGGTTGATAAACTCTTCTTCGGGTGGGGTGGCCACTATCCAGGAGATGAACTTCTCGGCGGTGAGTGGATATTCATGCCAGCTATAGTTGGAGAAGCGATAGGTAATGTCGTCACTGAAACGACTGTTCTTCAGCAACAGCTTCATCTCCGGACGGGTGGCTGCCTGATAGACATAGTTAGGGCTCTTCCATCCCAACACATGCTTCGCACCTTCAGTGATCATTTTGGTATATCCCATATCGCTGACCATTTCAGCAATCTCATCAGAATAGATCAACTCAGTGTTGCGCACCACTGTGGGCTTCATTCCAAACAGCATTTCAATGCGTTCGGCATGCTGCTGCACCTGGTTACGGAATTCCTCGGGATCAAAGAGACTGGCCAGCGAGTGGGCATACGTCTCGGTAAGAAATTCCACCTGTCCGGTATTTGCCAGATCACGGAAGCCGTCAATCACTTCGGGCGCGAAGATCTCCAGCTGCTCCAGTGCTACACCGGAGATGGAGAAGGCAACCTTGAATTTGCCCTTATACTGGTTCACCAGATCGAGTAACATTCTGTTGGCCGGAACATAGGATCGGGCAGCAATCTGCTGGAGGATATCCTCGTTGGCATAGTCATCGAAGTAGTAATGATCTCTGCCTATATTGAAAAAGCGATACCGTTTCAACCGAAAAGGCTGGTGGATCTGGAAATAAAAGCAAATATTTTTCATATGGATCTGTTTTTGTTTTTTCTACATTAAGTTGTCGTAGATCCTGCGGATCTTCAGGCCGGCATCTTCCCACTTGATATTGTCTACCTCAATCTTGCCCTCTTTTTTAAGATGCTCTGCCATACATGGATAGGTGCAGATGGAGTAGATGGCATCCGCCATCGCATCCACATCCCAGTAGTCGGTTTTGATCACATTGTGCAGGATCTCAGAACATCCGGACTGGTAGGATATGATGCTGGGCACACCACATTGCATGGCTTCCAGCGGTGAGATGCCGAATGGTTCCGATACCGAGGGCATCACGTAGACATCGCTCGATTTGAGCATCTCATAGACTTGCTTGCCCCGGAGAAACCCTGTGAAATGGAACTTGTGAGCAATCCCCCTGTCAGCTACGAGCCGGATCATCTGATCCATCATATCTCCACTGCCGGCCATCACGAAACGGATATGGTCCGTTTTGCGGATCACCTGGGTCGCTGCATCTACAAAAAACTCAGGTCCCTTCTGCATGGTGATTCTGCCCAGAAAGGTGACTACTTTCTCCAACACTCCCGACTGGCGTTCGATGGCCTCTATCTCGGGACTGAGAGGATCCACGGCGTTGTGAACGGTGGTCACCTTCCAGTAAGGTTGGTGATAGTTTTCGATGACAGTTTTGCGCGTCAGTTCGCTCACGCAGATGATGTGATCACAGTTGTCCATTCCATCTTTCTCAATGCCGTACACAATCGGGTTGGGTTTGCCGCGGCTCCGGTCGAACTCGGTCGCATGCACATGAATCACCAGCGGTTTGCCGGTCACACTCTTGGAATGAAGACCAGCTGGGTAGGTGAGCCAGTCGTGAGCATGTATGACATCGAAGGCGTAGGAACGGGCGATCACCCCTGCCACGATAGAGTAGTTGTTGGTTTCCTCCAGGATGTTGTTCGGGTACCTTCCTGAGAACTCCATGCATCCCATATCATTGGTGTGCATATAGCTAAAATCAGCGTAGATATGGTCGCGCAGACGAAAATACTCTTTCGGATCCATGAATTTCTCCATACGGGCTTGTGCCGTTTCCCAACTCACATCGCGCCAAACGATGGGTGTGTTATTGGCTCCGATGATCCTCAGAAAGCTCTGATCCTCATCACCCCATGGCTTTGGAATTACGAAGGTGATCTCCATATCTTCCTGTTGTGCCATTCCTCTTGTCAGTCCATAACTGGCTGTTCCAAGGCCTCCCAGTATATGTGGCGGGAATTCCCAGCCAAACATCAATGCCTTCATCTGTGCAGTTTTTTTTAATGATAGCTGATTTCCTTGCCGGCTTCAGCCAATTCTGTTGTCTACTGGTAACTGTTGATCATTTTCTGAGCCCTGAGCAGCTCTCCCACACTCATGGCAAAGGAGTATCCTCCGTGAGCAATGAAGGGTGGGTTGGAATCATAAAACTCCGAGATTGATCCAATGCAGTCGTTCTGTATCTCTGCTTCCATATCTACCATGATCCGGTCTGCCAGCGATAGGCCGCTTTTGTGAAACAGTCTCAGGTAGCCTTCAATATAGTGTCCCAGTAACCAGGGGAAAGCCATTCCGTTGAAATAGGCCACCCTCTTCTCGTTCTCACTCCCCCGGAAATGCGGGTGAAAACGGGCACTCTTGGGGGTGAGGGAGCGAATACCGCAGGAAGTCAGTAGCTCCTTGGTGACAAAATCGATCACCGCTTTCTTCTGGTTTCTCTCCAAGGGTGAATAAGGTAGTGAAACCGCAAATAACATGTTCGGTCGTACATCGGGATCCCTGTAGTTACCGTCGATGTAATCGTACAGATAACCGGCTTCATTAAGGAAGAGCTCCTTGAATGTGTTACCGGCAAGATGTGCTTTCTCTTTCAGGTCAGAAGCAACTTTCTCCCTGCCGATGTCAACTGCCACCTCTTCGGCGAACTTCAGGGCATTATACCATAGGGCGTTAAACTCAACCAGATATCCTGATCGGGGGATGACCGGCTTACCATCCAGCAGGGCATTCATCCAGCTTACAGCCACATCGCGTCCGTAGGTGGTAAGCAATCCTTCATCCTCATGGTAAGCAAGATTAGGATGGTTGCCGGCAGTGAGATAATCAATGATCTCCAGTAGAAAAGCGGCATATCGTTCATTGAACCGCTCCTTCTGTTCGTGGTGGTATTGCTGTAGTGCCCATGTGACCCAAAGGAGCACATCGGGATCATCCAACTGCTTGAGGAAGCTCTTAGAGGGCTTGTCAGCCATGAAATTCCTTAGATGCGGGATGGCTGTTTCCATAATTGCTTCGAAGTCATCTGATTTGCCTACGGCCAGCGTACATCCGGGAAGTGCGATGAATTGATCACGAGCGCGAACCTTAAACCAGGGATACCCTGCCAACAGGTACTGTTCGTTTTTGCCGGGGATATAATAAAATTGATGGCTCGAGTTTTTCAGACAGTTAAAGAAGCAGGAGCGGGGCGTCCGTTTGTTCATCTCGAAGTCAAACTCAGCCGCCAGACTCTCCGGCTCCACCATCATCTCTGCCGCAGAGAAGATGATCGATTCGTTCTTCTCGATCGACATCTCAAAATAACCGGGAACGTATAGGTCTTCCTGGTAAGTATCCCCATTCAGTAAATCCTGCAGGTATTCAATGTCCTTGTACCAGTCGGGATGATAAACGAATTCCGGCTTTTTGTTGAACTGCATGAACAGTTCCGGGTAGCCAAAATACATACAGGTACTGATGCCGTTTACTACCTCCCGGTAAGAGCGGTCTACCTGGTCGTTTTCCCTGGTGAGTTGTGAGATCTTGCGGAAAGCGAGAAAAGGGCGAAAACGAATGGTGGTGGGGGAGTGCGCATCCAGTAGCGTGTAACGGATCATCAGTCGGTTTTCTTTCGAGGAGAACATGATCTCCTTGGAGAGAATCACTCCTCCAATCCGGTAGATCGTCTTGGGCACACTGTCTGAGTTGAACTCACGGATATATTTGTGACCCTTGGGACTGTAGTTGTCTCCCGCATAGCGATGGATTCCCAGATTGAACTCGGCTCCATGCTGGATTACCGTTTCATCGAATGAGGATAAGATCAGATGGTTCTCATCATCCATATAGGGTACAGGCATCACCAACAGACCCTGATATTTGCTGGTATTGCAACCTGATATTGAGGTATTGGTGTAGGCTCCTCTTCTGTTTGTTCTCAATACATTCCTGTAGAGAGAATATTCGAGGTTAATCATCAGGTCTTTGTCAAATTTAAGATAACTCATCGCCATTCACAATTTATGGTAAGGTGCCTTCGGTTGAATTCCTGCGAAAGATAATAAAATTGCCACAACTCTACAAGCGAAAAAAAGAATAAATTGATTAATCCCCGACCATTTTATGCATCCGCGAAAATGTTCGTACATTTGTCCCGGATCAGAACGAATCGTTTTCCAAGGTTATGGAACAGCAGGAGAGAGAAAAGTATGTGATGGTTAAGAAACGGATATGGCTGGCATCAATCCCGGCCATCCTTTTACTGGTTGTTATCTGGCTTACATTTCTGGTTAGTCAGACTTTATTGTCCCAACATGATACCATGCGCCTGGGTATCCTGCCAGGTAACATTACCGGCCTATGGGGGATCCTCTTCTCTCCGCTGCTGCACAGTTCTTTTTCTCACCTCTGGTCCAATAGCCTATCGTTACTCATACTGACCTGGTTTCTCTTTTATTTTTATAGCAAGATTGCACTGAAAGCATTTGCTGCGCTATGGATCATAAGTGGGGCGGTTACCTGGCTCATTGGCAGGGATGCCCTCCATGTGGGCGCCAGTGGATTGGTTTTCGCGATGCTCTTCTTCCTGTTTTTTAGTGGTATATTCCGTAAATATATCCCGCTCATAGCTGTCTCACTCATCGTGGCATTTATTTACGGCGGTTCTGTCTGGAGCATCTTCCCCGTCACCGAGCTGGTGGATGCCTCGATCTCCTGGGAGGGACATCTCTCGGGAGCGCTCAGCGGGTTACTGATGGCAGTGATCTGTCGAAAGGAGGGACCGCAAAAGCCGGAGGTGGTGTGGGATGAAGATGAAGCGGTGGAGGAGGAACTTTGATTTGGGAATTGAGATCTTGTATTTGGTGCTTTGCCTTTTCGACTGGAGAGCCTGGTTAATATTCTACAAGATGCATGCCTTAAGTAGCACATTTTTCCCTATTTTTGTATGATAAAGAACAGAATGAAGAACAATAACAACCCCAAATATTGAAATGATGACAAAAAAAATCAGAGCCGCCGTAGTGGGCTACGGTAACATCGGAAAATATGTGGTGGAAGCGCTGGAGGCGGCAGCCGACTTTGAAATTGTCGGAATCGTACGACGTGATGCCACACAGATACCTGCAGAACTACAACACTACCGGGTGGTAAATGAGATCTCTCAACTGGAGAAGGTGGATGTAGCCCTGCTGTGTACCCCCACCCGGCGGGTGGAAGAGTATGCCAAATCATGTCTGGAGAAAGGGATCAACACGGTCGACAGCTTCGATATCCACAATCAGATCGTGCAGCTGCGTAACTCTCTTGAAAAGACTGCCCGCATGCACAATGCTGTCTCGGTGATTGCTGCCGGCTGGGATCCGGGCAGCGACTCAGTGGTGCGCACGCTCCTGGAAGCCCTGGCCCCAAAGGGAATCACCTATACCAACTTCGGGCCGGGCATGAGTATGGGACATACCGTGGCCGTGAAAGCCATTGAAGGAGTGAAGGCAGCTCTCTCCATGACCATTCCAACGGGTACAGGTGTACACAGAAGAATGGTCTATGTGGAACTACTGGATGGGTATGACTACAAAAGTGTCGCCGAGGCAATCAGGCAGGACGATTACTTTTCACATGATGAGACTCATGTCTTCCAGGTGGAGGATGTAGAAGCACTCAAGGATATGGGACATGGTGTGCTGATGGAGCGTAAGGGGGTGTCAGGCAAGACACAAAACCAGCTCTTCCGTTTCGACATGCGCATTAATAACCCGGCCCTCACAGCGCAGGTGTTGGTGTCGGCTGCCCGCGCATCGATGCGACAACAGCCGGGAGCCTACACCATGGTTGAGATCCCGGTGCTGGATCTGCTGCCGGGTGATAAAGAGTCGTGGATCAGGAAACTGGTCTGATTTTTATTATCTTTGTCAAAAAAACGGAATCACTGATGGATTTACTATTATCTGTTACCTGGGATGTAGATCCCACGCTGTTCACGATTTTTGGACGGGAGATTCGATGGTACGGCCTCCTGTGGGTGGTGGGACTAATCGTTGCCGTGTCGATGGTACAACGTATCTTTAAAGATGAAGACCTGCCAGAGAAATGGTTTGACTCACTGTTTGTCTATATGATGGTGGGGATCATCGCCGGCGCACGCCTGGGGCACTGCCTCTTTTACGAGCCGGCATACTACCTTGCCAACCCGGTGGAGATGCTCAAGGTGTGGGAAGGGGGACTGGCCAGCCATGGCGGTGTGATCGGTATCATCATTGCCGTATGGCTCTACTCCCGAAAGGTGACAAAGCAGAGCATGCTTTGGACCTTCGACCGGGTGATGGTACCCACAGGCTTTACAGCCGCCATGATCCGCCTTGGTAACCTGATGAACCATGAGATCTACGGCGGACCGACCGATAAACCCTGGGGTTTTCGGTTTGTCGATAATCTCCATCAGTGGATGCAGGGTGCAGAGCCGGTTTTCACCGAGCCCTCACACCCTACCCAGATTTATGAGGCTGCGGTTTACCTATTGGTATTCGGCATCACCGTATGGCTTTATTGGGGCACTGATGCCAAAGACCGTAAGGGACTGATAACGGGAGTGGGAATTCTGATCATCTTCCTCTTCCGCTTCTTCGTGGAATATATCAAAAACGTGCAGGTTGATTCCGAGATCGCCATGCGGGAGAGTACCGGACTGATCCTGGGACAGTGGCTTAGCCTTCCCTTCATCATCTGGGGTATCTGGCTCATAGTTGCTGCGCTGAGACGTCCGGCTACAAAAGCTGACACTCCCCGTCAGTCGGAGATGGCAAAACCCTACACACCCAAAAAGAAGAAATAAAGCTGTCCGCTATCAGCAGTCATTTTTTAACATTATAACGTATCAACGCACCAACATAAAATCTTCGAACATTTTCTTATGTCCAAACCACTTGAAATTGCCAAGGATGTCTATTACGTGGGAGTGAATGACCGTACGAAGCATCTCTTTGAGAACCTGTGGCCATTGCCACAGGGTGTCTCTTACAACTCCTATATCATCGACGATGAAAAACGGGTCCTGATCGATACGGTGGACGTATGCTATTCCGATCTCTTTTTTCAGAAGGTGAATGCTGTGCTGGGCGACAAGCCGATTGACTATCTCATCGTAAATCACATGGAACCCGACCACTCAGGTTCAATTGGCCTGCTACTCAACCGATATCCCGATATAGAGATTGTGGGGAACAAACATACGGTGAAGATGCTCAAGGGATATTACAACATCACCCGGAATGTGATCATGATTGAGGATATGCAGACGCTGAGCATAGGTCAGAACACCCTTCAGTTTTATCTGACGCCGATGGTACACTGGCCGGAAACCATGATGACCTACCTGCAGGAGAAGAAGATGCTGTTCAGCGCCGATGCGTTCGGCACCTTCGGCACCCTCGATGGGGGTGTGCTGGACACTCAACTCATACCCGAGCGTTACCGTAGCGAAATGATACGATACTACTCCAACATTGTTGGCAAGTTTGGTTCACCGGTACAGACCGCCCTGAAGAAGCTGACAGGTGTGCCCGTTGAGATGATATGCTCCACCCATGGACCGGTGTGGACTGAAAAAGAGAACATCGCTGAGGTGGTGGGTCTCTATGACAGGCTGAGTCGTTACGAGGCGGAAAACGGACTGGTCATCGCTTATGGGAGTATGTACGGACATACTGAACAGCTGGCGGAGCTGATAGCTGCCGAGGCGGCTGCCAACGGCATTCGTCACATCGTGATGCACAACGTGACCAAGAGCCATACCTCCGACATCATCCGTGATGTCTTTACTTATAAGGGTTTGATTGTGGGATCACCCACCTACAACAACAAACTTTACCCGGGTGTGGAGAGTCTGCTGTCAGCCCTCCAGAATAGATCTCTGAAAAACCGTTTCTTCGGCTATTTCGGTAGTTTCACGTGGGCCGATGCCTCTGCCAAACAGTTGACTGCCTTTGTGGAAGAGTCGGAAGTTGAATTGGTGGCCGATCCTGTGGTCATGAAGCAGGCGATGATGGATGAGGTTGAGGAAAAAGCACTGACGCTTGCGAGGAACATGGCCTGTAAGCTATTGTCGGGTGCTGTTGTAACACCCGGTATAAAAACTGACTGTCACTAAATAAGATATATAAACATGAGACTGATTATTCAACCCGATGCCGCTCAAATGGCGCAGTGGGCAGCTGGTTACATCGCTGCAAAGATCAATAAGGCGGCTCCCACAGCCGAGAACCCTTTCAAACTGGGATTGCCTACCGGTTCATCACCCCTGCAGACTTATCAGGCACTGATCAACCTTTATGAAACAGGTGCCGTGTCGTTTGAAAATGTGATCACTTTCAATATGGATGAGTACATCGGACTGCCGGAGGATCATCCCCAGAGTTACCACACTTTCATGTGGGATAACTTCTTCCGACATATCGATATCAAGAAGGAAAACGTTCATATCCTTAACGGTATGGCTGACGATCCTGAAGCGGAGTGCGCCGCCTATGAACAGGCGATCGCCGACGCGGGTGGTATCGATCTCTTCCTGGGGGGGATCGGTCCTGACGGTCATATAGCCTTCAATGAGCCGGGCTCATCACTCAGTTCCCGCACACGCATCAAGACCCTCACCACCGATACGGTGATCGCCAACTCACGCTTTTTCGACAATGATGTGGATAAGGTTCCCAAAACCGCTCTTACTGTAGGTGTTGGGACAGTGCTCGATGCCAGGGAGGTGCTGATTCTGGTGAACGGTCACCACAAAGCCAGGGCACTCTATCATGCCGTGGAGGGAGCCGTCACCCAGATGTGGACCATCAGTGCGCTACAGCTGCATCCTAAGGGGATTATCGTCTGCGACTATGATGCCTGTGGTGAGCTAAAGGTGGGCACCTACAAGTACTTCCTGGATATTGAGCATGACAACCTCAACCCCGATTCACTGTTGTAGTTTTCACAAAAGAATATTCATGGGTGCGTTCTCCGGATCGCACCTTTTTTCGTTTTGTGTGTTAGCTTCCTGTAGGCATAATGCAGGAGCAGAATCATCACCACTACAAGCAATACAGCCACCAGAATGGGTGTGAAGAGTGCCATCACCGAAAAACCGGTGGCGGCCACTCCTTCACCCGTGGATACTACCGGGTTGCCGAAGCCTGCGGTAAGGCTTGTCGAGGTGAGACGGGTCATGGAACTGGCACTCTGGATGGTTGCCGCAGCACTACCTCCTACCACGAACCCCATGATCCAGCGAATCCATTCACTCTCCGCGGGAAAGACAGAGGTCATCAACAGTGTGCCGGCACCTATCGACAAGGGGGTTGCGATCGTGTCCAGAAGGTTGTCGACATATGGAATGTAGTACGCCAAAACCTCTACTACGGCAGCCACACCGAAGCTGATGAGTGCCGGCATGGATCCCATCCATGCGAAGCTTTCACCCAGTGGTATGAGTCCGATACGGGAGGCTATGCCTGCCACCAGCAATGGGATAAATACCCTGAAGCCGGTGCTGGCGCTCAGGCCTATGCCCAGTGCAATGGCGCTGATGGTTTCAATGTTCATCTCCATGTGATATGATCGTTTAAGGGTGATATGATGCAGGTGTAGGACCGTCTGTTATCCCTTTGGTTTAATACCACAGGCTTCACCGGTGGGTTCATCCTCCATCCGGTGCCAGATGTCGTGATACTCGTCGGGGCGTCGTTTGAATTTGACAAGGATATATGAGCAGGAGGGGATTACCTTGTATCCCTCCTGGCGGGCAAAGCTGACCATCCGGTCGAAGAGACGGGCAGCGATGCCCTGACCCTCCAGCTCGGGCCGTACCCCGGTGTGATAGGCGTTGAGCAGGTTCTCCTTGACTTCGAAGTCAAGCTCTGCGATCTGTTGTCCTTCCTTTTCGATATAGAAACTACCTTGTTTCTTTTCATTCATCCTGAATTCTATTTCCATCATCTTATTAAAATATCAATCATGAAAAATAAACGTTTCAACTGATGAAAAGTTGTGCACAACAATATCTCCTTTATGACGGATCATTCGGGGATACTCAAAATGAGCATTCTTCATGGATGAAAACAGTTCTGTTTTTTGTATCTTTGGCCGATAAACTGATATAATCAATCCAATGAAACGAATGTTCCTTACCGGCTTACTGAGTGCTCTTTTTACTCTGGGCCTCTTTTCCGCCACCGTAGATACCTTGAAGGTATTCAGTCCCTCCATGAACAAGGAGGTCAAGACCGTTGTGATCATACCACAATCCTACAATGAGGAAACAAGCTACCCCGTACTTTATCTGTTACACGGTTACAGTGGCCGTTATGACAGTTGGATAGGGGAAGCTCCCCATCTGACTGATCTGGCGGACCGCTATGAGATGCTGATTGTATGCCCGGATGGAGGTTATGGAAGCTGGTACTGGGACAGCCCGGAAGATCCTGCCTTTCGTTATGAGACCTTTGTCGCCAGAGAGCTGATCGATCATATCGACAACCACTACCATACATCCGCAGTACGTGAAGGACGTGCCATCACCGGATTGAGCATGGGCGGACACGGCGGACTCTACCTTGGTTTCCGCAATCAGGAGGTGTTTGGTGCCTGTGGCAGCATGTGTGGAGGTGTTGATATCTCTCCCTTCCCCGATAATTGGGACATGGCAAAACGTCTTGGCGCACTGAGTGACCACCCAGAGAGATGGAAAGAGTATAGTGTGATGGGACAGTTGCATCGCCTCAGGCCTAATGGCTTGAAGATCATCTTCGATTGTGGAACAGATGATTTCTTCCACGACGTAAACCAACGGCTGCATAAGGAGCTTCTTTACCGTAATATTGCACACGATTTCATCTCGCGTCCCGGGAGACACAATCGTGACTACTGGAGCAATTCGGTTAAGTATCAAATCCTTTTCTTTCACGATTACTTTACCTCCGGGAAATAACTTTTTGCGTCCATGAGACAATGCTGCCTGTTGATGCTGCTGATGATCGGGCTTTCACTCTCAGCCCGTTCGTTCACTCCTTTTCGGTTTGCACTGATTACCGATACCCATGTGGGGAGTCCCGGTAACAATGAAGATCTGGCTCGCACCGTGAGGGATATCAATGCACAACCGGAGATCGCTTTTGTGATTGTCTCGGGTGATGTGACCGAATTTGGATCATTTGAAGAGCTTAGTAGCGCTAAGGCGTTGTTGGATGAGCTTCGCGTACCCTATCATGCGATTCCGGGCAATCACGACTCCAACTGGTCGGAGAGCGGTACCAACGATTTCCTGCGGATATTTGGAAACGAAACATTCGGATTTGAATATCAGGGGTATCAATTTGTAGGACTTGCATCAGGCCCCAACATGCGTATGGGACCGGGGCAAATACCGCGTGAGAACCTGACCTGGTTTCATGAGTGGCTCAGCCGTGCCGACAAAGAAAAACCAATCATCTATGTGAACCACTATCCAATGGATAACGGGTTAAACAACTGGTATGAGGTGATGGATGCTCTCAGGCCTTACAACGTGCGATTGATGTTATGTGGTCACGGTCATGCCAACCGCGTCATGAACTTTGAGGGGGTACCTGGAGCCATGTGCCGTTCAAACCTGAGGGCAGATGACCCCTATGGTGGTTATACACTTGTCACCGTAACCGATAGAACGATCATCCTGCAGGAGCGGACAGTCAACAATAAGACTCTCGACCCCTGGGCTGAAATACCCACCACCGGTCCTGTTGCCTGGGTTGATGAGCCACCCCGTCCCGACTACCGTGTCAACGAGGATCATTCATTTGTGAAAGAGGTGTGGAGCATACAGGAGAAAAGCGACATTGGCAGTGGCATGGCACTGCATCATGAGATGCTCTGTTACACCAATACTGCCGGTGAGATAAAAGCAGTGGATGCGGTTACGGGGAGGACCCAATGGTCCGTGCCAACAGGTGGCAAGATCTACTCCACACCAATAGTGTGTGGCAATCATCTGTGGGTTGCTTCCTCAGACTCCTACCTCTATGGAATAGATCTTCATAGCGGTCGATTACAACATCAGTTGGAAAATGAAAAAGCTGTTGTCGCATCGCCCGCCTGTCATGGTAATATGGTGATGCTGGCTGGAGGGGATGGTGTATGCAGAGCCTGGGATATGTCTACCGGCAGATTGGTATGGACATTTAACGAGGTGAAGAACTTTGTGGTGACCCGTCCGTTGGTGAAGGAGGGAGTCGTCTACTTCGGTAGCTGGGGTAATGAGTTTTATGCCTTGGATTGCGAAACAGGAGAACCACGCTGGGTGTGGAACAGCGGACACCACAACAGGATGCTCTCACCCGCACAGGTGGTGCCGCTGTCGGCACACGGGAGGATTTACCTTGTCTCACCCGACAGATTCATGACCGTCCTGGATGAGAAGAGTGGCGAGGTGGTGTGGCGCTATCATGACCCGGAGCAACGTGTACGGGAATCAATCGCTCTTTCGGAAGATGGGAACACGGTCTATGCGAAGACGATGGATGGGCGGATCCTGGCTATTGATGCTACCCGCAACGAAAGATCAGTCAAATGGATCTCCTCGGGAGAAGAGATGGGGTACGAGCTGGCACCTACACCATTGGTAGAGAAGGATGAGGTGATTTATGCCCCCACCGATAAAGGGCTGATCTATGCTTATCGTGCTTCTGACGGTGTTTTTCTTTGGAAATACCGTATTTCTATGGGCCTGATCAATATGATCCTTCCCGGTGATGAGGGTGTGCTCTATGTCTCAGCAATGGACGGTAAACTGGTAAAACTGGATGTGAACCGAACAGCGGGTGACTAGCTGTCGGCACCTTACTATACTTGAACCAGGTGACCTGTTTTCATGTAGAAGAGGTAACCGTTTACATTGTCAAATCCCATCTCACGGATGGTGTGTACGTATTGCTGCACCTGCCGGATATATTTCGCATCCTGCACTTCTCCGAACTTGTAGTCGGCCACGATCACCTCACCGCTGCCAATCATCACCCTGTCGGGACGGCGGAACCCCTTTGCGGGATCCAATAACTGTGTCTCATTCAGCACTGTATACTTGCCATTGTACCAGTCAGCTACGACAGGTAGTGACAGCATGGCGTGTAAGCTGTTGTATGTTTTCTCTCGATCAGCTTCAGGCAGCTCACCATCCGATATCTTTTGTTCCACTGCCCATGACAGATCTGAAAGTGTTTTCACGTTGCTGACGATAGCATGCATCAGTCTGCCATAATCGCGACTGCCGTCATCGGTGAAATAGCCAATACCGTTGAGTCGTAGGCGTAAACGGTCACCGAGGGGAATGGAGTGCCATTTCCCTGTTTTGCTGCTTTGTGCCGGAGGGGACTCCTTCGTGCCATAATGAGTGACATCACCATAGATCAGTGATCGCTCCTTCTCCTGGAAATAGTCTGGCAGGTTGATCAGAAGCCTCTCGGCTGTCGATGGCTGGGATGTGATAGTGAAGCTGCGCCAGAGAAGGTCTGAAATATCAGATACCGTTTCCGATTTCCCTGGCAGGGGCGCAAATGCGATCAACCGATGCTTGGCACGGGTGAATGCTACATAGAGCATGTTCAGGTTGTCGATGTAGGTAAATAGCCTCTCTTCAAGATAATCATCACGGAAGATGGTACCTGTCAGTTTCTTCCCATATTTGAGCGGTGTGATACGTAACGTGTCAAAGGGGGCCTCTTCGGGTTTGCACCAGATGATATGACTGCGACCTGAGCCGTGGTCGGTATTCCAACTGAGAAAGGGCATGATCACCGCACCGAATCCCAGTCCTTTTGACTTGTGAATGGTGAGCAACCGGATGGCATTCTGACTGTCGGGAGAGAAAAGCGCTTTCTCATGCCCTTTCTCATCCCACCACTCCAGAAAGCTGTTGAGATCACCTGAACGGCTGGTGCCAAAACGAAGTGCGATATCGAGGAACGCCTGCACATGGGCATTCTCCTTCTCATCCAGCGCATCGGCAGATAGAGAGAAGAAGGATTCAATCATCTCATAAAAGGGCATGGTTGCCAATTCCCTGAAGCGAGCCTGCAACTCGGGAGGGAATCCGTCGGAGTCTCCCTCCATGTAGCTCCTGATTGCCTCTTCCGGAGTATCACGCCGACGAAAGCGATAATACTCGAAAAGGGCCATCATGCGGCGGGTAGGGTCATTCGGATGCTGAAAATGGCGCATCAGGGCAATCATAGCTTTCACAGCCTGTGCCTTGCCTATCAGCAGTGCCTCATTGGAGATGATGTCGTAGCGGTAGGGACCGTCACGGTGCTGTTCCGCGTAGTCCAGCATCATTTCTGCCACCTCGGTCGCTTCACTGTTGGTGCGTACCAGAATGGCTATATCTTTCAGGGCAAATCCCTGGTCCTGGAGTGCTTCAACCTCACGAGGCACCCGTTCCAACGCTTTCTCCTTCCATTTTTCATCTTCATCGCTGGTCAGAAATGTGATCTTCACTTGCCCCTCATCTTCACGCTTGTGGGGGGGGAACGCCTGATATACCTCGGCATAGGCATCCGTGATCTGGCTATTGGGTGATGTTCCCGGGTCAGTTTCATCTTCTTGCATCAGCTTGTTGACCTCCTCCTGCAGGAGAGCTGCCGCATTGGTGAAGAATGCATTGTTGAAACGGATGATATGGGCATCACTGCGCCAGTTGGTGCCGAGTACATGATTGCGGATATTCTCACGGTGTAGATCCTCTTCCACGGTCTCCTCCAGCAGGCGCCAGTCAGAATTCCGCCAGCGGTAGATGCTCTGCTTCACATCTCCCACGATCAGGTTGAAGTTGCCGGAGGCTATACTCTCCCGTATCAGTGGCATGAAGTTTTGCCATTGCATTCGTGAGGTGTCCTGAAACTCATCAATCATGTAGTGGGTGAGCAGTGTACCTGTTTTCTCAAAGATGAAAGGTGCATCGGCACCTGCGATGATTTGGTTCAGCAGCTCGGTGGTGTCGGAGAGGAAAAGGGTGTTGTTCTCTTGCTGCAGACTTCTCAGTCGGTTTTTAATGTCACTCAGGATGCCGAGGGTATAGAAATTTTGCAGGATTGCCTTTGCCGTTGCATACTCCCTGTCGTTGTCCGAAAGCTGAATGATACGGTTCAGGCAGTCGTTCAGTCCTGCAGCATAGGCACTGTAAAATGCATTCTCTTTATCCTTTGCCTTGCCGCCGATCCAGGCCTCCACGTTGTCGGCCGCTCCCCTGAGGCGGTCTGAAGGTTTGTCGATGATGCCGTTTGCCAGTTTTACCAGCAGGAGAAATCCCGAACCTTTGCCATACTTGAAGTCATTCACTGCCAGCCCATACTGCTCCATGATCTGTACAGCCTGCACACCTGTTTCCTTAATTTCCCTTTCATAGCTGCGGATGATACGCAACAGCATCAGTCTGTACTCCTCCAGGAACTGCTTGTCCTGGATCACTGCAAACTCTTCCGGTGTGAGTGATTTGTAGGTCTCATTGGAGAGTTGTGCTGCCAGCTCGTAGACCTGGCTCTCAATCTTCCAGTTCCTGCCCTCCTCGATGCTATCCTGCATGAATCGCAGCAACCAGTCGGACAGGGATTTGTTCTCCGGCTTGTCCAGTTCAGAAAGCATCAGGTCCACCGCCTCCATCAGCATGGTAGATTCCTCCACCTCGATGTTGTACCCGCCGGCCAACCCGATTTCACGGGTGAATGCCCGCATGGTGCGCTGGAAGAAGCGGTCGATGGTACTTATGTTGAAGGCTGAATAGTCATGCAGGATGGTCTCGAGGATACTCCTGGCGAGGCCACGGACACGTCCTTCGTTCATCGTGAACTCCTGCATCAGATCCTCCAGGTAACCTGAGGACTCACCGGCGGAGAGGTGGTACAGCTCCTCCACGATGCGTGACTTCATCTCATCTGTGGCCTTGTTGGTGAAGGTGACCGCCAGGATATGGGTGTGATTGTTGGGACGCGAAAAGAGCAGACGCAGGTACTCACCCGTCAGTCGGTGTGTCTTACCCGATCCCGCGGAGGCTTTGATCAGATGGAGCAGCTCACGTTCAGATGATGCGTGACTTGGCATATCCCTCTTTTTGGAGAATATCCAGCACCTTCGTACGGTGGTCACCCTGGACGATGATCTCACCCTCCTTGGCCGATCCACCCACGCCACATCTCATCTTCAACAGCTTGCCCAACTCCTGCAGCTCCTCCTCACTTCCCCGAAAACCGGTGACCAGTGTCACCGCCTTCCCCTTGCGGTTTCGCTTGTCAAGGCTGACACGCAGCAACTGTTTATCCTTCGGCAGGGTGGCTTCCGGCTCCTCATCCTCCTTCTGATAATGATAATCAGGATTGGTTGAGTAGACAATGTCGAGTCGTTTCTTCCAGTCGTTCATGGCTGCTAGTTCTGTTTCTTCTCCAGCGATTCAATCACATTGATGATATAATCACCCATTCGTTCACACTCCGAAACGATGTCTATATAGAAGACTCCGTTCTGGTAAGAATAAAGTTTCTGGTTCAGGTTTTCCACATTTTCCCGTTTCAGTAGGTTTCGCTTCTCATTGATGCTGCTTTCGATGTGTCTGCTGTTCACCAGGTCTGTCTCGGTGATCTTGTGGTCTTTTAGCATGAATTGCATGTTGTCCAGCGACGTGTCCAGCAATTCATACATGGAGTTGATGTTCTCCACGATCATATCCTCAAACTTGACATTGGCTTCCATCTTCCGTTTCAGGTGACGGGAGATGTTACAGATCGAGTCGGCGATGCTCTCGATCTCGGTCACCGCCCTCAGGATGGAGCGCACCCGTTCCTTACTCTGGTTACTTAGCTTGCCTTCTGCCACCTTGCTCAGGTAGGAGCCAATCTCCACCTCCATCCGGTCGCAGATATCTTCATATTTCTCAGTACGGTTGTAGAACTTGAGGAACTTCTTGTCATTGTTCTTCAGGTTGGTCATCTTCTTCACAAAACCGAACATCTTCTTCACCCGGGCGGCGTACACCTCTACTTCCTTCTCTGCCTGCAGGATGGAGAGCTCATCGGTGGAGGCCATCCCGGTGGAGATATACTGCAGGATGAACTCTTCGTCCTCCTCTTCTCCCTTTTTCGGACGGATCAGGGTGAGGCAGATCTTCTCGTAAAATTTCACGAACCAGATCATCAGGGCCACGTTGGTGATGTTGAAAAGCGTGTGGAAGAGCGACAAGCCGTAGGAGGTAGCCGACTGGTAGGAGTGGTACTGGTCCTGAATAGCTGCCAGTTCCGGAGACAGCTCTGCCCGTGAGAGGGTGCTGATCTGTGAGTAGGTCTCCGGTGAGAGAGAGGTGACAAAATTAGTGATGCCGGAGGGGTGAACCGATGCGAAGCTGGGCACAATGTTGTCTACCAGTTGCACAAAGTGTTTAAAGACAAAGAGCATCCAGATTACTCCCATCACGTTGAATATCAGGTGGGCGAAGGCGGTTCGCTTGGCGGAGAGGTTGGCCGGGATGGCGGCCAGGTTGGCGGTGATGGTGGTGCCGATGTTTTCTCCCATGATCATGGCTGCCGCACTGGGGAAGTCAATCCAGCCCTGTACCGCCATGATCAGTGTCAGCGCTACAGTAGCACTGGAGGATTGTACAATGATGGTGAGTACGCTTCCAACCAGCAGGAAGAAGAGGGTGGAAAGGAGTCCCATGTCGGTGAAGTTCTGTACGAAGGCAAGTACCTCGGGGTTGTTCTGCAGGTCGGGCATCGCCCCCTTCAGGAAGTCAAGTCCCATAAAAAGGAAAGCAAAGCCGAAGATGAATTCGCCCAGCGATTTGTTCTTGCTCCTGGAGGAGAAGATCAGTGGCAGTGCGAGCCCCATCAGCGGGATGGAGAGGGCGCTGATGGAGAACTTCCCGAAGCCGAAGAAGGAGATCATCCAGGCGGTTACCGTGGTGCCGATATTGGCCCCCATGATCACTCCGATTGACTGGATCAGGCTCAAAAGCCCCGCGTTCACGAAGCTCACCACCATGACGGTGGTGGCGGAAGAAGATTGTACCAGCGCGGTGATCAGTATGCCGGTGAGTACCCCCATCATCCGGTTTTTTGTCATTGCTGACAAAATGTTCCTAAGCTTGTTACCAGCCAGCTTCTGCAGACCTTCGCTCATGATCTTCATCCCGTAGAGGAAGAGCCCCAGTGAGCCTACCAGTTTTAAGAAATCAATGATTCCGTACTCCATTTTCCAAATTTTTACATAAAAGAGTCTACAAACTTAAAAAAAATAAGTGAGAATGGTGATAGTGAGATTCAAAAAAAAGAGGATACACCTCCCACTATTTGGGTAGGGTGTATCCTCCAACGCCATGAAATATCTATTGCCCCTTACAGGCCAAGCACCTCATAACCGGCAAGCTGTTTCGACAAAGCATAAGCAATACCGTTCTCAACCACCTCAATTTGTGGGGGAAGCTGGCTGCTATCCACTTTTTGACCGTTCACCGAGAAGCCGCAGGCTTTCACCTGCAGGTTGGCATCGGCAATTGCTTGCAGGATTGGTTCCATCACTTCTGGCCTGGTCAGTTCAGTGACTGTCTGGCCGCATATCACCACCTCCATGCTGTTGAAGTGGTACATTTCATCCTGTTGCATCAGGCTTACCGCATGTGCTATGGCTTTGATCTGTTGCACATTGCTGGTCAGGGTGAGATAGTCTTTTTTCTTCACTTCGGTTGTCTCAGCAACTGCCATCGGCTCATTGTTTTGCTCAGCTGTCTGTGTGCATGCTGCCAGCAAGAGGGCTGAAACAGCCATGATCATCATCTTGTTTATTTTCATCATAATCTTTTGTCTTATAATTGTTCGTTTGTTTTGTTCTTCTTCTCATTTCCAGAACTCTCGACTTCTCAAATTTTCAAATCGACGGATTCACCGGAACTGATAATGGGTACCCGGCAGGGAGGAGAAGGTAAAGGGTCCCTGGTCGGTGGCGATTGCCCTTCCGTCGAGGGATGGCTTTACGGGTGAGAAGCGCTCCAGGTACTCCAACACCGCATCATGCATGGTGAAAGGTTGCGTCTCCACATCCGCTACATCACGCATGCGGCAGAGCATATCCTCCGGATCTCCCTCACGGGTGCATGCCGAGATGGTGTAAATCCGCCCGGGCTCCAGTGGTTCGCCATTGATACGCACCGACTCCACGCGGCTTCCTTTTTCAGCGGTGCTGTTGAACTTCACCTCCATGCCTGAAAAACGGACGAACCAACCGCCAAACCGTTCGGTCGGATTCTCTGCAAAGACGTTATGGGCCTCCTTCTCCAGCCACTCCATCAGCTGGCTCCCCCTCACCTTGCCGGTCTTCACGTAATCATCGATGGGAAGCATGTTCCAGATGTCGTTGCGGGTGATGGGGGCAGGATTGCCCTGTTGTGGCACGATGGGATTGCCGAAGCGGAAACCATTGGAGAAGGAGATATCCACCCCTGTCTTCCACCGCATGGCATCGGTGATCATGTTGTCCATCGCATTTTCCACCACCAGGTAACGGTAGATTGGTTCGGCTGTTGAGCCTACCACTCTCTCCAGCTCAGCACTGTAGGGTGCTTTCTTCTCATCGATCAGCGCCTGTAGCTCTTTGTCGGCAGGATACCGAAGCGGGTCTGTTTCGATCAACTCATATTGATCCTCCACCAGCCGGCCCTGTTCGAAATGGAGCGTAAGCTTGCCCACGAAGGAGCCGAAGGCGCCCGGCTCCACCACCTTGGCATACTTACCCTCAATGGGCTTGCGCACCCGTTCATGGGTGTCGTTGCCGAAGATGTAATCGGCATGCCGGCTGATGGGGTTGTAGGCCAGCGCCACCTGCTTGGCCAATCCTATATGGGTAAGCAGGATCACGAAATCAGCCCGCTCATCGAACTTCACCTTCCGGATAACCTCCTCCACGCTGTTATCCAGGTCGTTGAAGAGAATTCCATCGCTGTAACTGGGCGCTTGCCGGAATGGGATGTCCGGGTCGTTGATGCCCACGAACCCGATCCGGATACCGTCGATCTCCCTGATCCAGTAGGGGGGGAAGAGCTGTTTTCCGCTCTCCTCATGACGCATGTTCTGCGCGATCACGTTGGTATGGTAGTTGTTCATCACCTCCATCATGATCTCTTTTCCGTAGACCACCTCCCAGTTGCCGGGCAGCAGCAGGTCATAGTTCATCTGCCGGACAATATCGGGAAAGATTTTGCCTTTTGAGGCGGCGGCGTAACCGCTCCCCTGAATCAGGTCACCCCCGTCCACGATGATGGTACGACCGGGATTGGCTGCCCGCTCCTCCTCGAAGATGGTTTTGATGACTGCCATCCCTCCCCGTTGACGGAAAACAGCTTTTCCGTTTTCCACGAAGAGCTCCTGATGCGTGTCCAGCTGTCCGTGGATGTCGGCTGTCTGCAGGATGGTGATGGTGGTGCGTTCGTTCATTTTTTCATTCTCACTTATGGTTGTCGTAGCCCCTGCCGTGACAACCAGTGTTGACACTGCAAGTGCAGTCAAAATGTTTTTTCTCATTTTATTTGTTCTTTCGGGTTATAGTGTGGTAATTCTGTAATATTGTCGCAATGTGAGGAGGTATCAAGCCCTGGGTGGGCGTCCTACATCGTCAATACAGACCTCTTCCCGATAAAGTGTATAGCAGGCATGGTAAAATGGGGTTGAAGAGAATAGGGTACAATAAGGGTTCTGCATCTGTGGCTCAGCGAAGGTGCAGAACCTCGTCAACATCAATCGCAGATTATCGGCCTGGTCACCGGCAGCGCGAAAGATACCATGGGTGGTATCATCGTTGTTATGCTGCATCCGTTTACAGTTTTTGCTGAGGGTAACTGTCGACTGATCCCCCTTCCTGATCATGTGCCAGGCATGCAGTTCGCTTGCCGTAAGGCTAATCAGGAAGGTGATCAGTAAACCTATGGTGATGCTCTTTTTTCTCAGCAAAACAGTTTCTTTCGTTTGTTGTTTCTCTACACTTAACAAGAGTCTGCATGAAATGTTTCCCTACTCATACTTTTTGGGAATTTTTTACAGTCACATCCCTAAAAAGGAGTTCCATCTGCAAAAAATGGCGTATATTAGTCTCCCCAAAAAAGAATGGATATGACGAGTGATACCGTAAAAGTTTTTTGTCGCAATACAGATGAAGAGAAAGAGGTACGGATAGGTACACCTCTCACCGAGTTGATTGCTCATTTCGGAGTGAAGATGCCCTACCTGATTGCCAACGCCAAGGTGAACAACAAAACAGAGTCCCTGGAATACCGGGTATACCGGCCCAAGACCATTGAATTTGTCGACCTGAGCGACTCCTCAGCCATGCGTACCTACGTCCGGTCGCTCTGTTTCATCCTGGCCAAGGCGGTGGATGACCTGCTGCCCAACGCGGAGATGTACATCGAGCATGCTGTCTCCAAAGGATATTATTTCCAGATCGAGTCTGATCTGCCGGTAGGTAAGCCGGAGCTGGATGCCATCCGCAACCGCATGCATGAGATCGTGGCGGCTGATATTCCCTTTGTACAGGTGGAAGAGGAAACCGGCAAGGTGGTTCAGCTCTTCCGCGAACGCGGCATGGAGGACAAAGCCTTGCTGCTGGAGACCTCCGACCTGCTCTATGCCCGTTACTCGAAGCTGGAGGAGTACATCGACTATTTCTACGGTTGCCTGACCCCCTCCACCGGTTACATCACCATGTTCGACATCCAACCCCATAACGGCGGATACCTGTTGCGGGTCCCCAACCGGGAGAATCCTGTGGAACTGGAACCGGAAATCAGGCAGGAGAAGCTGCTGAACGTCTATCGGGAGCATCTCAAGTTTTTGAAGATCAGCCGTCTTGATAACGTGGGAGACCTGAACAAGGCCAAAAGGGAAGATCGCATGTCGCCGGTGATCCAGGTGGCGGAAGCATACCAGGCGAAGCAGATCGCCGATATCGCCGAAGAGATCACCCGCAGGTTCGCAGAGGGGGTGCGCGTGGTCCTGATATCGGGACCCTCCTCCTCCGGAAAAACAACTTTCCGCAAGCGCCTCGAGGTGCAGCTGATGGTAAATATGCTGAAGCCGGTGGGTCTCTCGCTCGATGACTATTTCATTGACCGCGACAAGACTCCACTCGATGCTTATGGCGAGAAAGATTATGAGTCGCTTTACGCCCTCGACCTGCAGCTGTTCGAGGACCATATGCTGCGGCTGATGCAGGGTGAGGAGGTGGAACTGCCCTCCTACAACTTCGTATCCGGCACCCGCGAGTACAAGAACCATTTCCTGAAAATGGAGGAGAACAGCATCCTGATCGTGGAGGGGATTCATGGTCTCAATCCTGAGCTGACAGCCCATATCCCTGGCGAAAAGAAATTCATGGTCTATGTCTCGGCGCTCACATCCATTTCGCTCGACGACCACAACTGGATACCCGCCTCCGACAACCGACTGTTGCGGCGCCTCGTGCGCGATTATCGCTACCGTGGTTACTCGGCCGAGCAAACAATCTCCCGCTGGGCGAGTGTGAGACGTGGTGAGGACCGCTGGATCTTCCCCTATCAGGAGAATGCAGACGTGATGTTCAACTCGGCAATGATCTATGAGCTGGCTGCCATCCGCCGTCACGCCGAGCCGATCCTGATGCAGGTGCCTCGCACTTCTCCGGAATACTCCGAAGCCTACCGTCTGCTCAAGTTCCTCAGCTATTTCAATTACATCACCGACAGGGAACTGCCTCCCACCTCGCTGTTGCGTGAGTTCCTGGGTGGCAGCAGCTTCAGATACTAAAAACAATGTCAGAGGTTATTTGTGCCATCTCTACCCCTCCCGGCATGGGAGCCATCGCCGTGATCCGTCTCTCGGGTGAGGGGTCGGTTGCCCTGGTGGATGCAATCTTTCAGGCTGCTTCGGGGAAAAAACTGGAAACAGAGGCATCCCATACCGTCCATTTCGGACGGATCAGCGATGGGAAGGAGCTGCTTGACGAAGTGCTGGTGACCCTTTTTCGCGGCTCCCGTTCCTTTACGGGGGAGGAGAGCGTGGAGATCTCCTGCCACGGTTCGGTATACATTCAGCAGCGGATCATGGAGTTACTGATCAGCCGTGGGGCACGAATGGCTGCGGCGGGTGAGTTCACTCGGCGCGCTTTCCGCAACGGGCGCTTCGACCTGAGCCAGGCAGAGGCGGTGGCCGACCTGATCGCCTCCTCCTCACGGGCCTCCCACCGCGTGGCAATGAATCAGATGCGGGGTGGTTTTGCCCGTAAGCTGGCTGAGCTGCGCGACCGGCTGCTGCAGTTCGTCTCCCTCATCGAGCTGGAGCTGGACTTCTCGGAGGAGGATGTAGAGTTCGCCAACCGGGAGCAGCTCTCCCTGCTGACCGATACCATCGAACAGGAGATCAGCCGTCTGGCAGGATCCTTCCGCCTGGGCAACGCCATCAAGAGCGGCATCCCGGTGGCCATCATCGGTGAGACCAACGCCGGCAAATCGACCCTGCTCAACCTGCTCCTCAACGAGGAGAGGGCCATCGTGAGCGACATCCACGGCACCACGCGCGATGTGATCGAGGACCTGGTCAACATCGGGGGCGTCACCTTCCGCTTCATCGATACGGCCGGCATTCGCCACACCACCGACACCATCGAAGCAATGGGCATCGACCGCACCTACCGCAAGATTGAACAGGCCTCCGTCATCCTCTGGGTGATCGACCTCCTCACCCCTCAGAAGCAGTTGGAGTCAATGGCGGCAACGCTGATCCCACGCCTTACGGGTAAGAAGGTGATCCTACTCTTCAACAAAGCCGACCTGGTCGCAGACAGTGAGAAATCTGCCGCGCTTGATCTCTTCCCCCACCTGGATGCGAACCGCCTCTTTATCTCGGCGAAGAAAGGAGAGAACACCGAACAACTGCAACAGCTGCTGGTAGAGGCAGCTGCCATGCCTGCGATCGCGGAGGAGGATGTGATCGTGACCAACCTGCGGCACCTGGAAGCACTCAACCGTGCCCACGAGTCGATCCTCCGCGTGCAGGAGGGACTGGCCATCGGGATCACCAGCGATTTCCTCTCACAGGACATCCGTGAATGCATGTTCCACCTGGGTGAGATCACCGGCCAGATCTCCAGCGACGAGATCCTGGGCAACATCTTCAGCAAGTTCTGTATCGGGAAGTGATTCATTACGAGTTTTACTCTTTTGCATCTGTATCGTCCTGTGCTTAATTCACAATTACTGTAACCTATTTCATAACTAGACAGGGAGACTAGTGAAATTTGGTATCAAACCCAATTATAGTTGCCTAATATTTGGTGTGAATGACATAAGTTGTCAAACCAGTGTAATATTTTTGAACCACTTATTTAAATTTAATATTATGAAAACAAAAAACTATCTGATTGTCATTCTATTGACTGTTTTTACACTCTCATCCTGCAGGACCACTTTTTACCAGGTTTACCGCGCCACACCCACCGACAGGTCGATGGCCAACAAGGATGCGCTGGTCTACGAAGATGAGAACTGCGAGGTCACCTACAACCTCTGGAGCCATGGGGGCAATATGGGGTTCGGCTTCTTCAACAAGACGAAAGAGAACATCTATCTGAATCTCGACGAGTGCTTCTTCGTGAGAAACGATGTGGCCAACGATTATTACCTGGAAAGGGAGTTCACCCAATCATCCAACGTGGGTTCTAAAAGTTCACGCAAAAAGGGAGGGTCACTCGCGCTCACCGGTCTCAATTTCCTGGGACTTTTCCAAAGCAACCAAGCAGCAGCAGAGGTGAGTGAGTCGCTGATGACCTCCTCCGGTTCCTCCGTCTCTGTAAAGGAGAAGAAGATCGTCACCATCCCTCCCGGCACGCTCAAGTACATCTCGGAATACAACATCAGCGAGAGTCTCTACCGCGATTGTGACCTGCTGAAGTACCCGAAACGTAAACAAGTGCGGACACTGCATTTCATGAAGGATGACAGCCCCTATGTCTTCAGCAACAGGATCACCTACCGGATGGGAGAAGCCGCGGAACCGGTCCAGTTTGAGAACCAGTTTTATGTTTCAGAGATCACCAACTATCCGGAGAAAGAAATCGTAGAGAAAGAGTATGACGAGTTCTGCGGTGAGAAAAGCAAGGAAAGATACAACTTCTTCAAGGTTAAATCCCCCGATCGGTTCTATATCATGTATCTGAAAAACGGAAATGACATGAAGCACTGAAAGATGCAATAGCTGTGAAAGGTTACCCGGCAGAAATGTTCAATATACAGCTATTTCGGAAACTTTTTTTAACTGTTTTACCGTTTTAATTCCTATATTTGTGATGCAACAGCCATGAGTGCCTGAAATGAACATATAAGTGAATAAAACTGCCTAAAAGGATACCAGGCAGACCGGTTGTAACATGTTGATGGTTCCGCTGCCATTGATGTCGAAACACAGGTCCTGCCGGTTATCTTTTTTTGTACAGATTCTGTAATAAGAAAAGACGTATAGTAACAACTAATCTATTCTTGAATGTTCATTATAGGATTCTGAATAAGGTTTTCAACCAACATGGAGATTTAATTAAATTTGCTAGACTAAAACTTATTCTAAATATTCAACTTTGCTTGATCTGATATGGAAACATTTGATTCAAAGAAAACAAGTTTGTATGAGATATTGAGGAGTATCCACGACGGAAAAATTCAATTGCCCGACTTCCAACGTGGATGGGTGTGGGATGACAATCGAATAAAAGGAATATTGGCCAGTGTCGCAAAGTCATTTCCTATTGGAGCCGTGATGCTGCTTGAAAATGGTAATGAATCTATCCGGTTCAAAACAAAAGCTATAGAGGGTGCTCCTGAGGTTAACGGTAAAAAACCTGAGCTTTTGATTCTTGATGGACAACAACGTCTCACATCACTTTACCAGGCCATTATATCTAATAAAATTGTAAAAACCAGAAACGCAAAGGGATATGAGATAAAACGATGGTATTACATCGACATGCAGAAAGCATTGGACCCTGGAACTGATCTTGAAGAAGCAATTTTTTCAATAAACGAAAATAAGATTGTTACAGAAAACATTGGACGTGACATCGTATTGGATCTGACAAGCCGTGAAAAAGAATTTGAAAATCTCATGTATCCGGTGAGTCTGGTGGATGAGTATGATACATGGTTCCCAGCTTTTTTTGAATTTTGGGAATATGACAAGGAAAAAATCAAGTTTTGGAATGAGTTCCACAGAACTATTATCCTAGGGTTTAACAACTACTCTCTCCCTGTGATTCAAATGACAAAGGAGAACCCAAAAGAAGCTGTTTGTCAGGTTTTTGAAAAAGTAAATACGGGTGGTGTATCGCTCTCTGTATTCGAACTCCTCACTGCTTCTTTTGCTTCTGAAGAATTTGATCTGAAGGAAGATTGGAAAGCAATAAAGATTGCTTTCAAGCCTTATAAAGTGCTAGACAAAACAAGCGAGATAGATTTTATTCAGGCGGTCACTTTATTTTCTACTTATCGGAGGAAAGTAGATCTTGAGTCTTCTGGGCAAAAAGACAATCTACCCGCTGTTAGTGCAAAGAGAAAGGATATGCTCAATTTGGAGTTGACTGATTATAAAAAGTACAGAAATCAGTTATTAGTGGGATTTATCAAAGCCTCAAAAATTCTGGTTGAAAACCACATCTTCCATTCAAGGGATGTTCCATACACCACTCAGCTTGTACCCATGGCAGCTATTCTCTCCCAACTGGGTAATGAGATTGACAATGTTGCAAATAAAAACAAGTTGATGCGGTGGTTTTGGTGTGGTGTCTTTGGTGAACTATATGGTTCTGCCAATGAAACCAGATATGCATTGGATATTGTTCAGGTGGTAGATTGGATCGTGAATGATGCGGCAGAACCTAAAACAATTTACGATGCTAATTTTATGCCATCGCGTCTTCATACACTGAGAACCCGTAACAGTGCTGCATACAAGGGAATATATGCTATCCTTCTGGATGAGAACACAAGAGACTGGATTACGGGCACCAAAATTGATGTTAGTACATACTTTTCTGAATCGATCGATATACACCACATCTTTCCTGTCGCCTGGTGCGAGAAAAAGGAGAATGCGGTGTCACGTGACGATTATGATTCGATCATTAACAAGACACCACTGGCGGGAAGGACCAATCGTATTGTAAGCGGAGATGCCCCCAGTAAGTACCTAGAGCGTATTAAGAAAAATGTGGGTGTGACGGATGATGAATTTATAGAAATTCTGGAATCACATGTGGTGAATCCTGTTTTTTTGCATCAAAATGATTTCCGTGGTTTTTTTAATGACAGAAAGGAACGTATCCTGCAAAGGATTGAAAAGGCAATGGGAAAGCCCATCATGCGTGAACAATCTATCTCTGAAGAAGGTGAGTATTTAAATGATGAAGAGATTATTGATGAAACTGTTGACTATTCTCAACTAAAATTGTTTGATGAAGAAAATCGACTTCCGTATAGTGATATAATACAAAAAGATTGAGTACCAGCTTTGAGTAAAACTAATAAAATCAGTATCATATATAATTATCACAAATATTTTATGAAAGATAATTACAGTAAAAACATATTGTTAAAATGTATCGTCTGCGGTGATACTGATTTGGATTACGTTGAAAACGAGTTGTCTGTTAAGTGTAATCGGTGTGGAAAGGAATATCCCGGTGGATATGATGAGTTAGTTGAGTTGAACCAACCCTATATAGACGATGAAATTCTGAGAATGAAGACTGAAATTGAGAAAGATGCTCAGAAAGCGTTGGATGATTCGTTTAATAAAATCTTTAAAGGGAGTAAAAATTTTAAAATAAAATAATTATGGCAGTTGCTGGTTTTATTATCTCCTGTTTAGCATTATTAGGGGGGGTGTTTACGTATTGCAAGCACGACAAAAAAATTAAAAGTCAAGATGAAAAGATTAATCAATATAAACTTGAATTAATTGAGAAGCAAAAGGTAGATGAAAAGAAAGCTATTATTGAGGCAAACGTCATAAAGGGAGATAGGTATAAAAGGATTATTAAAGTTTACAACAAAGGAAAAGCAATTGCCAGGAACGTAAACGTTATTATTCCAGAGATGGGTAATTTTCATGTTTCTCACAATCCTTGTCCCATTGACATTCGACCCCAAAACAACATTGATATCGAAATTCGAGCTTTCATGAGTAAAGATAGTAGTAACAGCAAGATTGATATTGAGTTCGAATGGTCTGATGATTTTTGTGAATTAAATAAAGATATACAGACGATTCAATTATTTTAATATTGGTCCAATTAGAGACACTTGGTAAGTTCAATGAAGTTAATCGACAACATCAACCATAAACTCGGGGATGAGTTAGTAAAAACGATAGGCAGGGGGAGTAAGCTTTCGATTGCGGCGGCCAGTTTTTCCATTTTCGCTTATCAGGAACTGAAGAAAGAGTTGCAGGCGATTGATGAGCTGCGCTTTATCTTCACCTCACCCACTTTTCTGAAGGAGAAAACACCCAAGGAGAAACGGGAGTTCTACATCCCGCAGCTGAATCGGGAGCGGAGCCTCTATGGTACAGAGTTCGAGGTGCGACTACGGAATGAGCTGTCGCAAAAGGCCGTTGCAAGGGAGTGTGCCGAATGGATCCGTCAGCGGGTACGTTTCAAGACCAATACAACCCACGATCAGATGGGCGGGTTTATCCATCTCCGTCAGGAGGAAGAGATGGCTTATGCCCCGGTGAACAGTTTTACTACCGTAGACCTGGGAAAAGAGAAGGGTAATCAGATGTTCAGCCTCATCAACCGCATTGCTGCTCCTTTGAGTGCACAGTACCTTGAAGTATTCAACGAGCTGTGGGAGGATGAAGAACGAATGCAGGAGGTGACCGATCAGGTAGTGGAACACATTTCAAATGTTTATCGGGAGAATGCCCCTGAGTATATCTATTTCATCACCCTCTACAATATCTTTAATGAGTTTCTGGAAGATCTTTCGGAGGATGTGTTGCCCAACGAGGCCACCGGATTCAAATCGAGTGAGATATGGAACAAGCTCTACAACTTCCAGCAGGATGCCGCCCTGGCCATCATCAATAAGCTGGAGAAGTTCAATGGCTGTATCTTGGCCGACAGTGTGGGGCTAGGCAAAACATTCACTGCTTTGGCGGTGATCAAGTACTACGAGAACCGAAACAAGTCGGTGCTAGTACTTTGTCCCAAGAAACTGGGTGATAATTGGATCACCTTCCGCAGCAACCTCACCAACAACCCCATTGCCAAGGATCGCCTGCGGTACGATGTGCTGTATCATACCGATCTGTCGCGCGATAACGGAACCTCCAACGGACTGCCGCTCGACCGGATCAACTGGGGTAATTACGACCTGGTGGTAATCGATGAGAGCCACAATTTCCGCAATGGTGGACAGATTTATGGAGATGAAGAAAAGAAGGAGAACCGTTACCTGAAGCTGCTCAACAAGGTGATCCGTACAGGTGTTCGCACCAAGGTGCTGATGCTCTCCGCCACACCGGTAAACAACCGCTTCTTCGACCTGCGCAACCAACTGGCGCTTGCCTACGAAGGTGAACCAGAAAAGATTGAACATTTACTGGATACGAATCAGAGCATCGACGATATCTTTCGTCAGGCGCAGGCTGCCTATAACCGGTGGAGCAAACTGGGCGTGGAAGAGCGAACCACCGGTAGGCTGCTCGACATGCTGAGTTTCGACTTCTTCGAACTGCTCGACAGCGTCACCATCGCCCGCTCCCGGAAACACATTCAGAAATACTACGATACAACCGCGGTTGGAAACTTTCCAACTCGCCTGAAACCGATCTCCATCCGTCCGTCGCTTACCCAAAAGAACGGAGCCATCAACTACGATGAAATATATGAGCTCCTCACCCAGCTCAACCTGAGTATCTATACCCCATCGGAATATGTTTTCCCCAGCAGGCAGGAGAAGTACGAGAAAGAGTATGGTAGAGATATGGGCAACACCTTTTTCCGTCAGTCCGACCGTGAAAAGGGCATCCAGCGTCTGATGAACATCAACCTGCTGAAACGGCTGGAAAGCTCGGTACATTCGTTCCGTCTCACCGTAACCAAGATCAAGCAGCTGATTGATAATACCCTTGACACCATCAACTCGAAGACCTATCCTGAATCGTTTCAGGTAGAGGGATTGGTCAGCGAGAACGATTTGGAGATCGATGACCAGAATACCGATCTCTTCGTGGGGAGAAAGGTGAAAATCTCCCTGGCCGATATGGATACCGCTTCCTGGGCTGACGAGCTGTCTCACGACAGTAAAATCCTGCATGAACTGCTTTACTTTGTCAATGACATAACTCCTGAGCACGACCATAAGTTACAGACACTCCTCTCTGTTATCGACCATAAGATGGAACATCCTATCAACGAGGATAACAGGAAGATTTTGATCTTTACCGCTTTCTCCGACACATCGGAATACCTCTACGAGCATGTCAATACCCACGTAAAACAACAATACGGACTCAACACCGCGCTGGTCTCCGGCTCGGTGGAAGGCCGCTCCACCTGTCCCCGTCTGCGGAACGACATGAACACCGTGCTCACCTGCTTCTCTCCAATCTCCAAGCAGAAAGAGCTGGTGATGCCGGGAAATCATAACGTGATCGATCTCCTGATAGCCACCGACTGTATTTCCGAGGGACAAAACCTGCAGGACTGTGACTACCTGATCAACTACGACATCCACTGGAACCCGGTACGCATCATCCAGCGGTTCGGTCGTATCGACCGCATCGGAAGCCGCAACGAGGTGATCCAGCTGGTCAACTTCTGGCCCGACCTCTCGCTCGACGATTACATCAATCTGAAAGCAAGGGTGGAGACACGCATGAAGATCTCGGTGATGACCGCCACGGGTGACGACAACCCCATCAGCGAGGAGGAGAAAGGTGATCTGGAATACCGCAAGCAGCAACTCCGGCAACTGATGGATGAGGTGGTCGATATTGAAGAGATGAGCAGCGGCATCTCAATCATGGATCTCGGGTTGAACGAGTTCCGGCTCGACCTGCTCGATTACATGAAAATCGACCCCGACATCCACCATGCTCCCTTCGGACTGCATGCCATTGTGGAGGCCCGTGACGATGCACCCGAAGGGGTGTTTTACATCCTAAAGAACATCAGCAACGGCGTGAACATCGACAACCAGAACCGGTTGCATCCATTCTACATGGTCTACATCTCATCACGGGAGGAGGTGATCTGCAATCACCTCTCCCCGAAGAAGTTGCTGGACCTGATGCGCCACCTCTGCAAGGGACACTCTGAGCCGATCCTGGATCTCTGTCGCCAATTTAACCTGGAGACGCACGATGGCCGAAAGATGGATCGATATTCCCGTCTTCTGGAAGCAGCCATAGGATCCATTGTGCAGGTGAAAACCGAAAAGGAGATTGAAAGCTTTTTCACAGCGGCCGACGCCATACCTACAGGCGCAGCCATCAAGGGACTGCATGATTTTGAACTGATCTGCTTTCTGGTTGTGAAACATAAATCATCCTGAATATGATAGAGTTTCCTTCATCAACCCGTAAGGATATCCGGCTCCCTAAAGAGAGTTTTTATACCCATGCCACGCTGACACCCGCCATAAAAAGGGGGATGGTCGATGATATTGAGCAGATCGTCTGGAGCCATACCCTCACAGCCGAAACCCTCAACGTGAACACGAGCGATAAGGTGCGGCAGATCGACGTGCTGACCGTCACCCTCAAAAAAAGGGAATGCAACGAGAAGATCTTCGAGGTGATTGCAAAGGCCATTCCCCGGCATATCCTCTTTCTCCTCAGGCTTAAAAACGAATGCCGCCTGCTGATTCACTACAAGGAAGCCTACGAGAACGTGAAGGGGAAATACCGGATTGTGGAAGCTTACTCTACCGACTGGCAACCCGAGGAGGAGGTCTCTTTGACCATCTCCGGACTCGATCTGGAACGCATTTACCACAACTTTGTCTATCAGATTGCCGGCAACAAATTGACAAAAGAGCCCGGCAGGGATCTCGGCAAATCAGTAGAACAGCATCAGGAAGCGGAGAAGATCAGAAACAGAATTGCCCGACTGGAAGACAAAATGCGAAAGGAGGTACAGTTCAATCTCCAGCTGCAACTGTCTGCCGAGATAAAAGCGTTAAAGAAACAACTGCCCGATACAACGTAAACATGAATAGCTGATTGCAATATTTTGCGTACAATTTCTGCAAACAAACTTTGTAGATTACAACAAATCTTTGCATCCTGTAATCAAAGCGGTTCGAATACAAGATTTTTTGAGCATAAATACTTAAATTGAATTATATTTCGTATCATTGTAGTCAGGTTTGGGCTGACAAATTGCTTATGCAGGAAAAGAATATATCTTCACAATCAGGTAAACTCTTGAGTTATTTTCATAACCGGGGAATTCGATGTTTTAATTTCACCGATGCTTACCAGGCCATGTCCGAAATGAAAAACGGCACGGTAAGAGAATTGTTGAGTGATATGACAAGAAGAGGGTTGTTGATGCGCTTGAAACAGGGTGTATATTACATCATACCTTACGAAGCCGATTCAAACACCTTTATGCCTGAATGGCATGTAATTGCACAATACCTTGTGAACAACGCCGATTATTACATTGGCTATTATTCCGCCTTACACATTCACAACCTGATTACCCAGCCTTCGCTGAAAGAACAAATCGTGGTATCCAGGCAAATACGCCCTTCGGTACTAATGATAAAAGACATTCCCTTTCAGTTTATCTACCATAACACCGTGCATTTTTTTGGAATAAAAAAAGTGTGGATCGACAGTTTTCACAAAGTAAATTGTTCAGATGTCGAAAAAACGATTATAGACTGTTTGTACAGACCCGATTATGCCGGAGGAATTGTAGAAATAGCCAGAGCTATTTTTCAGTCAAAAGATTCACTTCATTTTGATACGCTTCTGGATTACGCAAAACGATTCAATAGCCCGGCTGTCATCAAACGATTGGGCTTTTTATTGGAAATGCTCAACATAGAACATCCCATCATTAATGATTTGCTACAATTAAGAACCACAGCTTATGTTTTGCTGGATCCCGAATTACCGTCAAATGGGAAATATACAGATCGTTGGCGCATACGCTTAAATATTGATGTCGAAACACTTATATCAGCCATTTACCAATGATTCTGCCTGCCGAAATACAAAGGAAAGCCTCTTCTGCAGGAGTCAGAGACCAGCAGATTGAAAAATATTGAAATAACATACGCGCAATGGAAAAATTAACACAGGAAACCGTGAATTTTACGGAGAAAAATATCGACAGGATAGCCGCTCTATTCCCGAGCGCCATTACCGAAACCAAAGATGTTGACGGCAAACTGAAACGCGTCGTGAACTTCGATCAATTAAAGCAACTGCTCTCCGGTGAGGTGGTCGATGGAGATGAATGCTACGAGTTCACCTGGGTGGGGAAGAAGCAATCCATCATTGAGGGAAACCGCCCTATCCGGAAAACGTTACGTCCCTGTAAAGAGGAGAGCAAGAACTGGGACACTACCGAGAACCTCTATATCGAAGGCGACAACCTCGATGTGTTAAAGCTTCTGCAAAACTCCTACCTGAACAAGGTGAAGATGATCTATATCGATCCCCCCTACAATACCGGGAACGATTTTGTCTACCGCGACAACTTCAAGGTCTCGAAAGAGGATTACGAGGAAGAGTTGGGCCTGTTCGATGAGGAAGATAACCGGCTGTTCAAAAACACAGAGACCAACGGCCGCTATCATTCCGATTGGTGCAGCATGATGTACCCACGTCTACAGCTAGCCAGTAACCTGTTGACGGACGATGGTGTAATCTTTATTTCGATTGATGATAATGAAGTGCACAATCTTCGGAAGATTTGTGATGAGGTGTTTGGAGAGGAGAATTTTGTGGCACAATTCCCTTGGAGAAAAAGAACAGCAAAATCTGATGTTCCTTTTGGTGTGTCACAGGATCATGAATGGATTTTATGTTTTGGAAAGAGTGGCTTTATTGCCAATATTGAGGGAGGAACAAGAAAATATTATCATACAAATGATTTTCCTAATAGACCTTGGCGAATACACGATTTAACGACCCAAAGAAGTGCTTCAGAAAGACCAAATAGTTTTTTCACTATTGTAAATCCAAAAACAGGAGAAGAATTTCCTGCGAGTCCCATAAGGACATGGGCTATGACAAAGGATACATTTAAGGATTATTACGACGAAAATCGTATTGTTTTTCCAGGTGACTATGATTTTCTAAACATATCAAAACCAGCCTTTAGATATTTCAAGGATGATGATATAAAGAAAGTCGGAGAAATGTTTGGGTATGTTCCAGTAAGTACGTTTTTACCTCAGGAGGTTGGAATGAGTCAAGATGGTACTAAAGATTTTGGCGATCTATTTAATAGTAAAATTTTCTCATATCCAAAACCAGTATTGCTTCTGAGTTATTTGATTAAAGTTACAACAAATTTCACAAAAAATGCAATTATCCTTGATTTCTTCTCCGGCTCCGCAACAACTGCCCATGCAGTAATGCAACTCAATGCGGAAGATGGGGGTGACCGTAAGTTCATCATGGTGCAGCTGCCGGAACCAACAGAACCAAACTCAGAGGCATACAAGGAAGGGTACAAAAACATCTGCGAGATTGGGAAAGAGCGTATCCGTAGGGCAGGAAAAAAGATTGAAGAGGAGCTGAAAGAGAAATCAAAAAAGGGAGAATTGTTCAAGGATGAGGAACACAAAACTCCGGATACTGGTTTCCGGGTACTAAAAGTGGACAGCACCAACATGAAGGATGTCTATTTCAGTCCCTCTCAATACAACCAGCAAATGCTTCTGGACCTGGAAAGCAACATCAAGGATGACCGTACCGATATCGACCTGCTGTATGGGGTTTTTCTCGACTGGGGTGTGCCGCTATCATTGCCCCATATCACCGAAAAGATTGGTGGGAAGGATGTGCACTTTGTGAACGACACCGATCTGGTGGCCTGTTTCGAAGAGCAGGTGCCGGAAGAGGTGATCCGGGAGATTGCCAGACGGAAACCGTTGCGGGTGGTGTTCCGCGACAGCTCGTTCCGCAACAGTCCGGACAAGATCAACGTCACGGAGATCTTTAAAACACTTTCTCCTGAAACAACCATTAAGGTGATTTAGGTCAATAATTTAATTCGATCTGTTATGGACTTTGAAGTGTATTGCGATGAAAGTGGTTTAGAGGCACTGACCAACAAGAAAGCGCACCTCTATACGGCCATTGGGGGTATATGGATCAATGCTTCTGATAGGAACAGGTTGAAAAATGATCTGTCTGCTGTTAAATCGAAACACAAAATTAATGGTGAATTCAAATGGAATAAGGTGTCACCTGCTTATGAGCTGTTCTATAAAGAGGTGATCGATTATTTTTTTGCCTCTGACTATATACGGTTCCGGGTAATATTAATTGAAGCTGATAAAACTGACGATATAAGGTTTCATAAGGGAGATAAGGAGTTGGAATTCTATAAATTTTACTACCAACTGCTTCATCATTGGATTTTCGATTTTAACAGCTACAATATTTTCGTTGATCTGAAAAAGAATCGAAACAAAGGCAGATTGAATGAATTGTGTAAGATTTTAAACAACGCGAATCTATCTTCCGTTATTCATCAGGTCCAAGGTTTACCGTCTGAACAATCATTGGGTATTCAATTGGCTGACTTACTCACAGGCCTTGTTGCTGCTAAATTCAACAAAGAGATTACCGGAACGGCCAAAACAAATCTTATTCAGCATGTTGAACGGTTTCATTTAAAAAAAGAGATTGCTCATACGCCTAAAGGTGAGGAGAAAATGAATGTTTTTGTAATCAATTTGAGCGGAGGCTGGTAAGATGGATTACAGGAGAATCAAACCCCAGAACTATACCGAAGAACAATTACGCGAATTGTGGCGGATTGAATATTGTGAGCAATCTGTGTATACATTTGATCATGCTCTGGTGAGATTTTATGAAGATATGTTTGATCATGCCTTCTATGAAAGCGAGAATAGAAAAAGAAAAGATAAGTCAATCCTTTCATACAACCGATTGGAAAAGATTTACTGGATTAAGGCAGCATTACAAGATGAAAATGCAATTCTGAAAAAAGGATGGGATAATCAGGGTAAAGCCTATTTTAAAGACAGAAGAGTTGCAATTGTCAAAGGCAATTATGTGGTGATCATCCGTTTTACAGGTCTATTAAAAGCAAAGTTTGTTACTGCGTTTGAAAAAGAAGACATTAGCAACATATTGTCCGGACCTGATTTTGAAAGGAGTGAGGAGTACTTTGGAGAGGCTAAATAAAAAAACGTTGATTCGGGTTCAACGTTTAAAACCTTTGTAGGTTCCCTACCAAGGGTAGAGAATGATGCAAATATAATATATAAAAATGGATATGCAAAATTTTAATGAGAAAATATATCCAATTTGCATGTCATTGAGCTATAATTAACATAGAAAAGACATAGAAGGTGAAGTTAAAGTTTAAACACCAGAAGTTCCAGGAGGAGGCAGCCAAGGCGGTATGCGATGTGTTTGCCGGGCAGCCCTGTTTATCGGAAATCAATTACCTGATCGACCGGGGCGACACCCTGGGACAGAGCGAGATATACGATTTTACCGGCTTCAAGAACCATAAGATCGTTCCGCAACTGACGGACGAGATGATCCTGGAGAACATCCGGAAGATTCAACAGTCACACCAGATCCCGCCATCGTCGGCGCTGGAAGGACGGTACAACCTGACCATCGAGATGGAGACGGGTACGGGAAAGACCTATACCTACATCAAGACGATGTACGAGCTTAACAAGCGGTATGGCTGGAGCAAGTTCATTATCGTGGTGCCAAGCATTGCCATCCGCGAGGGGGTATATAAGTCGTTCCAGATCACGCAGGAACACTTCACCGAGGACTACGGAAAAAAGATCCGGTTCTTTATCTATAACTCGTCCCAGCTGACCGAGATCGACCGTTTTGCCAGCGACAACTCGCTCAACGTGATGATCATCAATGCCCAGGCGTTCAATGCCCGGGGGAAGGATGCCAGGCGTATCTACATGAAACTGGACAGCTTCCGCAGCCGCAGGCCGATCGATGTGATTGCCAAAACCAATCCCATCCTGATCATCGACGAACCGCAATCGGTGGAGGGAAAACAGACCAAAGAGAACCTGAAGGGTTTCAACCCGCTGTTCACGTTGCGTTATTCGGCCACACACAAGAAGGACAGTCTCTATAACCAGATCTACCGGCTGGATGCCATGGAGGCCTACAACAAGAAGCTGGTGAAGAAGATCGCGGTGAAAGGGATTGCCCAGACCGGAACTACCGGGACGGAAGGGTATCTTTACCTGGAGGGGATCAATCTCTTCAAGGATAAGAATCCCACTGCAAACCTGGGATTTGAGGTGAAGCAAGCCGGTGGCGTGAAGGCGGTGGTTAGGAAAGTTGAGATGGGTCACAACCTGTACGACCGGTCAGGATCGCTTGAACAGTACCGGGATGGATTCACCGTGACAAATATCGACGGACGGGACAACTCCATTACATTCCGGAATGGCATCAAGCTTTTCGCCGGCGATGTGAAAGGGGCGGTGAACGAGCAGCAGCTTCGCCGGATCCAGATCCGGGAGACCATCCTGTCACACATTGAACGGGAACGAATGCTTTACTTCAGGGGCATTAAGGTGTTGAGTCTCTTTTTTATCGACGAAGTGGCCAAATACAAGCAGTACGATGCTTCCGGCACAGCGTTCAACGGCAGCTATGCGGATATGTTCGAGGAGGAGTACGACGATGTGGTGAACAGCCTGCAACTGAAAATTGGCGAAGATGCCTATGTCGGTTACCTGCAATCGATCATGGCAGACAAAACACATGCGGGATATTTTTCCATCGACAAAAGGAAGAATCAGTTCGTGGACGGAAAAGTGGAAAGAAGCACCCGGGAGAGTGTGGACACCGATGCCTACGACCTGATCATGAAGGACAAGGAGCGGCTGCTCTCTTTCAGTGAACCGGTACGCTTTATCTTTTCTCACTCTGCGTTGCGCGAGGGATGGGACAATCCGAACGTGTTCCAGATCTGCACGCTGAAACAGAGCGATGCGGAAACCCGCAAACGGCAGGAAGTGGGACGGGGACTCCGCCTGTGTGTGAACCAGGAGGGGGAGCGCATGGATACCAATTTTCTGGGAAGCGAGGTGCATCACATCAACCAGCTGACGGTGATCGCGAGCGAGAGCTACGACCGGTTTGCGAAAGCACTACAGACAGAGATTGCCGAGGTGATTGCCGACCGGCCACAGAAAGTTTCTCCCGCGTTGTTCAAGGATAAGGTGCTCACAGATAAACAGGGTAATCCCTATCCGGTAAGCGAGGAGGCGGCCCTGGTACTCTACGAGAGCCTGGCGGGCTATGGTTACGTGAAGGCGGGGACCCTGACCGATAAGTACTACGAGGACAAGGAGAACGACAGCTTCCAACTGCCGGAGGAGGTGGAAGCCAGCAGGGAGTCGGTGATGCATATCCTCGATTCGGTGTACAACCCGAAAATGCTTGCTCCCGAGAATGCACGGGACAACAACGTGGAACTCCGTTTCGATGAACAGAAGTTCAACCGGGAGGAGTTTAAAAAACTGTGGGCGAACATCAACACGAAGACGGCCTATGTGGTGGACTTCGAGACGGAGGAGTTGGTACGCAAAGCGATTCAGCGACTGAACAACCATTTACACGTGTCGAGGATCTTTTTCACCGTCACCTCGGGAGCTTTGGAAAAGATTGAGTCAAAAGAGACGTTGTTGGAGGGAGAGGGGTTCAAGCAGCAATCGTCGAAACACATCGATGTACACACTGCAGTAAACGGCAACGTGAAGTACGACCTGGTGGGCAAGGTGGTGGCTGAAACGGGACTGACCCGCAATACGGTGGTACGGATCCTGACCGGCATCGAGAAACCGGTGTTCGACCAGTTCATGCTCAATCCCGAGGAGTTTATTCTCAAATGCTCCAACTTGATCAATGAGGAGAAAGCTACGGTGATCATTCAACATATTGCTTACAACAAGCTGAACGACAGTTTTGGCACAGAGATCTTCACGGAACCAACCCTGAAAGGCAAGCTCGGGGTGAACGCAATAGCGGCAAATAAACACTTGTACGATTACGTGATCTTCGACTCTCCCTCTGTGGAAAAACCATTTGCCGAACAATTGGATATTAGCAGTGAGGTAAGTGTTTATGTGAAACTTCCCAAGGGCTTTTACATCAACACGCCGGTGGGGAAATACAATCCCGACTGGGCCATCGCATTCAACGAAGGTTCCGTGAAACATGTCTATTTCGTGGCGGAGACCAAAGGCGATATCTCCACCATGGAGCTCAGGGAAGTGGAGTCAGCAAAAATATCCTGCGCCCGGAAACACTTCCAGGCAATCAGCAGCGACAAGGTGAAGTTCGATGTGGTATCCAATTACAAGGAGTTGATGAGTTTGGTGAAATGAATCTTGGAAGCCATGGATAAAGAAAATTTCCAAATATTTAGTGACGAATCCGGATATTGTGGGAAAGATAGATTTGGATCAATAGCTGTCATTTCAGGTCCAAAATCGATAACAACAACCCTTGATGACGAACTAAAAGCGATTCTTCATAAATACAACCAGAAAGAGATTAAATTCGCTGGTGTTGGTGGGAACTTTGAATTTATGAATGCCACAAAAGAATGTATTTCGTTGGGAATAGATTACTGCAGACACGACAAAATTAAGATTTATGTATTGGTATGGGATAAACATGATAGTAGACATGATATTCAAGGTCGTGACGATATTGAGAACCTGAAGTATATGTATTACAAGATTCTTAAGGAGACCAAGTCTGACTGGATTGGTGTTGAGAATTGGGAGTTTTTTCCTGATGAACTAACGTCTGTAAATTGGGGTGAGGAGATCGTACCCTTTATAGAACGCACAAATCTGGATAAGAAAAGAAATAATGATGAGGAGACACTATTTGGTGTATTGAAAAATTTTCGATTCCCAGCTGTCAGAAAATGCAGCGAGTTAGAATCTTGTGAATACCCTATATTGCAACTTGCTGATTTATTAGCTGGTTTAACGAGACTATCATTCGAAAAAAGTGAAAAATTTTGCAGTTGGTACTCTAATGAGATCAATGGTAGTTCTTTATTTAATGAACCCATTTTATTATCAAAAAGCGAGATAGCTAAATTTCAGGTAATGCATCATTTCAAGAAATTATGTGATCATTATTCAATGGGTCTCAATCTGAGTAGGGACAAACATTTTAAGGTTTACAATAAAAAGTATGGTCTTTGGATATGGTTTTATGAACCTCAGGGTGATTATGACAAGGCACCAACAAAGAATAAATGAAAATTCGTGAGGTTAAAACATAATCTTGGAGGAATACGATTTATGTGACAATTGGATGTCAATAGAATGGTTGATAATATGCTTAAGATTGACATTATGTTAAGTTCGATTGCATGAAAAGAGATGGTAGAGAATAACGAGTGGTGCAGCATTTGGGATCTGGAGATTCATGAGGAAATCATTTTTCTTGCGTATTGACCGAGTATTACAATTGAACATTCTGTATTGAGGGCAATAACAGAATAAAAAAACTGTACATATTGATGCCTGTTTTTTATACAACCTTTCAAGTACAGTTTACTGAGAGCAGATGGAAATAGTTTTTGGAAAAACAGTATCTTCGCAAAATGACGATTATATAATATAAAATAACATAATCGTTTGCTCTTAATAAATTGCTTCTGCAGAAGAAACTAATTATAATCATAAAAACATGAAGAAAACGATTTTTTTGCTGATAGCTGTGTTCTGTTTATCAGCTACAGCCAAGAATGAGCCTAAAGACTCCAGGACAAGTTATGCAAAAACAGTGCTGCAACCCTATGTGGATAGTGGTCAGTTGGCCGGTGCTATTAGTGTATTCTACAGGGATGGTGTGCAGGAAACCTGCACCATAGGCTATGCCGACGTGTCAGAAAAGCGCCCAATAAGGATGGACAATGTATTCATGCAATGTTCACAGACAAAAGGATTCTGCGGAGTGACAATCGCCAAACTGGTTGAAGAGGGACGTATTTCACTCGACGACCCAGTTTCAAAATATCTTCCTGAGTTTGAGGAATTATGGGTATTGGCTGCAATAAATGATAGTGTAAAGACACTTCAAAAGGCAAAGAACGTACTTACCATCCGTATGGTGCTCAACCACACCGGAGGTTTCCCTTTCGAAATTAGTGCCAAGCGCTCCGACGTAAGGGGTGGTGGATGGTCCGGAGGAGCTCCTCTTCGCCAGACAGCCTCCATCGCCGCCGCATCACCCCTCATGTTCGAGCCCGGTACCCGCGAGCTTTATTCTAACACGGGAATTGACATTGGGGCAGCTGTTGTTGAGGTAGTCACTGGGATGAAGTGGGAGGCTTATCTCAAACAGGAGGTGCTTGATCCCCTGGGAATGGAGTCCACATGGTTCTGGCCTACCGACGAACAGCTTAAGAACAAGATAGAGCTCTATTTGAGCAAAGAGAATGCTCCAGCCGAGTGGGTTGAAGAAATGGGATGGCAGCAACGCCCTTATAATGATTCCCATGTATTTGCTTCTGCCGGTGCAGGTCTCTGGACCACCGCCAATGACCAGCTGAAGTTTTATAAGATGCTGATGAATCTTGGTTTGGGAGAGAATGGCGTACGCATCTTGAAAGAAGAAACAGTGAAGAATCTTCTCGCTCTTTCCACCCGTCCCAAGGGCCTGGGCGGCTATTCCCTGGGCTTGTCAGCACCGGAAGTGGACAGCGAAGATGCTTGGTTTGGTCATGGTGGAGCCTGGGGTACTAACTGTACCGTTAATTGGCACAAGAAAGAGCTTAAGCTATGGGTGGTCCAATCCGCCGGAGGAGAACAGCCATGGGTTGCCGAAATCGACAAAGCTGCCGAGAAGTTCTTCGCACAGCCATTAAGCAAATCTGGTGTTGATGAATATACCGGAAGGACGGAATAATTCCTGTCTCGTGGTGCAACAGGTTCACACAAAAAGTAAATTCAAAACAGAAAAAGAGGCCGTCTCATCATATCACATGAGACGGCCTTATGAAGCTATTGATGTACCGGAATCAGTGATGTGAAGTGGCATCATCCTTTTGGTTCGCTCAGATTGCCGGCAGGATCCGCACCATGCAGACTCCGTCGATCGCTTTCAGCTTATCGCTGATCGACGCGTCGACTGTCTTTTGGGTGACATCAATGATGTTGTAGGCAATGCCATTGTATTTGCGGTTCAACATGCTGTCGATGTTGATGTGTTCGGAAGCCAGGATGCTGGAAATCTGGCTTACCATGTTGGGAATGTTCTTGTTGGCAATGGTGATGCGGCAACCGTCGTGCCGTTCCATTGCGGCAGCCGGGAAATTTACCGAGTTGGTGATGTTGCCGTTTTCCAGAAAATCCTTGACCTGATTTACTGCCATTACGGCGCAATTGGTTTCCGACTCTTTGGTGGAAGCGGCCAGGTGTGGGATAGCAATTACCTTCTCCATCTCCAATACCTCTTTGTCGGGGAAGTCGGTGATGTAGCGGGCTACTTTTCCCGATGTAATTGCTTCTTTCAGATCCTTCAGATTGACCAGGCCACCACGCGCGAAATTCAATATCCGCACGTTGTTTTTCATCATCTTGAGTTTGTCTTTGTTGAGGTACCCCTCGGTCTCGGGTGTTAGCGGGATGTTGAGCGTCACATAATCGGCTTGCGACAACAGTACCTCAATCCCTTGCACCCAGTTCACCTCGTTGCTCAATTTCAGCGCTTGCGGCACAGAGATGTAGGGATCGTAGCCAATCACGTTCATCCCCAAAGACTTGGCGGCGTTGGCCACCAACACGCCGATTGCGCCAAGGCCAATCACGGCGAGTGTTTTGCCTTTGATCTCCTGTCCGGCAAACTCCTTTTTACCTTTCTCTACGAGTGCCGGTATTTCGTCTCCCTTGCCGACCAGTGTTTTAGCCCATACTGCACCGTCGATGATGTCGCGC